>Ga0265297_10012697_pt1 | contig 10057 bp, 13 predicted proteins | sample Munlanlwell13791_FD_192502 | JGI IMG/M metagenome (GOLD analysis project Ga0265297, IMG submission 192502) | Leachate microbial communities from a municipal landfill in Southern Ontario, Canada - Leachate well 137-91 | ecosystem: Engineered > Solid waste > Landfill > Unclassified | place...
CGCGTGGAGAGCTTGTCGGCAGAGAGGATCGGGACAAAGTGGAATTTCTGAATATAGTTTATCGCAAACAATCGGATGATTCAGGGCTTTAAAATGAGCCCGAAGCTGGTGCGTTCGGCCAGTTTCTGGATAAGCCTCAATATAAGAAAAACCCTTAAAGTTTTTTAATAATTTATAGCGAGTCAAAGCTTCGCGCAGAGGACCAAAAGCTTTTTTGCTTGCCACGCGACGACGCGGATCTTTTTTACTTCGGCCAATCGGCAAATCAATAATCCTCATTTCCCCTTCTTTTAATCTGAGCTCCCCCGCCAAAATCGCTCGGTAGGTTTTGCGAGCTTGGTGAGTCTGAAACTGATTTTTAAAAAATAAAAAGCTTTCTTGGTTTTTGGCCACAATAATTGTCCCACTAGTATCTTTGTCTAAACGATGGACCAACCCAGGTTTGGAAAAAGTCTGCCCACTTGCCAATCTTAAAGATTCACCAACTTTTTCAAGCCCAGGATATTTTTGGCTAAGCCAATCGGCCAAAGTTAAATCGCCACCAAAAGCATCGCGATGCACCGCCAAGCCGGCCGGCTTATTGATAACCAGATAATCTTCTGTTTCGGCAAGGATTTTAATATTTTTTGTCATTGATTATCTACTGATAATATAGTATAAATTAGAGGTGGAAAAGTGCGAATCGAGCATGGTTTGTCTTTTAAAGAACTGTGCTGAGCATTGGGCGGTTAGCTCAGTTGGCTAGAGCGTCTCGTTTACACCGAGAAGGTCGGGGGTTCGAGCCCTCCACCGCCCACCACAACTTAATAAATTGCCCCCGTAGTTTAATGGATAGAACTGGAGACTTCTAATCTCCCAATCGAGGTTCGATTCCTCGCGGGGGCACAAAAAAACTTTGTTTGTTTTGTGTGACCGAATAAACAAATTTATTTGTTTATATCGAGGATCGAACGGCGGAGCTTGTTTCACTGAGTAAAGAGAAACGCGAGCCGGTGCCCAGACAAAATTTTACGACTGGTAAAATTTTAGTCGCGGGAGATTCCTCGCGGGGGCACAAAACTAGATTTTGCTTGGATCTTTCAAATCCGGCTTTTTGTTGAAATATTTACCAAAATTTTCCTGTTTCATCTTTAAATTTTCAACAACAACTCTAAGTTTTTCTTGGTCAAACAAAGATTCCTCTTTTTCTGAAATCTTTGTTTCCAAAGATAAAGATCCCAGCGAATAAAAAATATACAAATGCAGTCCCGCCAAAAAGGCCAGGCCGACAAAAAAAATCGAGACTACAATTTGCCAAAAAGCGAATAGGTCCAAAGAACTTTTAAAAGACCCACGGTAAAAAGTGAACTTAATTTTTAGTGGCCAAAAATTTTTCATATTTAATTAACACTGATTAATTTAACAGAACCTTCCATCAACCAGTTTTCGACCAACCCGTCAGACACCTTTTTATAAACCGAGATTTTTCTGAAAAAGATTTTCCCGGGTAAATTTTCCAACAAAAGTTGGAATTGCATTAGCCCCCCAAAGGTTCCTTCGCTGGTAAAATTAACTAGAACCTCTGGCTCATCTTGAGCATTATTTATTTTCAAGAAAACCCCCGATTGTCTAGCCGAGGCTTCTATTTGCTCAATAAACTTGAACGACATCTCTTTCTTGAGAAATTCATTATCAATCAGTTGAACTCGAGACCTAGACAAAGACAAGGAACGTCTCAGTATGCCGATATCATCTGCCGTAAAAATTTTTTCCTCGCTTTCTTTGATTTCAGTCGGTTTTTGTTTTTGCCAAACCAACCAAAATAAAACCCCCCAAACAACAAGCCCGATTAAAGAAAAAATAGTTATTAGGGTTAGAATTAACTTATCTTTTTTCATTTTAATTTTTATTTGCCTTTGCGACTTCCACCAAAGATGTCTCCAACTCCAAGGTAAACTGAGAATCTTTACTGTTGATTAAATTGTTAATTGGAGATTGGACTTTAACAAAAAGCGGGCTTTCTTTAAGCGCTTGGGTATATTCAAGCAAAGCTTGTCGATTTTCGGCCCGACCCAAAATCGCCACCACACAACCCGCTCCAGGATTTGAACATTCAATCGCAAGATGATGGAGAAGAATCCCTCCTTGACGAATCGTTATCACTTCGTTAAAAATTTGAGATGGGTATCTTTCGTCTTTTTCCGGAGATAATAGATCCAGTTTTTTGTTGATTTCTCCCGCTTCTTTTACCAAAGATTGATCGGCTACGGAAAGTTCTGACAAGGTTTTCCCTTTTTCGGTTTTTGATACTTCTCCGAAAATTAAATAAAGGTAAATCGCCAACATCAAAACACATCCGACTAAAATTAAGATAAAAATCATTGCCATCGCAACCGTAAATTTGCGGTAAAAATATTTTCTTTGTATTTCTTTTTTTCTGTTTTCCGGAAGAAGATTCGCCATAATAAAAATTAGTTACCAAAACGGCAGTTTTTTAAAGCCAAACCCAAAGCTGTAACATAACGCATGGAATTATTATAATCTATCGGGGGCAATGTCTCTGGACCAAGAGCAAAATTTATCCAAGGGTTCCCAAAAACCACCGGGGTCTCAAGATGTTCTTCCAAGTATTCTCGAAACCCGGGCAAGGTCGACTGTCCCCCAACCAAAACAACTTTATCAATTGAAGCTCTTTTGCCTTCGTCTTTATCAAAATGATTTTGCCAATAAATAAACCTTTGCCTTATTTCATCTTTCAACGCTGAAATTGGAGGCAAAAGGGCGGCAAAAACTTCTTGATTTTCTTTTGATCTCAACAAGCCCCTTTCTTCTTTTAGTTTGTTGGCTGTTTCAACTTCCAAACCAAGAGCCTTTTGTAAACAAAAAGTAATATTGCCCCCCCCTAACCCAATAATTGAAGTAAAGACGACTCGTCCGGCACTGACAATCGAAAAACCAGTATGAATTTTCCCAATATCAACAATCATCGAGGTGCCAGATTCCCCTTTTTTAATCAACGTTCGAGCAATCGCCTGCGCTTCGATTTCAAAAGATAAAGGATCTAAACCGGCTGCGGTAAAAATTTCTAGATAATCTTCAACCACCATTCGTGGCAAAACCGAAACGCTGACATCGGCTCCATATTTTTCTATGTTTTGGTTAGAATTGATTATTTCAAAATCAAAAACACATTGTTCAGCCGGTAACGGCACATATTCTTCAAGTTGCAGCTCAATGCTTCCCCTGATTTCTTTTTTCTTCATCGGGGGAATCTTCATTCTGACAATAAAGGCTTCGTCCTCCGGCAGAGACGCTATAACATTTTTGAGATTAAGTTCTTTTTTTAAATCAGTCAGAATCTTAATTGCTTCAGGTTTGTTTTTTACTCTTCCCTCCTCAATGACTCCGGGCAACATCTGACGTTCGCCAAATTTTTTTATCTTGGCCAAACCGGATACCTCAAGCTCAACATACTTTACAGAGCGATCAGACATATCCAACCCCACCGCCGGCAACAACAAAAAATCAGGAACAGGAAAAAGTTCAAAAAAAATATCTCGTTTCATTCAAATCAATTATAAAGCAAAAAGAAAAACTTGACCATGCAAAATACCCACGTTTCACATAACAAAGGACGTGACCAATCTTAATGTTTATCAATATAACTTTTCAAAATCAAAGCCGCCGCACGAGCATCCGTCATTTTATCAGTTTGTGATTCGTCAATTATTCTTTTGGCTTCCCAACTGGTATAGAATTCTCGTTCAAATTCAAACGGCAATTTTATTTCTTGTTTTAATTCTTTTGCGAATTTTTTTATCTTTACCATAATCGCGTTGGGCCGACCGGACAAATCAAGCGATTCACCCAAAATAATCTTTCCTATTTTTTCACGATCACAAATTTCTTTAATTTTTCCCAATAAAAATTTATTATTGGCCAAAACATCCAACGGAAAAGCAAAGCGTCCCGATTCGTCCGAGATTGCCAGGCCAACCTTTTTGTGACCATAATCAATTCCCAATAACCTCATAATTAAAGCGAGGTGCTTAAGCTAGCACAAAATTCTTGACCCAAACTATCACTTAAATTTTGATCATAAACAAAAGCCTGTTTATTGTTATCATATTTGTAAGCATCCGCTCGACAATCGTCCAACGTCCCATTGAAATTAAGACTCCAACTAGTTGTGTAAATAATTTTATTTTCCGGTTGCCAATCAATCTTTGAGCCATTTCTTACCGAAGAACCCTCCGTAAAAATAATTGAGCGACGGTCACCATTTTCGTCTATAAATTTGGCTAAGGCCGGCTTGTCATCTTTCAAAATAAACAGGGCCAAATCTTCCGTGTAAGCACCTCCCGTGCCAGTCAAAATCAAAGCCTCTGGTATTCCGTCTCCTGTCAAATCGGATTCACGGACAATTTGGACCGATCGAAGTTGTTCGCTCAATAGTTTATTCCCTTCTTTTGCCTCCTTAATAATCACCTTAATTTCTGATAAATTATCTGACCAGGAAAAAGTTTTTTCTTTTCCACATGGACAAAATCGCCACGCCGAAGAGACAACAATGACCAAAAGGATAACTAAAATAATTATTGTTTTTTTCTTCATGATTCCGCAATTAAAAATTTGTTTAATTTTAGATAGAAAATTAATATTGAGTAGATGTGAACAAATTTTATAAGGTTATTCTAACACTTTTCTCCTGGTAAAAACCAGCGCCCACAAACATCCTAATTAAAGTGGGAGCCGCATGTCGATTTTATCAAGTCTCTCCTGCCTACCTATCAGAAACGATACCGCACCAAGATTGCCCTTTGAATTTTTTAATGATATAGTTTCGGCGGAAATTGAAACCCCAAGGAGGACAAAAAATGAGAAGGGTTATTCTCGTAAGCGGTCCTCAGGGGGCCGGGAAGTCAACATTTTGCAAAGAAATCGTAGAACATCGACCAGAAATTACCCTGATCGAACGTGATGCGATTTTGGTCGAGCTCTTTGGTCAAACCAGCCTTGATCCATATTCCGGTGATCATCAGTGCGGAGAAGTGATCATGTGGCAACGAGTTGAGGAAGCTCTTTCCAACCATGAAAACGCAGACATGATCTTGGACACTTGGTGCGGCTACCCAATTAGCCGAACAAGGTGCGCCCAAAGACTCCGAGCACTTGATGTTGAAATTGTCGATCTCTGGTACTTTGTGACCACCGAGGACATCTGTCTGCAACAGTATGAGTCCAGGGAAACTTCTTGCCTCCAAGCACAAAAAGCGGGGCCAATCTCGGTTTGGCAGAGAGAATCCATTTGTAGCTGTTGCCGACAGAATTTCCGGCTCTTTCACAGCATGCCAGTGGAAGAGTCTCCGAGTGATTCAGAGTTTGATAACATCAAGTTTATAAACCCCTGCCAGATGACCTTCGTCCCCTACGCAGACCTGCTTCTATGACCAGACCTTCCGAGGGCCTGGTCATTTGTTTTTTGTCCTAGATAGAGGGCTTCGTTAAATTTTCTATTGGCGGTGGAGATGTCCCGAAGTTTGAACATTTTTTGACAAAAATCCCGAAAACTAATTTGGGCTCCGCCTCCGCTGAAGCTACGGCGGACAGGTCGGCGGGGCAAACTATTTTTCTGGGGGAATGGAATTGCCCAGCCTCGGCTTTCTTCCCGCCCGCAGGAGGGGTCTGGGGAGGAATGCGGGCGGGATTTTGAACCTTTCCTTTTTCGCTTCCGAATTTCGTGCCAACTAAATTGGCGTACCGCCAAGAAATGCTAAATTTTAGATTCGGAAAGTTCCGTCAACACAACTCCCATCATATATTAGGATTTGTAGAACCTTGGGTTGGTGGCGGTGTTCCAGGCGTATACCCTGACTGAGCACCGCCAAAACCGAAAATTGACGCAGTAAAGTTTTGCTTGATTTCTGCAATCATAGTTTGCAGGTTCATTCCCGATGGCAAATTTGCAGCATTTTTCCGACCATCCTTTAACAATTTCCAACCGAAAATAATACTAAATAATCGAATGAAAAAGGAGATGATGCTGAAAATTAGCACGAGCAATCCTGCCCAGAAAAATATTCGGAGAATACTACTAATTGTTTTAGTTCCATAAACCCACGAACCTGGATTGGCGGGGTTGTAATTAATAGTAATAACTTGTCCTACCGATAAAGAGCAGTCGTTAGATGAAGATATGGGAGATTGATTTGTATATTCTTGACCATTGACTGAGTAACTTACAGTTAACGGACAAGAAGCGCTGCTATTATCGTCGCTATTTCTTGTATAACTAGCCTGACCAACTGAAACAACCGTCGCTGAAGTCGCGGCGGTCATGTCATTGATCCCTGATATGTTTCCAAAAAAGGTAGGAGTAAACATTAAGATGACCCCAAAAACTACTCCGCCTATTGTGCCAAATATGCCATGGCGCTTTTTCTGACCAAATGGATTATCTATACCAACAAAACCGTCTGTTATCAAAATTGCTCCGATTGCTTGTTCTGCTGCCGCGTAAGTAGCCGGCCCTTTCGCTTTATACGGTTCGAGAAAATTTATAGCTTTTTGTTTTAAACTTGAAAAAAATTTCATATTTTTATATTTTAATTATTTAGATACGCAACATTGAGGATATCTACCATTCATTTTTAACGAACCAACAACCGTGCCTAAATCAATCTGATTTTTGAAACAAGCCGTACCTGTGTCTGCAACTGCGATGGCATACCCTTTCTGCGCGCTACATTCCTCGCTTGTTATTGTTTTGGAAGTATTTGCCAATTGTTCGCCTTGACCGAAATACTCCCCCCTACAATCAACACCCTTAAAATCTTCGGAGGAGAAGCTACCTCCTTTCCACTTGTTTAATAAATTAACCAAATCATTTACACTGGCAAATCTGCAAGTTCCATCACGACCTACTGTTGATTGCACCATTTTTGATGATTCCTGCTCTTGTTGTTTAATCTGTTCATTCGTTGCACCACTGCTTAACATTTTTTGGATTGATTCTTGGCTAAAAGTTACATTACTGCTTATTGTTTTAAGGTATAACACGCATCTATTTTCTTGCTGCCCTTTTATTTCATAAAATGTAGTACCTTTAGTTTTTATGCCGAATAAATCAATTTGGGTAGAATTTGTTACTTTGGCCGGTGAACAATTTTTGGCAGCGTTAACAAAACAATCAAAATTCTGGAAATTTAAAATAGTTCCACAATCAGCGAAAACTATTCTCGGACTCTGCGATTTAATTTGGGCTACTGGTTGTTGAGAAGGCTGTAGCGTGGTTGTATTAGTAGGCGTTTCGGTCGATGGCTGATTCAAAACTTCATTAGAAATTTTAGGTAACTCCTTTGACTTAAAAATTGTTTGGCTAACAAGATATGCGCCACTACCCAAGACCACTACTCCAATTACAATCCCAGCGATAATTTTCCAAGTACCGCTAAAAGAAGCGACTGGAACTGCTGGAAATGAACTGGGTCTACTTTGGGCAACTATGTTATTGAAACCTTCTTCAATGTCCTGTAATTGCCAGCCATTAGCCATAAGAGAGTTTTTAATTTGCTCTTGGCTAATTCCTTGCAGCATTTGTTGCTTGATGTAATCAAGCATTTTTTGATTGACCATATTTTTTATAAAAAATTATTTTTATTTGACGACCTTCCTCGTAATTTACCACCCCCCCATGATTTTGACAACGATCATTTTGCTAATTCATCAATGCTCACCTCAAGAGCTTTCGCAATTTTCTTGAGAGTATCAAGCGTTGGATTCTGGTTTTTGCCAGCTTCAATTTTTATAATCGTGTTGTTGGCGACGTCGGCCAGTCGTGCTAATTTTTCTTGAGATAGCCCTTTAACTTTTCTCAACTTTCTTAAATTTTTGGTAATGTTTGACATAACTAAGATTGTGGTAGTAGAATTAAAATATCAGTCAATATTTCTTTTCTATTACTTTAATGCTACACCAAAAATTAAGAAAAATAAATGGGAGGATAAAATCTGTTATGTGCGCATGGGTAGACGAGACAAATTTTGTGAAACTTGGCGGAGGGGGCGAGATTCGAACTCGCGATGCCCTTTCGGACATAGCGGTTTTCAAGACCGCCGCACTAAACCACTATGCGACCCCTCCATATTTTTTTATAATAACACATTTTTCCTTATACCCTCTGGGATGTTTTAGAAACCACTCCCTCTTAAACGCGTCAGTTTTTTCTGTAAAGTCTTCAGAATAAACAACGTGCCAAGGTCGAAAAGGTTTTGTCGATCGATTTTTGCCAGCATTATGATCTTTGAGTCGCTTAACCAAATCGGATGTACATCCAATGTAAAAATGTTGCCCATTTTCACTTTTTAAAAAATAAACTTGATACATTGACAAAACCGCAACCCAAAGGGTCCACTTCGTAGCTAAACCACTATGCGACCCCTCCCTACTTTTTCTTTTCCAATCTTAGCAAATTACTCCGCAAAATCAACGCTACAAGATTTATTCATCCTTATCAACATCAACCTATATTTTTTCTGTTTGGCAATTGTTATAATGTAATTATGGAAGATAATCTCAAAACTTCTGGCCTGCCTTCTGTCGTCGAATGGGAGGCCGATGAGTACGAAGAAAAAGAACGAAGCGCTGATTGGTTTTGGGCGTTAGGAGTAATTGCCATTTTTGGTGTTATTCTTTCTTTTATCTTTGGTAATTTACTTTTGGCTTTGATTATCGCCATTGCAGCTTTTGCTATTTATCTTTACGAAAATCGCCCACCACAAAAAATGAATGTCCGCTTAACCCCCAAAGGTATCCAGATCGGCAAAGATCTTTATCCTTACGAGCGAGCAAGTTACTTTTGGGTAGATGAAAAAAGAAAGGGTCTGCCTTTACTTATCATTAGTTATCGTCGAGCCTTTTTTCCCCACTTACATATTTCAATCGAAGACGTAGAGCCGACCATTATCAGACTCTACTTGAGAAAATTTATCGAAGAAACAGAACATCAAAAAACTTTCGCCGAAGAAATCTCTGACCTTCTTGGATTCTAGCTTTTTCTAAAATTTGTGTTAAATTTAAAGGTGCTCAAGCCCCTGTAGTTTAACGGATAGAACGCAGGATTGCGGATCCTGTAATCGAGGTTCGATTCCTCGTGGGGGCACAAAAGATTCACCCTAAAAATAAATCCGCCCTTTTTAAAGGGCGGATTTATTTTTAGCTAACTTTTTTAATCATTTTAGCCAAACGAGATTTTTTGCGGGCAGCGGTATTTTTTTTAATAATCCCTCTTTTTGCCGCCTTATCAAGGGCTTTATAGGCCGCCGACAATTCGTCTTTGGCTTTTTTGACGTCCTTGGCCACAACTAATTTTTTGATTTCTTTGACTTCGCTTTTCATTGCCCTGGCTCGACGGTCATTAAAAACCTTCTTGTTTTTAGAAGAACGCAAAGCTTTTTTGGCTGATTTAGTAATTGGCATACCGTCACAGAATACAAGAATTCTTTGATAATTGCAAGTGTAAGCAAGGCGGGTTATTATTTAAACATGATTGGACAACTCAAAGGAGAGATCCTTCACAAAAACAACCGTTTTGTTATTTTAAACACAGGTGGTATTGGTTTTAAGATTTATATTTCGGCAGAAACAAGTCAAAACTTAATTGAAGGACAAACAGTTGGCTTTTGGACACATTTGGTTGTTAAAGAAGATGCCCTTGATTTGTATGGCTTTTTAAACAAACTCGAATTGGAATTCTTTGAGCTACTAATTGGCATTTCTGGCGTTGGCCCCAAAAGCGCCCTTTCAATTTTATCCTTAGCCCCACCAGAAACCTTAAAAAAAGCAATCGTCGCAGGAAATTCAACCTACTTAACCCAAGTTTCCGGTATTGGTCGTAAAATTGCCGAAAAAATTATTCTTGAGTTAAAAGACAAAATTGATTACTTGGCACAACCTTCCGATGATTTGACTCAAGAAACCGAAGCTATTATGGCCTTGGAAACTTTGGGTTATTCCAGTCGAGAAGCACGTGAAGCTCTTCGTCAAGTTTCTGACCAAAAAATTACAACCGAAGAAAAGG
>Ga0265297_10012699_pt1 | contig 10057 bp, 10 predicted proteins | sample Munlanlwell13791_FD_192502 | JGI IMG/M metagenome (GOLD analysis project Ga0265297, IMG submission 192502) | Leachate microbial communities from a municipal landfill in Southern Ontario, Canada - Leachate well 137-91 | ecosystem: Engineered > Solid waste > Landfill > Unclassified | place...
CGCGCGGTTGCGCAGTTCGGCTGCCACTTCCTCGTCAAAGCCCTGGATGCGGGCGAGTTCGCTGATGGGGGTTTCCGCGATTTCCTCGACCGAGGTGAAGCCTTCGGCCACCAAGAGGTGGGCGATGACGTCGTCAACGTCGAGGGCCGCGATGAACAGGGCGGAACGGGTTTTGGTTTCTTCCGTGCGCTTTTCCGATTCCTCGGCCTCGGTCATGATGTCGATGTCCCAGCCGGAGAGCAGGGAGGCGAGGCGGACGTTCTGGCCGCGGCGTCCGATGGCAAGGCTGAGCTGCTCGTCGGGAACCACCACTTCGATGCGGTGTTTTTCCTCGTCGAGCACCACCTTGGTGACTTCGGCGGGGGCCAGAGAATTGAGGACGAAGGCGGCGGGATCGGGCGACCACTGGATGATGTCGATTTTTTCACCCTGGAGCTCGCCCACCACAGCCTGGACACGGCTGCCGCGCATGCCGATGCACGCGCCGACGGGATCGATCGAGCTGTCGCGCGAGGTGACGGCGATCTTGGCCCGGCTGCCCGGATCGCGGGCGACGGACTTGATTTCGATCACGCCGTCATAGATTTCCGGCACTTCCTGCTGGAAGAGCTTGGCCATGAATTGCGGATGGGTGCGGGAAATGAAGATCTGCGGGCCGCGGACTTCCTGGCGTACGTCAAAAATGTAGGCGCGCAGGCGGTCGCCGGTCTTGAAGTGTTCGCGGGGCAGGCTTTCCTCGCGGCGCAGAACGGCTTCGGCGCGGCCAAGGTCAACGGTGATGTTGCCGAATTCGACGCGCTTGACGACGCCGCTGATGATTTCGCCGATGCGGTCCTTGTATTCGCCGAACTGGCGCTGGCGCTCGGCGTCGCGCACGCGCTGGACAATCACCTGCTTGGCGGTTTGCGCGGCGATGCGGCCGAACTCGATGGGGGGCAGGTCTTCCACGAGGAAGTCGCCGACCTTGGCGTCCGGCTTGTAGTGGGCCGCGTCGACGAGGAGCATCTGCGTCACTTCGTTTTCGACGGTTTCCACCACCTCGCGGTAGCGACGCAGGGACACTTCGCCGTTTTTGCGGTCGATGGTGGCCCTGATGTCGTGTTCATGGCCGTATTTGGCGCGTGCGGCTTTCTGGATGGCCATTTCCATGGCTTCCAGAACCTGTTCGCGGTCAATGCTCTTTTCTCTTGCGACGGCGTCGGCGACTTGCAGCAGTTCCATCGGAGTTCAGTCCTCGTCTTCCTGAAGGTTGGCCTTGTGTTTGTTTTTGCGCTCCGGCTTGGCGGAGGATTTCGGGGGATTGGATTCATCCCCCGTCAGGCGGGCCTTGGCGATGGCGGCAAACGGAATGCGCGCCGGGCCTTCGGCCGTGTCAATGGTGGCACCGTCCGCATCAACCCCGGCGATCTTGCCGGTGAAGCGCCTGCGCCCCGCAATCGGGGACGCGGTTTCAACCCGGGCGATCAGTCCTGCAAATCGCGCAAAATCCTTGTGCCGCAGGGGGCGTTCGATCCCGGGGGAGCTGATTTCCAGCAGGTAGGTGCCAGAAATGGGATCTTCGACATCGAGCAGCGGCGACAGCGCGCGGCTGATGAGCGTGCAGTCGTCGATCGTCATGTCGAGGCCGGAAAGCGGTTCGGCCATCACCTGGAGGGTGGAGCCGCTCATGAGAAGGCGCACGACATCATAGCCCAGGGCTTCCACCGCCGGGATGATGATGCCTTCAAGCTTTTTCATGTGGCTGTCAGCCATGGGTAAGCGTCCTGCCAGTGAGCCAATAAAAAAGTGGGCCAGAGGCCCACCCGGAAAAAGGGTCAATCCAGCCATGAAACGAACTGGACTGTATGGGATTGCTCCTCCATATACGCAACGCGGGCGGAAAACGCAAGCAAAAAAACAGGCCGGAGGAATGTCCGGCCTGTTTTTCCCTTCCGGCTATTCCTTGTTGCGGTGCCGGGTTGTCTTTCCGATGGCCTTGACCATCTCGAACACCTTTTTCCGCACATGCGGATCGGTGATGCGGTAATAGGCGCGCACCAGTTCAAGCGTTTCGCGTTTTATCATCGGGTCGGGCGCTGCGGGAGTTCCGAAGCCTTCCGGCCCGTTTTCGGCAAATCCGCCGGCGAGGGTGTGACCCGGGGTTGCGATGTCTTCAAAAAAGTAGGAAATCGGAACGTCGAGGACGCGGCTGAGGTCGAACAACCGGCTCGAGCCGATGCGGTTGGCGCCGCGTTCATATTTCTGGACCTGCTGGAAGGTGAGCCCGAGGGCGTTGCCGAGCTTTTCCTGGCTCATGCCGAGGAGGGTGCGGCGGAGGCGGACGCGGGCGCCGACATGGGTGTCAACGGGGTTTGGCTTGTCCGCACGGGGACGTCCAACGGGACGGCGCGCGGGGGTCTGCATAATCGGATCCATTTTAAAATTGCCCTGTGCTGAAGATCATGGATTGATCTTATGTTGCTTCATTCTCTTAATGAATCATTACATACATCCGTATGGCGAAAAGGCAAGGGCGTTTTTTTGGCGGCATGATGAATGATTATGGGTGTTTTCCGATTGCACAACCGGATATGATCATTATGCCAATAAAAAACACAAGGAAGATGGAATCTCCGAAATTTGCATAGGGCGTATTTTCAACCAAGGGTTTTGGTAATTTTATGTCCAGGGAACCCTTTTCTCCCAGCGGAAGGCTGCCCACAACCCGCCCCACGGGGTCGATGACGCCGGAAATGCCCGTGTTGGCTGCGCGCACCAGCGGCAGTCCTTCCTCGATGCTGCGCAGCCTCGCCATGGCGAAATGCTGGAAGGGCCCCGGGCTGTGTCCGAACCATCCGTCATTGGTGATGGCGAGCAGGTAGTCGGGGCGGTCGTGGCTGTTGATGACATTTCCGGGAAAAATGGCCTCGTAGCAAATGAGGGGGCTTGCGGAGGGCATGCCCCGGAAATGCAGGGTGCGCGGGCCGGGGCCTTCCGAAAAATCGAGGTTGCTCGCGGCGATGGCGTCAAGGGGCAGGATGCCCCGCATGGGCATGTATTCGCCGAAGGGAACGAGGTGGAACTTGTCATAGGTTCCGGCAATTTTCCCGGCAGAATCGATGGCGGCGAGACTGTTGAAATAAAGCGGGGGATCCTCCCCGCTTCCCTGCCTGCGCATGGTTCCCGCAAGCAGCAGGCCGTCCTTTGGCAGGATGCCTGCGATGAGGGCCCTGGCGAATTCGTCTTCGTCCAGGGGGAAAAGGGTTGCGGTTTCCGGCCAGACGATGAGGTTGGGGCGGGGAACGGCATTCTCTGACGACAGGGTGAAATGCCGGTTGAAAATGGCGGCCATCTGTCCGGGATCGGCCTTTTCGTCCTGCGATATGCCGGGCTGGACGATGCGCAGGGCAACGCGCGGGTCATATCCGGCCGGATGCGCCGCAAGGCGGGCATGTCCCCAGAGGGCAAGTCCGGCAAGGACGAGAAGGACTGCGGTGCCGAGTGCAATCTGCCGTCCGCCCCGGCCCAGGCGCAGGACGGCATGGGGCAGGCAGACGAGAAGGAGGGTGAGGAGGCCAAGCCCGTAGGCGCCCCAGACGGAGGCAGTCTGCAACATGGGCAGGGCGGCATCCCAGACATGGGCGATCGGCATCCATGGAAAACCGGTGAGGATGTGGCCGCGCAGCCATTCGCCGGCGCTGAAGGCAAGGGCGAAGAAGACGCCGCGCCAGGGGCTTTCGGCAGGCGATGCGCGGAAGGCGGCAAGGGCCGCAAGGCCGATGAGGGGGGCCAGCACCAGCGCGGGGCCGAAAAAGGCTGCGGGGGTCAGCCACCAGTATTTCGCGACATCGGTCAGCAGCGAAAAGACGATCCAGTGCAGGAGCAGCAGGAAATGGCCGAAGCCGAACCAGAAGCCGAGGGCGAAGGCGGTCTTGCCGGACCTTGCGCCGTCGAGCAGCCAGAGGAAGGCGGGAAAGGCCATAAAAGCGATGGGGAAAAGCGAAAACGGCGGCAGGGCCAGGCCGGAAGCCAGGCCGAGAACCCATGCAAATGTTTTGCGGTAGGGCATGGGGCCGACGTTCAGGACATTGGCTGGTTGTCATCCGCCTTGTGCAGCGGCGGGGCGTTGCGGACGCGGATCTTCTTGACGCGCCGCGGGTCGGCATCGACGATCTCGAATTCGAGGCCGGAGGAGTGCTTGAGGAGTTCGCCGCGGCTGGGCAGGCGTCCCTCCATGGTGGTGACGAGGCCGCCGAGGGTGTCGATGTCCTCCCGTTCCTCGTCGTCAAGGACAGTGCCGACGCGTTCCTCGAATTCGACGATCGGCAGGCGTGCGTCGGCGAGGATGTTGCCGCCCGCTTCCTCGATGATCTGCGGAACCTCGGCCTTGTCCCATTCGTCCTCGATTTCGCCGACGATTCCCTCCACGAGGTCCTCGATGGTCAGGAGGCCGTCGATGCCGCCATATTCATCGATCACGGCGGCCATCTGCAGGCGGCTCCTGCGCATTTCAAGCAGGAGGTCGAGCGAACGCATGGAAGGCGCCACGACCATGATTTCGCGCAGGATATCGTCGATCTTGAAGGGAGTTTGCCGGGCGATGCAGGACAGGACGTCCTTCATGTGCACCACGCCGATGATATCGTCCATGCTGTCCCTGTAAACGGGAAGGCGGCTGTGCGGATGCTGGGCCATGGTGGCGAGCAGGTCGGGCAGGGTTGTCCTCGCATCGACGCAGATCATGTCGGCCCTGGGGATCATGAGGTCGGCGGCGGTCAGGCTGCGCACTTCGAGTACGTTGGCGATCAGCATGCGCTCGTGCGAGGTGAAGGGCGGGGTTTCCGGCGGAGCCTCGGCGATCAGTTCCTCGATGGGGCTCTTTTCCTCCCCGGTTCTGAGGAAGGCGGGAAAACGCTGCCAAAACCTGGATGGCTTCGGTTTTTCAGGGGCGGGGTCGTCGCCGGATATGTCTGGGTTGTTCATGGGGCTTTCAGGGGATGATGTAGGGGTTGACAATATCTAGCACCTTTAATGCCCGGATTTCCAGTGCCATCATTTTTTTTGCATCGGCATCCCGCATGTGGTCGTAGCCCAGGAGGTGCAAAACCCCATGGATGACAAGGTGCGTCATGTGGTTTTCAAGGCTCTTGCCTTCGGCGTGCGCCTCGCTTTTGCAGGTTTCAAAGGCAAGGATGATGTCGCCGAGCGCATCCGCCCCGGACGGGTTCTGCTGGCCGGGGGCGTCATGGGCGGCAAAGGACAGGACATTGGTGGGCATGTCCTTGCCGCGCCAGAAGGCGTTGAGTTTTTGCACCTCGGCGTTTGAGGAAAGGACGATGCTGATTTCCCCTGCCAGCCCTTCAGGGCGCGCAAGGGAAGCGGCAACCCGCGCCGCCGTGCGGGCAAGGGTTGCCGGAGCCCTGGTTTTTCGCCATGCCGGATAGGCGATGGCGCAGCATATGCGCGGAGAAGGCGCCATTTCTGTCCTCAGTGCGCCGGGGGTTCGCCCGGCAGGTGGGTTTTGTAGAGTTCTTCCGTGCCCCTGCTCCTGTCGAGGGAGTTGTAAGCCTTGACGATGCGGGAGACGAGGTTGTGGCGCACCACTTCGTTTTCGGTGAAGCGGATGACGTCAATCCCTTCCGTGCCTTCCAGCAGGTCCACAGCCTCGCGCAGGCCGGAATGGACGCCCTTCGGCAGGTCAACCTGCGTGATGTCGCCGGTTACCACCATGCGGCTGCCTTCGCCAAGGCGGGTCAGGGCCATCTTCATCTGCACCGAGGTGGTGTTCTGCGCTTCGTCGAGGACGATGAAGGCGTTGGAGAGCGTGCGGCCGCGCATGAAGGCGAGCGGGGCGATCTCGATCTGTCCCATGGAGAGGCGCTTGACCACCTGTTCGGAGGGCATCATCTCGTAAAGGGCGTCGTAGATGGGCCGCAGGTAGGGGTCGATCTTGTCGCGCAGGTCGCCGGGCAGGAAGCCGAGGCGTTCTCCCGCTTCGACCGCCGGGCGCGAGAAGATGAGTTTTTCATACTTGCCCGCAAGGAACAGGGAAACGCCATGTGCCACGGCGAGGTAGGTTTTCCCGGTGCCGGCGGGGCCGGTGGCAAAAACCAGTTCGTGTTTTTGCATGGATTCGAGGTAGAGCGCCTGCATGGGGGAACGGGCGGTGATGGTTTTGTTGCGGGTCTTGACAAACTTGGTTTCGTTGCTGAGCGCGTTGATGGCCATGTCGCGCATGGGGGCATCGATTGCCGACATGCGCAGGGCGGCGTCGATGTCGCCTTCGCCGACGTAAAGACCCTTCTGGAGGCGTTTCCAGAGCTGGTGCAGGGTGGTTCTTACGGTTTCAACCGCCCCCGGCGGGCCGCCAACTGAAATGACGTTGCCATGGGTTTCGATGATGACGCCCATCTGCTGCTCGATGTGGGCGAGGTTCGCATTGTGCTCGCCATAAAGGAGCGACAGCAGGCGGTTGTCATCGAAACTGAGTTCGATGTGGCGGGCTTCAGCTTCGGGTTCGTTTTTCATTTCGTTTTTGGTCACGGTTCTTTTCCTTTCGCAAGGGTTCCTGTGAGGCTGAGATTTCCGGCGCGGGTGATCAGGACATCGGCAATTTCACCAAAAAGGCTGTCCGGCGCTTCCGCATGCACGGCTTGCATCCATGGGCTGCGGCCGTGGAGCTGGCCGGGCCGGTTGCCGCGTGCATCGAAGAGGACGGGGAGGGTGCGTCCGGCAAAGGGGGCGTTGAAGGCGGCCTGCTGTTGGGTGATCAGCGTCTGCAGCGCCTGCAGTCGGTCGTTCATGACGTCTTCCGGCACCTGCCCGTCCATGGCGGCGGCGGGGGTTCCGGGACGGGGGCTGAACTTGAAGGAGTAGGCCTGCGCGTAGCCGATTTCGCGCACGAGGCTCATGGTGTCCTCGAAATCGGCGTCGGTTTCGCCGGGGAATCCCACGATGAAATCAGAGGAGAGGGCCATGTCGGGGCAGGATGAGCGCAAGGGGGCGATGGCGGCAACATATTCGGCGCGGGAATAGCCGCGGTTCATGGCGGCAAGGATGTGGTCGGAGCCGCTTTGCGCAGGAAGGTGCAGGAAGGGCATGAGCTGCGGCAGGCAGGCATGGGCCCGGATGAGGTCGTCGGTAAGCGCCGTGGGGTGCGAGGTGGTGTAGCGCAGGCGGGCAAGCCCGCTGATTTCGGCCAGCTCGATGAGGAGGCGCGAGAACGGCCATTCATCCCCGGTGTTTTTCCCCCGGCCGCGCCAGGCGTTGACGTTCTGGCCGAGCAGCGTGATTTCCTTCGCTCCGGCAAGCACCAGCCGCTCGGCCTCGCGCAGGACCTGTTCGGCGGGTCGCGCGTATTCGGCGCCCCGCGTGTAGGGCACCACGCAATAGGTGCAGAAATTGTTGCAGCCTTCCTGGATGGCAAGAAAAGCGGAGGGGCCTGTGTTGCCGTTTGTGTCCGGCAGGGCGTCGAACTTGTCCTCGGCGGGGAAATCGGTGCTGACGACGGGGCGCTTCAGGCTTTGGACTTCGGCGATCATTTCGGGCAGGCGGTGGTAGGCCTGGGTGCCAAAGACGAGATCGACGAAGGGCATCCGGCGGATGAGCTCCCCGCCCTCGGCCTGGGCGAGGCATCCGGCGACGCCGATGATCTGCGTTTTCCCGGCCTGTTCGCGCGCGATCTTGTGGCGGCGCAGGCGCCCGAGTTCGGAAAAAACCTTTTCCGCCGCCTTTTCGCGGATGTGGCAGGTGTTGAGGATGACGATGTCGGCTTCGGCGGGATCTTCGGTGAGGCTGTAACCATGCTTGCCAAGAACGTCCACCATGCGGGCGGAATCATAGACGTTCATCTGGCAGCCCCAGGTGCGGATATGCAGTTTTTTATCGTTCATGCCGCTCATCGGGGCCATTTTAATCCGTAATTTCCCGGTTGGTCAACCATTTCACGGGGAAAAACGCAAAAAAATCGCGCCGCCACTGGAAATGCCAGGGCGGCGCGACAGTTCATGCGCTCAAAACGGAAAAATTACTTCGCTTTGCGGCGCTGCTTGCCAAGGCCGATTTTCTTGGCAAGGACACTGCGGCGTTCGGCATAGTTGGGGGCTACCATCGGGTAATCGTGCGACAGGCCCCAGCGGATGCGGTATTCATCCGGAGTCAGGTTGTAGGAGGTTTTGAGGTGGCGCTTGAGCATCTTGAGCTTCTTGCCATCCTCGAGGCAGATGATGTAATCCGGGAACACCGACTTCTTCGGCGACACGGCGGGTTGCGGGCGTTCACCGGGCATGCCGTTGCCATCGGCAAGGGCAGCGACAGCCTTGAATACGGCTTCGATGAGGCTGGGCAGTTTTTCCGCGGCCAGCTCATTTCCCGAGACATAGGCGGAAACCATTTCCGAGGTCAGGGAAAGGTAATCAATTTTCTGGGCGTCCATTGGATGTCTTCCTTTCTTTCTTTGAGCGCTATGGTAAAAGTAACTTTTTGCTCTTAGCAGATATTCACGGGGGTATGCAAGACGTTTTTTATAAAAGTTACATTTTCTATCTATGGGGGTAATGAATCCTGGGCCTGGGCCGCACGGCGCATGATGATGGCATCCTCGCCGCTGCCCTGCCGGACATAATAGTTTTTCCTTCGTCCGACTTCCGAAAAGCCCGACTTCCGGTAAAGGAAAAGTGCGGAAAGGTTTTTTTCGGAAACTTCAAGGAAAACGGATGTGGCCCCGCCGTTACGGGCCGCGGCGAGCGCCCGTGCGACAAGCCGCATGCCAAGCCCGTTGCCGCGCTCCTGCGGATCTACGCCGACCGAAAGGATTTCGGCCTCGCCCCCGGCAATGCGCAGGACAAGGAAGCCGTGCGGATGGAGGAGGGCTGCGGTGCCGGGAATCTCCAGCATTTCGCGGCAACTGTTTTCCGGCCACGGACTTGCGGGGAAGCAGAGCGCATGCAGCCGGGCAACCGCGCCTGCGGCTTCCGGGCCTTTGATGGCGATGTCGTCAGGAGGGGAGGGTGACATCGGGCGGACGGAGGTAAAGCGGGCTTCCGGGAAGCGCCGCGAGGCCCGATGCCGCCATGCGGGCGACAATGCGGGCATCGGGCACAGCGATGTCTTCAAGCGCGACAAGCCCTTCCCCCGGAATGAGCGCCTGCGCCAGCATGGAGGCGCCGTCGCCGCAGAGGGCAAGGGGGCCTTTCGGGCAAAGGGCGGCGGCTTCCGCAGGCGGCAGGGAGAGCATGTCGCCGCCTTTGCCGTCGTGATAGAGGCGGAAGAACAGGTCGCCCCGGCGGGAATTGATGGCGACGGCAACAGGTGTTCCGGCGGCGGTTTTTTCGTTTGCGGCATAAAAAAGCGCGTCGAAGGTGCTGACCCCGCGAACCGGAATGCCCGCAGCAAGGGCGATGCCGTGTGCGGCGGCAAGGCCCACGCGCAACCCGGTGAAGGATCCGGGGCCGACGGTTGCAGCCACCAGGCCAAGACTTTCAAAGCCGAGGCCGGCATCGTCCATGACGGCCATGATGAGGGGCAGCAGGCGCTCCGCCTGTCCGCGCCCATCGTCATCGTCCTGCCGGAAGGCCAGAATGCTGCCTTCATGTGCCACAGCGACGGAGCTGCGGCGCATGGAGGCGTCAAGGGCGAGGATGAAGGTGTTCTTCGGCATCTGCTTTATTTTATCTCGCATGCGCGTTCAAAGGGCAGGCGGGGGGAGCGCGGATAAAGCTTTGCGGCATCGCCGTGCCCGAGGTTGCACAGGAAGTTGGCTTTCACGCGGCCATCGGGGAAGAAGGCGGCGTTGAGCTTTTCTTCGTCAAAGCCCGACATCGGGCCGCAGTCGAGGCCGAGGGCTCTTGCTGCCAGCATGAAATAGGCGCCCTGGAGCGAGGAGTTGCGGAAGGCGGTTTCGGCAATGAGCTTTTCATTGCCCTCGAACCAGGATTTGGCGTCCGCATGGGGGAACAGCTCGGGCATGAGGTCGGGGAAATGCATGTCCTGCGCGATGATGGCGGTGACCGGCGCGGCCATGGTTTTTTCAACATTGCCGGGCGCGAGGCAGGCCTTCAGCTTTTCCCTGGTCTCCGGG
>Ga0265297_10012700_pt1 | contig 10056 bp, 15 predicted proteins | sample Munlanlwell13791_FD_192502 | JGI IMG/M metagenome (GOLD analysis project Ga0265297, IMG submission 192502) | Leachate microbial communities from a municipal landfill in Southern Ontario, Canada - Leachate well 137-91 | ecosystem: Engineered > Solid waste > Landfill > Unclassified | place...
ACATGGGAGCTTGACAACAGTTTCGACAACAACACGGCGGCCCCGATTTCGAGGAGCACGTTGCGGAACTTCCACGCAATCTCGACAGCATCACCGAGGGCACGTGCCGCGGCAGCGATCTTGTTTCCAAGATCCGTGAGCATCTTCTGTGCCTCGGGAGTACTGAGTGCATCAAGGAACTCTTGGGCACCAGCCTTGAGTTCGTTGAAGAGCGGCTCCCCGGCTTCTGCAAGCTGCTGTTGCAGCGTGTCTTGAATGTTCGACAGAATGCCCGAATAGGTTTGCGACTGCTTCGCCATCAGACCGCCGAACCTAGCATTCATACCCGCAAGAAGTGCCGGTACAGCGTCAGCGGTTTCACCTGACCAGCCGTCACTGCTTCCTGTACAGCCTCAACCGTAGTCCCGTAGGCTTCGGCAAGGATCTGCCAAGCCCCTATCCCGGCTTCCGTCAACTGGAGCATTTCCTGCGACTGGACCTTGCCCTTGGTCCACATCTGGCCAAGCGCAAGGTTGATACGAGCGATCGACTCAGACCCTCGACCCAACGCGGCTGCGGCATCGCCCGTAGATTCAAGAACCTCTTTCGCCATCTCGGCATCGAAACCAAGCGCCAAGAGCTGCTGCGAATAGGCGACCAGGTCTTCATACTGGAACGGGGTCGTTCGCGCGAAGTCCTTGATCCATTGCAGTTGATCCTTGGCTGCCTGGGCCGAACCAAGCATGGTCTCGAAACCGATACTGGCCTGCTCGAGTTCCGCATTGAAGCCGATCATCGAATCGAACATGGCCTTCAAGCCCTGTTGCGCCTTGGAGATCGCCACATACATCGACCCATAGAGGGTGACGTTCTTGATCGCATTCTTCGCAGTCTGACTGAACCAGTTGCTAGATTCCTTCGACGCTGCCGTCGTGAACGCAGCCCCAGCTTGACGGCCAGCATTCGTTCCCAAAGCCCCGACCTGTGGACCGAGTTGTGCCGCAGCCTTCGCCCCGAACCCACTCATCGTAGGAACCAGTGCCACATATGCGGTAGCGATCTCACCGGCCATCAGGCATCACCTCCTGTTCATGTTCTCTAGCGCCAAGTCGGCGAGACGTCTCTCCACGTCAGTGATCTGCCTGGCCTTGATTTCAGGTAGCAGCGGATGGTTCTGACCAGACCATGCCGAGTAGATCGACGCAAGAATGAAGTCGCCTGTCGAGATTGGCCTATCCCAACCGGCAACGGCCGCAGCCAGACGAGTCCCCGTATCCCTAAGAAGCATCCCAGCAAGCCGCAACGCCTCTTCTACATCAGTTTCAACGATTGAACGGAACGACGCATGGAACTCGCGCCGGAAGTCGTATTCAACCTCGCCTCGATGCTCAACAAGCGTTCGGGCGAGGGTTAGCCTTCCCCCACGGGAGACGTGACCACACTTTCGGCACTGTGGGCCTGCCATTCGGTGAAGACCTTTCCAAGGGCCTCCCACTCGTAGGCGTCAATCAACGCGGACAGGGCAACCCATGCAGGGTCAGTCTTCTCAAGATGGTTAGCGAGGGTTTTCACTATTCCCATCTTCATGCACGAGTTCACGTACTGTATCGGCTTGTTGAACATCTCCATAGCCGCGTCGGGGTTGTCCGTGAGGAGCGCCTCAGTCATCGACACTTTCGGAATATCGTCCTTGTGGTTGTCGAGTTCGTCGACAAACTTCTCCGGGTCAAACGATGGCAACGTGTACTTCTTGCCATCGAGGATACTCAGGAACTCGAACGGCGGGATCACTTCAGGCTCGGAGGCGGGCTTCGGTTTGGCTACAGGCTTCGACTCAGATTCCGGTTGGGGCTCTTCAGCAAGATCCAACATGCCTTCGTCGGAACCCTCAGGGTTTTCAGTCATTTTCATGCCTCTCTAGTGAATGATGCCCATGCCTGAAACGTGAGGGGCCACCGGGCGGGCATGAGGCGCCCGGTGGCCCCGACTTCACTACGAGGCGTCAACCAGCCAAGACGAAATCATCTTGAACAGGCCCGTGACACCCACGCCAAGTTCACCGGTCGTCGGGTTGGCGCTGAACCGGATCGGAATCTTCTCCAAGTGCGACTGCCCCGACGGGTTGATCGACCCGTTGATCGCAACCGAAGTATCCGGGATGATGAAGCGCCGAGTCTTCGGAACGGCGGCAACGTCCGCCAGGTCGAGGACCGTCACCCGGTGGGCAGGGATCCCACCGTCGTAGACGAGGGCACCGTTTTCGTCGACAGTCGCACCGTAGGCGTCCTGGATGACGTAGACGTTGTTCTCAAGGAACGTGATGTCCCACGTAGGAACATCATCGGACGGAGACTCAGACACGTAGAAGATTTCCGAGTCCCAGAACTCTCGCTCCACGGTACGGGTCGGCACGCCAGCAGGCGTGAAGGAATAGCCTGCCGAGAGGTCGATCGCGCCGTGGTCTTCAAACGCAGGCAGGCCAGACATGAGCGTATCGCCATCAATGGCCGATACGTCCGTACCTAGCACTGCCGTGTACAGCTTTGCTCGCACCGGAGCGAAAGCCTGCGAAACGCCAGACATGACGGTTCTCCTTTTCTATATGGTTTCGCTCACCCGGGGCGGGTGGACGTGTGAGGTGTTGCAGTTCGACTGCTACGACAGGTCGAGGATGTCTTCTTCGTCGATGACGTCGAGGCCACGTAGCCACACTGTGATCGGGAAGTAGCGTTGGAACGGTGGGGTCTGGCGCGGTATCGCGATCGACCCGACAGGTACGGATATTCGTTCAATCTGATCGTTGGCGGTCACAGCCAAGACCGTCTGCACGTCTCGGACTAGCGCCCGTACCCCGTCCTCGCCAGCATCGGTCAGGGCGTAACAGTTGACCCCAAGGTTCACGGATGCTTCACCCCAGTCACGGCCACCCCCACCGGAATAGCCGACAATCACAGTCTTCGCTGGTATCGGCGCAGGTGTCACGTTGGATGCATACACGTCCGGCATGGCAGCATCGATCACCGTAGCCACAGCCATCTCGGGGTCGGCGAACGTTGTCGCATCGATCAACGTCATATCGTGACCTCCCCAGTCTTCCCGACCCGGAAACCCGGGACGGATGTGAGTGCATGGGTTTCGGCTTCAACCATGAGTGGTGGTTTCGCTTTCGGGTTAGGTCCACGACCGGAGGGGAGGCCAATGATCGAGACTGGACGGCTACCGAGCGCATACTTCCCAGAGAAGTCCATGCCAAGACTGTCAGAGTCGACCCGCGCCGTGATGAGGGCGTCCGAGTAGTTTTCGGCATGAACTGGCGACGCGACTGCACGCACGTGGGTTCGGATCTTCTCCGCCACGTCGGCTTCATGATTCGCGAGAACCAAGTGTGTGAACTCACTGTTGAGGAGAGCATGCATCGGGCCCTCGTGGAGCACTAGGCGGAAACCCATGGCACGGGCAGCAGGAACGTCAACCATCACCCATCCGTCCTTCTGAGTTCAACCACGAGTGGGGGTTTCCATCCTGTCCACGGATGGGTGTAGTCCTGTGGATCGCCGTCGACTTGCCAACCCTCTTGACTGTTGACGACGATGGCATCACGGGAACGGATTGCCCCCGCGGCTAGGGCTGCCGCGTTTGCTTCTGTACGGTCGATGAACAGTATCGGTTTCGTGACCGTCATCTCACGCAACGCCATATCGATGATCGGACCGCCCTCTGGACAGAACACAGCATCGAACGTGACAGCCGTACGTGTTTCACCTACAGTGTGACCGAGTTCATCAGTCGTAGCCGTTGTGGCTGGCCTCGAGCATGGCACCGTGAAGGCGAACGGCAGCATCATGACAGATCGTCCTCATCTTCGATGTATTCCATCGGTATAGTGAAGGCCACCTGACGGCCGCACGGAAGCGAATGGTACTCGGACTTCTTGAGGAACAGGTCGCCTGTCGGGTTCGCATACTTCACACGATCACCGAACGGCCCAGCATTCTGCTGATGCTCAAGGATGCTTGGACCGGTCGTAGTGTCCATCATGGCGCGTTTCACTATCGCGCACACGACCCGTTTCAGCGTCGCTGTACGAATCGTCTGCTCGGTGGTGTCGTCATCGTCCACGACGTTCGCTGACGAACATTCGGAGAGGATCAGGTTCGATGCGTCCTCGAGTAGCGTTGTCGCCAACGTCTGCTCGGGGATGGTGAGAGTGCGCCAACGCGCAGCCAGGTCGTCCGCCGTAGCGAACGGACTTGAAATAAGCATCAGCGCACCCTCACTTTCCCGTTAGGACAGGTCGGCGGGGACGAGCACCGCGGCAGGGAACCGGGTGTCGTCGTCGTCGTTGAGCGCGGTGATCGGGTTCGCCCCGACATAGCCGACTCGGAACACGACGCGAAGCGCCTTCGAGTCCTGCTGCATCAGGTTGACGATCACCTTGCCGCCAGCGTCAGAGATGACGCCTTCTGAGAAGATGTTGAACGTGATGTCCTGACGGACACCGATGATGAACTTCGACCAGTCGGCGGCAACCAGGAGAGCCGTGTCGGCGTCCCATGAGCCGTTCGTGACCTCGTTCAGCGGGTATCCATACAGGCCGGGGCCTCCGTTGTCGCCAACGAGCGCGCCGTAGATCGGCACGCCGTCAGTGCTACGGATGCCGCGGAGAGACCACTGGAGACCGGGCCGTGAAGCGAACCCGTTCACACTGTAGCCATCCTGGGCGATCATCTCGCCGAGCGATGCCACGTCAACGCCAATGTCGGCACCTGTACCGAGCTCGACGTAGTTCCCGGCCGCAATAGCACCGGGGATGATGGCATCAGTCGTCCACGATGCGGGCTTGGCGGTGCCCCACATTGAGGCAAGGTCGACCGTCCGTCCGAGGGCCTGACGCAGGTAGGGCTTGACTTCGGACCAGAGGGGAACGTTGGCGTCGTCGAAGAGGGCGTCCGGGATCACAACGATCGCGGCGAGTTCCTCTGCGGTGATGACCTGGTTCGTCCACTGCTGGTCGGTGGTCTGCTTGAGACCCGTGTCACCGTTGACCCAATACGCCTGCGGAAGAACCGACAGGACGGGCTGGGATTTCGTCTTAGATGACATGGGTACACGTCGCATCAGCGAGAGAGCCGCGGAGTCCTTGGGGGACTCCTGAATGATCTCCCTCGCATATTCGACAGGGACGAGCGCATCAGCGGTCGTCCGGTTGATGGCTGCATCGTAAGTAGCCATGACGGTATGTTCCTTTCAGTCTGAGTTAGCCTCGGGCGGATGCTCGAAGCCAGTCGTCGCCGCTCGTGGCGGCAGACTCGGGATGTTTTCCCTGGCCGAGGACAACAGGTCCCGTTGCGTTCTTCTTCGATGCCTCAGTGGCATACGTCGAGACCAATTCAGCGAAGGCCGTGATGTCTTCTGCGCTGGAAGACTTCGGGCCGGCGAGGACATCAACCGGGACACCGGAGGTGGCTGCGACTTCGGCACGGTTCGCCCGCGCCTCATTCTCGGCTGCCTTTTTCTCCGCGTCCGCGAGACGTTCTGTCGCCTTGTCGATGTCAGACTTGTCTCGGTCCTCGAGTTCCTTGACCTTTGCCGCGAGCGCATTGCGTTCCTTCTCCGCTGATGCTCGCGCGGCACGTTCGGCGTCAAGCGCCTTCTTGCCTGCATCGCCGAGGGTCTCTTCGGGCTTCGCGCCCTCTTCGACCTTCGGGGTTGCTTCGGGGTTCGACGTTTCCGCCGCAGTCTCTTCGCCACTCATGGACATTCCTTTCACGAATGCGGCATCGCACCGCGTTACACCGGTCCCGTCGCGGGATCGGAGGATTATGGGCCGACTAAACGGCGATTGGTTCGGCTTCGACGTCGAACGTTCGGAACTCGACGCCAGGCACACCGGGCATCGGCCTCGTGCCAACGCACCGAACCCTTCGCGCATCGAACGTGCCCTGATCGCGCATCTTCTCGATGGCGAGGCGTCGCATCTCCCTCATGGGGGCAACCGCTTGTGCGGCCACTACCGCTCGCAGCGTAGGCATGTCATTCCTTTCAGACGGCGGGTGTCAGGTTGTAGTCCTGACGGAGTTGGGCGAACTTGCCCTGGTTCTGTTCGATGTAGGTCTTCATCCGTGACCGGTAGGCGTCAAGTTGACGTTGCGCCGACTTGTCACCAGCCTTAGCCCGGTTACGGAGTGCATCCATCCGAGCCGACCCCTGATACGCGATCGACGGCACCTCTTCCGCGTTCAAGTCCCAGGACGGGGCACACCCGCAGTCGCAGTGACCATGGGACCGGAAGTTCGCGGTGGACTGCTTGTAGACGCCACCACGGCCCACTAGGGTCAAGCAGAAGTCACAGGTTGGTCCGTGGGGGATCCGTTGCCATCCGGCGGCGCGTGGGTCACGATACGAGTTTTGGACGATCGTGTTGCGGGCCCCGTCGACCGCATACTGTGCGGCCTTCAACGCGATCGCGTTGACCATGGTCGCAGTATCAGGGTTGGGAGTGAACAGGGTTCCGACCGCTCGACGTACCGTTTCGTCGATCTGTTCCGCGAAGTCTTGTGTCATGGCGTTGGCGGTGAAGTTGCCACGAATCCCCGCGGTGAGACGCATGTCGTTGTACCATTCGGCCGCGAAGTCGGCGGCGGCGGTCCCGTACTGGGAGACGAGGTTCCGCGTCAAAGCGGCCATGGCGTCCCGCGTCTCTTCTGGGCTCAACCCAGCGGACGCAAGTTGGGTGAGTAGCGCCGTCAGTCTGACTTCAACGGATGCACGAATCCCCGCGGTGGCTTGCACGAACGTGAGCTCTTCGAGGGTGGCTGACATTACGCACCACTAGGGGCCATGGGGGTCGCGGGGGCCGTAGGGAACTCAAACGTCCCCTGTGTTTCTGGACGTGCGGGTTGCGTGGGGGCGAGCCCACTCAACGATGTCAGAAGGGTCCGGCTTTCGGCTCGTCGCTTGTCGGCAAGCATCCTCTTGATCTCGGCTCGTGAGAATCCGGCGAACTCGAGTGCCACTTCAGACTCAGCCAGCCATGGGAACACGGTGGCCAGTTTCACAAGCGCATCAGCAGACGTAGCCGGGGATGTGAACGCCGGGTTCGCCCAAGACACTGAGATTCCCCGCATCTCATCAGTCAGGTCACCGCCGTCCCGCAAACGCACAACCCTCTGGCCGACCCGTTTGAGAGCCGATCCGAAGATACGGTTCTGTTTGAGTGCCACAGACACGAGACGCCGATCGTCGGCATACAGTGCCTCCGCGGACGGCGGGTTGTCGGTCACGATCCCCAGGTTTGACACAGGCACCCCAGTTTCGCCAGAGAACTGTGTAGCGATCATCTTGTACTGCTCCGTGAGGGGTTGCATCGTCATCTGAGCAAACTGACCCACCTCCGGTACCTGCCCGTCCTTGTCGCGGGTAATCGCAAACCACCTGTCAATCGCCGCATCCCACTTGCCCCTCTTGAAAGCGTCCTCGGCCACGCCGAGCGCATACATGCGGGGGGCTGCGTAGAAATCGGCTGAAATCTCGGTTCGCACAATCGTCATCAACGCCCGGTCGGTGATGTTCATGACGGCGCGAGAGATACGTGAACGTCCGAAGGGGCGATTCAGTTGAGGATCAAACGACATGGGTTCTACCAACACTTCGCGGATCGGGTTCGGTCGACGATCGACCACCCACGAACCTGACGGGCGTCGAGTCATCGACAGTACCCATTCAGGCAAGTACACGTCGAGCGTCGTCGGCACCCCCTCATCGTCGATCGACGTTACGGCAAGGAACGACGACAAGGCGCGGCGACGTTCATCCCAAATCGCTGCCGACCATTCGGCAGAACGTGCAAGGACAAGCACTTTGGGTTCCCCGGACGCCTCATCACCGAGCGCGGTCGTAATGAACGACGACGAATGCTTGTATGCAGCCGAAATTGCTTGCGGCAACTCCAAGTCGAAACGGTTGTCATCCAAGATCGCCGTCATACCCAACGGGTCGGGGTCGCCCGCTTCGGAAACGAAGCCCTCAAAGACGGAACGTTCCGCCAACACGGAGACGGCCTTCTCAGGCCAGCCGAGGACTGCCTTGATCTTCTGCATCGACTCGGCCGGAATGTTGCCCGTCGGTTTGAGCGGCATCTTCCCGTCGAAGTACATGGACCGTAGAACATTCCGTGCATACTTCTTCTGCCACACTACGAAGAGGTCCCGCACAATGTCGAGTTCTTGTTCACTGATGCCGATAGCAAGACTCGGGGCCCCATACAGGGCAGGCAAGTTGACGACGGTCACAGGATCACCTGCCTTCTGTTCGGGTCACGTTTGCTTGTTCGGGACGCCCAATAGGCGAATGAGGATGCCTCGATCGGCGTCTCGTCACCATCAATCGATGTCGCTCTCCACGACCATGCCCCTGAAGTCTTGACACGCAGAAACTTGTCAGCCACCGCGACCGACCTTTCGAGATGGTCGGTACTAGCGCCGATTGGATGAGTAAGCACGGGAACACCATTCTCGCGAACCGCCTTCGCCGACTCGAACACCGCATCCAGAAACATCGACGACGATGCGAACACTTCAGGGCCCGACAAGACGTGAATCACCTGCTGCGGTACGCCCTTGTCGACAAGACCCTGGGCGAGCGCAGACGCCCACGCTTGACCCGAGATGGCGATCATTGCAGCCTGTTCCCACCGTTCCGTCAACCACGACGCCAACGACTCGACACCAGCCTCAAGGTCGCCCGTCATCGCATCAATGAGTTCGACGTGAACACCGTTCGCGTGCTTGATTGAACCCGCGAGAGACGCGCGCGACCCATCAAGAGAGAACGCAATACCAAACGACCGAACCCCTTCCGGGGCTACCGTCACGCCAATGGAAGCCCAATCCGTTTCAGAGATCGCACGAGACGCACCATCCCCATCCCACACGCCATAACCCTCATGGTAGAACGCCTCATCAGAACCAAGAAGCTTCTGCATCCGCAGAATCGCAGACCGAGACGTCCGATGAGGATACGACGGATTCGCCCTCGCCACCTGATCCCAGTCAATGATCTTCGCACCCTGATCTGCACTGAACTCGATATAGAGAGTGTCAGGATCCCCGTCAAGCGCATCCTTCCGACGAGCCGCAAACACATCACCGTTATCCGTCGACCGTGGGGGTGTCCCCATCAAGAACACGAGACCATTCGGTGAAGCATTCGTAGCCGGCACCATGTCAGCCATCGCAACTTCCTTGACCCGCTGCGCCTCATCAAGAACAAGAACGTCAACCATGTCGAACCCCAAACCGAAACCCTGATCTCGAGCACCGAACAGAATCCGCGACTCATTCTTGAAAATAACGGCCTGCTCCCCATTCGTAGCCCTCACCGTCTCAATAAACGGAGCCACCCTCTTCTTACGAGCCATCGCACGCATCTTCCCAAACGTCTCCGTCGACGTCCGCGTATGATGGGCAGTCCAAATCACCGTCATATTCGGGAACAGAGTACACAGCGCAAACACAATCCAACCGACAAGAAACGTCTTCCCCACCTGCCGCGGAATCGACATAACAACACCACCAATACCCGCCGCATAGAGCCCATCCGACCGCTTCGCAAGAATCAGACGCGCCGCCCCCTGCTGCCACAAATCGAAATCAATCCCGAACAACGCACACCGATCACGCACCCCAGGCCAGCCAGTAGACACAATCCCCGACGGCTGACAAACATGCCGCGCAGCCTCAGATAGCTTCTTCTGACCAGACTTCATCTGCGGAGACGGCATCCTCGTCAGCCTCCTCCTTCAGTTGGTGCTTGAGCGCATCAATCTCCCGAGAAATCTCCATCTGCCGACGCGTCAACGAAGCAAGATCCCGCGCCGGAGTCGACTCATCCTGCACAGCCCTCGCAATACGCCGATGAGTAGCCTCAAGCTCAGCAAGCCGATCGCCAGCCTCCACAGCCTCTATAATCGACAACGCGCGCCTCGGAGGAGCCTTCTCACCAGGCTCAACAGCACGAAGAGCAGCCATAGCATCCTCCTTTCGGAAAAAGGGAAAAAGGCCAGGGGGAGGTATCACT
>Ga0265297_10012702_pt1 | contig 10056 bp, 11 predicted proteins | sample Munlanlwell13791_FD_192502 | JGI IMG/M metagenome (GOLD analysis project Ga0265297, IMG submission 192502) | Leachate microbial communities from a municipal landfill in Southern Ontario, Canada - Leachate well 137-91 | ecosystem: Engineered > Solid waste > Landfill > Unclassified | place...
CAGGGTATGTTGGTCTCTAATATCCGCGATATGGAAAGAGTGGTCTGCATTGACGTAGATATTGTGGATAATATGGGAATCCTGGACTCTATCTATGCTAGAGATAGTGTACAGTTTTTTGGCATAGAAAGCTTGTCTGATAAAGTTACCTAGAACAAACCCCCCGGAGCCTGTGATGAGCAATCGTTTTCTTTTAGCCATTAAACCCCTTATTATACAACTCTTTCAGTATAGCCTTCGCCCAAAAATTTCATCGTGCTCATTATCCATCATATCGTCATCATCGCATTCTGGTAGCGGCTCTCTGATTGCGGCTTCCAGTTCAGCTACAGTGGGCATTTTCTTGCCTTTGAAGGATCCAAAATTATACACTGATTTCCAATACTTAACGGACTCTCCAGAAACGCCATGTTCCAACAACTTATCCACATCAGAGGGGAGTAGTTTCCCATCAATAACTAACTGTTGAATTGCCTCGGCTTGTTTGCTGGATCCTTGGAACATATTAACCCATGTTGCGCCAAAATCCTTCAGGGTGGATTTATTACCAAAGAGTTCTTTGATTTTTAGGAGCAGAGATTTCTTTGGTTTTGCGCAGTACGTGGATTTCCAATATGCAACAACTTCTGCATCACAGCCGTGTTCAATCAATTGGTCAACATCATCTAATTTTAGCTTGCCCTCTGATATTAGCCGCTGCATCGCTTCTGCGCCTGCTCTGATTCCCGGGCGCACGTCTTCTGTGGTTCTGGTTTTATCAAAGAATTTGTCTTTTATTCGCTCTAGGATAGTTGGCTTATAGGGGATGACATTTATAAGGTTCTGGATCTTGGTGGCGTCCCGTAACCAGGCCTTTATATTTACCGGCCTTTCTCGGGGTGGGAGCTTCTCAGAGATTTTCTTAGTGGCCATTACCTCTACTTCAGTCACCGTATTTGGTGATGTGTAGAGATAGGTATCGCCACGCTTTAGTTCTTGTTTAGTAAAGACACGCCCAGTTTTCTTGGCAAATTCCTCAAGCGCTTCTTGATATATTTTGTCACGATCTGCTCGTACTTGTCGTGATGCCTCTTTGCGCTCTTTTAGCTCTTTCACCCACTCGGCATCGTGATTAACACTTGGTGTTTTGAATTTTTCACATGTATTTTCACTTGCATGGGCCTCTTGGTATAGTTTATCGCGCTCTTTCCGAGCTTGCTGTGCAGCCTCTTTGCGCTCTTTTATCTTTTTAGCCTGTGCAGCATCACGGGCCGCCTCTGAGGGTGAGTCGGTATAAACTCCCCATACGCCCTTAGTATCTTGGGCTATTACTTTATTACCATCAGATTGTTTAGTTTCTTCAGGCGTGATTTTGAGAATCTTAATTTCTATAGTTCTGTTTACGTACTCATCCTTTATAGAGTTCACAACCTCATTAATACGATCTCCTACCTCCCTTCTTCGATGAGAGGGCACTCTCCCAAGCTGGGCAAGCAAAACAGTTATTTCACTATATCTGCCTATTAACGCTGCCTGTGTATTGTCCAAGTCTCGGGCAGTCCTACAGTGTGCGAAGATGGCTTTTGAACTGTGCTCTATCTTGTCTAATTTTTTGAGAATTTCATCAGCAATATCATTGCCTTCATCTTGAAGTCCATCATACCTGTAGCTTACCGTCACCCTAACACCAGTCGGGTCCTCTGTGCAGTCAACATCTTGCACAACAACGCCCTCTGGTACATTCTGTATAATTGCATCTTCAAATTTCTTAATGTACATAATTATCCTCTTAATTTCTTCTCTGTATTTGCAAGCCCCAAATCATGCTCAATCATTTCGTCTACCAATTGATCAAAGGTATATTCTGGAGTCCACCCTAATCGTGTTCTAATCTTGGTTGAATCTCCACATAGCGCATCAACCTCTGTTGGCCTTAAGTATTTAGGATCAAATTCAACATATTGTGTCCAGTCTAAGTCTAGCTTAGCAAACACCAATTCCAAAAAGTCTCTTACCGAATGCATCTCCCCAGAAGCTACAACCCAGTCATCAGGAGCCGGAGCCGTAGCCATTAGGTAAATGGCATTCGCCACATCCTTGGCATGGTTCCAATCCCGCTTGGCATCCAAGTTGCCTAAAACCAACTTGTCTTGGAGTCCTAGCTTGATACGGGTCGCTGCTCTAGTAATCTTTCTGGTAACAAACGTCTCGCCGCGGCGCTTAGATTCATGGTTTAAAGAGATGCTATTGGCCGCAAACAGCTTTCCTGATTCTCTATAATTCACGGTACCCCAATAACCAGCTATCTTAGCAACTGCATACGGAGACCTAGGGTGGAATGGAGTGTTCTCATTCTGAGGCGGAGGAGAGGAACCCCATAGTTCTGAGGTTGAGCACTGTACGAAATGGGTTCCAGGGCTAAAATTAGCTAAGGCTTCTAGGCACCTAATAACACCGGTGGCTCCAATATCTACGGTATATTCGGGGATATCGAAGCTCACCCGGACATGGCTTTGAGCCCCGCAATTAACGAAAATATCAGGGGTGGTTTTGATTACCCAGTTAGTTATTGAGCCATAATCGGACAAATCCCCATAGGTCAAATGCAGGTCATCATAGATATGGTCAATTCTGCCGGTATTAAAGGAAGAAGAGCGCCTTAGTAAACCATGCACTTCATAGCCCTTTTCCAACAAAATTTCGGCAAGATAAGATCCGGTTTGCCCGGTTATTCCCGTAATACAAGCTTTTTTCATGCTTTCTCCTAAGATCAATATAACGGATGTTCAGCGTCCAGATCCTGCAACATTTCCTGTACATTTATGTATTCTGGCAATGGATATTTGTTCTTGACAAACACATCGTAATACTCGCTCCCCCCCTTTAGCTTAATAACGCTCTGTACATCATCATTAACTCGATCAAAATCAAAAATGGCGTCTCCGACTCTATTGTACAGGTTCTGTTTCATCTTCATACGCCCATTACCCACAAAAGCAAAATGATAAATAAACTCTGTATTTATAGTTTTGACATTAAATTGCTCTTGCAGATTACAGTGTCCGTAAATATGCCCTGGCACATGTTTTGCTATTCTTGGCCATGGTATTGGTATTAACGTATTATTATCTTTAGCCCCGATCCATTTCTCGTTTTTCCAAAACACTATATGTGGTACCAATAAAGCATAACCATCTCCAACATTTTCCTCTACTGCTTTTATTAAAGAAGCATTGAAAAACTCATCCATGTCAGTACACCAAAAGAAATCAATATCATCCATTACGTATTCAGACCCTACGGCAAACATTTGGCGCTTTGCACCAAATGAATACCCAGAAAATTCTGTAATATCAGAAAGATCTTGGATCTCTATTAGCGTAATTTTTTTCTCGGGATCTGGGAACTCTTTTATAAATTCATGAGATCCATCTGTAGAAAATTCATTAGTAGTTATGTTCAAGTCAAAAAATATCAGCTGATCAAAGTGTTGATACAGAAATGGTAGCTTTTGTTTCAAAAAGGCAATTTCATTATAAAGTATTGAGAAATGACAATGTTGCATCACATAGCCTTTGTTATATATTGCTTCAAAACATTAGATACATGACATATTTCATGTTCTTTCAGTGTAGGATGGGAAGGCAGCAAAACACATTCATTGCTTAATTGATTGGCAACCTCTGAACCTCCAAACACCGGCACGTCTTTAAGATGTTGATGTCGGTGTATGTGGTAGAACATAGGTCTAACATCAATATAGTTTTGATGCATGAACTCTTCCAGGGCATCATAGGATTTATTGCCTTTGATCCTGACGCCAAAAACCCAATCAGAATGAATAGTGTTTGGCTCTGAGACTTGGAAAGTAATCTCATCAATATCAGAAAACAAAGCCCGGTACATTGAAAAGACTCTATTCTTCATCTTCTTTATATTATCTATCTGTAATAACTGACCATATATCAGAGCCGCTTGAACATTAGTCATTCGATAATTATATCCAAGTTCATCATGAATGTATCTGGTGTTAGTTTGACCTTGCCCTCGTAGTTTGTATAGGAAAGACTTCCATTTATCGGTGGCAATTACAGCGCCTCCCTCACCGGAAGTAATGGTTTTGTTACCAAAGAATGATATAGAGGAGGCCAGGGACACTGAGCCGGATGGCTTGCCATCATATACCCCAGAAAACCCCTCGCAATTATCTTCTACTACAATTATGTTTTTCCAGTCTCGTTGTATTTTTGGTACATTAACTATATTGCCTAGGTTATGGACGGCTAGCAAGGCGGTAGTTTCTAGGTTACAGGTACCGAGTTTTTCGTACAGTTTATCCAGGTCAAAGTTCCAGGTTTTCGGATCTGTTTCTACGACCTCTAGCTCAAACTCTTTGTCATATAAGAAAGAGTTCCAGGCGGCAACATAAACATTGTTGGGAGCAATGATTTTCGTTACTTTCGGACAGGATTGTCTCAGGACCTTGGCCACGAGATGGGTGGCTGCGGTGCCGTTACAGCAAACCAAAGCGGTATTTACCCTGTAGTCTCCTACAGAATGCATTCCGGACAGTTGCGCCTCGGTTTTGGAGATGTATTCGCCCTTGGAGGAAATCCAGGTAGAATCCAGCGCATCGTGAGCGTATTGCAGAATCTCTTTGGTTAAATATGGCTCATATACGGGAATCATTCAAACCTTTTGGTAAATAGAGGTCTTTACATAACAGGCCCCTTTAATCCCATCAAGAACTGTGCGTTTCCAGCTCTTCGGAATAATTTGGTCTATAATAGCATAATGAGCCCGCTCAGAATCATCGACTATTAAGAATCCATTATCTTTTAATTTGCTCATACCATGTTTAGCACAACCAGATCTTGCTCTGCCATCTACTAAAACCAAATCAAAATTACCGAAAGAATCAATTGTCTTAGCATATTTCTCAAATACCTTTCCATAATAATATCTAGAACCAGACAAATATGCATCAGGATTGGCAAGATCTTTTGGATTACCAGCCCGATCATAATTGGCATATAGTAAATTAACGTTTGTGATACCTTGGGTTTTTATTTCTGCACTTAACTTGTTAAACCAATCCTGATCGTTTTCCACGGACACTACTGATTTAACTCTCTTTGAAAAGTACAGAGTGCTCCCACCAGACCCCCATTCAAACACGTCAAAGTCTTTCTTTAAGATACCGCCTATAAATTCTATTGCTTTGTCTAGCATCCATGGGGCTTCGTTCATTTTTTGCCTCTATACTTGGAACAATTAACACCTTCTCTGATAACTATATTAGTCTCAAACGCAAACCCATATTTGGACAGAACCTTGTCAAACCCCAATTTATCTGATAGGTGTGTAACATCTCCTCCGCCTCCAAATGGCGCAAACACATACAAACACCCTCCCGGTTTAATAGCACTGGCAAACGCTTGTATGTATTCATCATAGTTGGGTATGTGTTCTAGAACATCAAGCGCGATAATTGAGTCATATGTGTTGGAAATAATTGGCAAAAACGACGCATTATAATCTAACACCCTCAAATCCAAAGAGTGCTTTTTTGCTACAAATTTCACAAACTCTTTTTGTAGAAGATTGACTTCAAAGAAATCAACAGAACAACCTTTATCGCACAATGCAAAAGAATAGTTCCCGGAACCCCCGCCAAAATCTAACACTTTAGAACCTTTGGGAATATCATTCAAAATACTAGGGGCTAGAACGTGTATTGCATTAGCAAACAAATATCCTCTTGAACAAATATAGAACCATCTAATGTTTTGGTCAGTGTCTGGTTTCCATAGCCTCCACTCATCTTGAAATGTTGGATACTGTTTCCTACCAATATACAAATCCACCTCACGGGGGCTTAGGCCCGTGAAATCTATAAGCTCTTTCTTAACAAATTCTGGTACGTTCATTTTAGATCCTTTAACATCTCTGGTAGGTTTATATACTCTGGTATTTTGTATTTGTTCTTGATAACCCCATGATAATAATTGCCATATTTTTTTATAGACGCCTTGTTAAAGGGGATAAACCCAAGATTGTCATTTTCTTGAAATGGAAAGATCATTGCTGGTGACTGATAAAGCCTTTCCTTGAATTTCATTCTTTCTTGACCAATAAACGCGAAATGATAGATAAGCTCTGTTTCTATGTTTTTGACTTGAAACTGGGATTGTAAAGCGCAGTGACCATACATGTGTCCTGGTACATGCCTGGCTATTCTAGTCCATGGAATAATGGTTTTCCCATCATTAACCTTCCCGCTCTTATCTTTTTTTGCCCCAATCCATTTCTCATTTTTCCAAAACACAACATGTGGCACCAAGGCCGTTTGGCCAGCCCCTATATTCGCCTCTACCGCCTTTATAAGAGAAACATTGAAAAACTCATCCATGTCAGTACACCAAAAGAAATCAATATCATCCCTGACCTGTTTTGACCCCAAAGCAAACATCTTTCTTTTTTCACCAAACGAATTGCCACAAAATTCCGTAATTTTTGACAAGTCACACTCCTCTATTAGTGTAATCTTATTCTCGGGATCAGGGTACTCTTTTATAAACTCATGAGAACCATCATTAGAGAATGTGTTATTTAATATATTCAAGTCAAAAAATATCAACTGATCAAAATATTGATATAGAAATGGTAGTTTTTGCTTTAAAAAGGCAATTTCATTGTACAGAATTGAGAAATGACAATGTCGCACTACATATCCCTCCAGGTTATTTTACCATCTACTACACAACACTCTTTGGTAGTAGCGCCAAACCATTTTTTATTATATAGTACACGAGAGGAGTGATGGAAATAAGCATTGTTAAAGCTTATCATGTCAAATACATAATTGAACTGTTTCATGTGTTCAATTAGTTTCTTTACTCCCAAATAACTATATTCAATACACATTACAGAAGGCAGCGTATCAGCCCCTTTAAATCCATCCAGCACCCTAAACTCAAACCCCTCAACATCTAAACACATAAGATCTACTTGTTTTACCTTAAAGTCAGAAATTAGAGCGCTATACGGTTTGGTTAACACATCGTACTCATCAAAATCCACCCCATACCCTTTCAGCTCCTCCAGGTGATCTTCGCCGAATTCAAATGAACCATTACCACCGCCAGCCCCTCCTTTCTTGGGTATTACGTTTTTAAACCGTAAAGTTTCTTCTTTATCAGAAAGACCTATATTTAGATTAGTGGCATGTGGTCTATTTCTTACCAGCTTGTCATAATAGATTTTGGCGGGCTCTATATTTATACCTTTCCATCCATGGTCTTCAAAAAACTTACAACAACTTAATTCAACCCCATCATAAGCCCCGGCTTCTATGAAAAAACCGCTCCTGTTAGACTTGAAATAGTTCTCGTATAACACCTGATCCACTGGCGGATCCCATTGTCCATAAAAAATCATATCTCTCCATACGTTTTTGTTATTAATCCATAAGTTTTTCATAGCTCAGTAATTTTTGTGTTTACGTTGAATAAATTTGCCAGAATCTAGCTCTTCACCAGAGGCGGCCGCGCTCATCATCTCAACCACCTTCTCGTCTATTTCATCAATTAACTGATTTCTCTGCATATTCAAATCACACGCCTTCTTCAAAATACCCCATAATATCTGAGCTCCATTTTCTGAGCTCCAGTACTCATCTTTGAACTCTTCGAATGACATCCTTCTAATTTTATACAGGACATCTTGGTTGTCCCACATTTTCATGTCAACCGTAAATAACTTGTCAATTAATCCACCAAGCGTATCTGACATATTTCCCTCACAAATCTATAACGCCAACAAACTGGTCATCATCATGCTCTTTGAACGCATATCCTAATGAAACATAAAGGCGTATTGCTTTATGATTGTCTTTGTATACCTTTAATCTCATTTGTTTTGATCCTTTTAATTTAGCTGACAAATGTAAGAAAGACATAAACATTCTGGCTATCCCTAGGCCACGATATTTTTCAGAAACATAAATTCCAAGAGAGGGAATCTCAAACCCTTCGTCCCAGCCTCTAACCAAACCATATCCCACAATATCCTCGTCATTTATCATTACGTAATACAAATCTTTCCCTGTATAACTACATATTTTTGAAGCGTTTTCATAATCAAATACATGGGGGTGAAAAAACCTTTCACCCTGAATGCCCAAGAAAAAATCACCAATTATATCGGTTATATTTGGATTAGGCTTTATAATCTGTAACATCACATTCTCCTGTTTCGGGACTCTCTCCAGGAGTAGCTGTAAATATAACGGGTGGTTTTAAGTCATATAAATAACACGCTGGGGCACCCATGTATGGGCCACAAACCTGATCGTTGAATAAATCATAATTATGAACATTAACGTGATGAAAATGTACTGTTTTAATAGACAAGCTAGGATTATACAGTTTGTAACCAGCTTTTACAATTTCATATCCTAACCGGCCATCACACCCCCAGTTTCCTAAAAAGAAATAACCATCTATACCACGTGGTATCCCACGAAACACCCACACATCACTTGACCCCAGCATGTTATAATGTATTGGATCATTATATGGGTGCCAATCCCACCTATTCAAAGCATATACGTGATTTTCTAGTATTTGTTCAGTTAATAATATAGTGTCATCAAAATAAATGTCAGAATTGCAGATGATATTAACGCCCTTGTCATCCCCATGCTTAGTAATGTCTTCAAAAAAATCACTAAACTTTAATCTGTTGTTAGAGTTTCTAACTATTAGATTAAAGTTTTTGTTTTTTTTGTTTTTCTCCAAACACACCTTTAGCTCAGCTGCTCGCCGTCTGTTAGTATCATGATAGATGCTTGTAAATACATTAATAGACATTAAAATTCCCTTATCTTTTTGGCAATCTTGTCAAAGATTACGTTTAAATTTTGCGTCTTGTAATTATCGGATTTTCCTCGGAATGCCACTTTGCCAGCAAATTTCTTGCCTAACCAGTAATCACCCAGTTGATCTGGATAATCAGAAAAACACATGATGTTACAGTCTCTATCAAATAAATTGGTCCTGTTTAATGCAAAAGTATACACCCCAGAACATCGACCAACAATAATTTGACATAAAGTGGACAAATAAGCGTTTTCGTTCAGATCACAGCCTTTTTTACCAATTATATCACCCGTGTAAAACACGTTGCTTAACTGAACCTTCGCGCCCTCCACGTTCGTTACTAGGAAATTTACTCCCGCAAACGATTCCGCTAATCTTTTGATCAATGGATTCATGCTGTAATTCTGCGTCTGCCCAGAATGCACTGGCCCATTAGAAATTAATACGTTTATCTTGTCCCTCATAAAGGACATATTAATGCCATGTACGCCATATGCATTAAACCTAATATCTGGGAACAATCTCTTAACATCTATTTTGTCCAAATCAACCTGCACGGCTTTGGCCGGAGACTTTAGCACCTCATATAAACAATCAAACGATATTCCAAAGAGATTGTAATATTTATAGTGTTCTACACCATACCAAGTGTTTATAAAGACGCCACCATCTCTCTCAAAATATGGCGTGTGCATCTCTCCCTTCAGGAACTCAAGATACCTGTTGTCATATTTTGCCGGCAAATCGGACAGTATATTGGGCTCATTATAATGCCCATAATAAAACGCCATCCCAGGGCTCCTTAACCTTACCTCTTCTATAATAGATTTGACAAATCCCCTGGATACGTGTAAATCACCTTTATGCCAGTTGTTATAGAAAAAAACAAATTTGTACTTGCTTACATTATAGTTGTTTGGAGTTTCAAAAGGTACAGCCATAAAAGTCCCAGCCGGTTTAGGATCATCTAAATAACATGCCGGAGCCCCCACATAAGGACCAGGCACTTTGTTAATCAACGCATTATAGTTTCTAATGTTAGCTAAATGTAAGTGAAGAACTCTGATAGATAGGCTAGGGTTCAATAACTCATAACCTGCCTTGACAATCTCATGGCCTAGCCGTCCATCACATCCCCAGTATCCTAAATAGAAATCTCCATTTATGTTCTCTGGAATCCCCCGAAAAACCCAGG
>Ga0265297_10012703_pt1 | contig 10056 bp, 12 predicted proteins | sample Munlanlwell13791_FD_192502 | JGI IMG/M metagenome (GOLD analysis project Ga0265297, IMG submission 192502) | Leachate microbial communities from a municipal landfill in Southern Ontario, Canada - Leachate well 137-91 | ecosystem: Engineered > Solid waste > Landfill > Unclassified | place...
TCCTCCAAGCTCAATCATTGCCGCTTCAAAGCTCAGTCTGGTCCTTGTGCTGGGTTCAAAGAACAATGTTGCAAGCTTTTTGCCTTTGCAGACATCTCTGTACCTATCCTTATCAGCAATGATATCATTTGCAGTCTTAATTAGTTCATCTATCTGCATTGTGGTAAGATCAGTTATATCCATCAGATGTTTCATAATAATTCTCCCTGCGTTTTTATCCATCCTTCATCAGCAGGATTATTTCGAAAAGCCAATAACCTGTGTTTGTCTCCCGGTTTTATATATCCTTTTTCAGATGCAACATCTATTACAGTATCAAAATCTGTTAATGATATATTAGTGACACCTGCTTGCTTAAGCCTTTCAATCCCTTTTGTCATGCCATATGTGAATATGCTTGCTATGCCAAGTACCTCTGCGCCTTCTTCCCTTAAGGCTTCTACTGTATCAATAACACTTCCAGCAGTAGATATGAGGTCTTCAATAACAACCGCCTTCTGCCCTGGAAGAAGTTTTCCTTCAATTCGGTTTCCTCTTCCGTGATCTTTTGCTGCTGAACGGACATATCCCATTGGTAATCCCAGCATATGAGCTGTAATTGCAGCATGTGCTATGCCTGCTGTACTTGTTCCCATAATTACTTCACATTCTGGATAATTATTCCTGATTATTTCCGCAAGTCCTCTTTCAATATCTTCCCTTACAGAATGGTCAGACAATGTAATCCTGTTATCGCAGTATATCGGGCTTTTAATCCCGCTTGCCCAGATAAAAGGTTTATCCGGACTTAAAAATACCGCTTTAATATTCAGTAAATGCTCCCTATCTTTCTTTTCATTCGGTTTCCTTTCCATAAATAAACTCGTGTACGCATCTTCTATATGCTGCTACAGGATCATCCGCCTGAGTTATCGGTCTTCCGACTACAATATAGTCACATCCCATCTTCGAAGCATCATAAGGAGTTGTAATACGTGCCTGGTCATCTTTTTTACTGTCTGTAAACCGGATGCCCGGGGTTACTGTAACAAAACTCTCACCGCATCTGCTTTTAACTTTTTTAGCTTCAAGAGGAGAGCATACTACCCCGTCAATTCCTGCTTTCAGTGCCAGTTTGGCATAATTTATAACCACTTCATCCATATTTCCTTTTATCATCAGCTCTTCATTAAGCTCCTGATCATTTATTGATGTAAGCTGTGTCACACCTATTAACATTGGACGGGTTCCATCTTCTCTTGTAAGGCCTTTTAAAGCAGCCTGCATCATCTTAACTGTTCCGCTTACATGCAGATTTACCATATCCACATCCAGCTTTGATAAGGCCCTCATGGCTCTTTCCACAGTATTGGGTATATCATGAAGTTTTAGGTCTAAAAATATCTTATGTCCTTTCTTCTTTATTTCCCTTACTATCTCAGGTCCTTCTGAATAGAACAGCTCCATTCCAATCTTTACAAAAGGTTTTTCATGGCCAAAAAGACTTAGAAAATCCATTACATCCTTTTTTGATGGGAAATCACATGCAACAATCACATCTTTCTTCATTTATGAGCTCCTCCTATAATTTTATTTATGTCATCAATACCCAGTTTTTTAAGTCTTTCGGGCAGCTGCTCGATTATAGTTTTACATGTATATGGCTCTACAAGATTCATTGAGCCGACCTGCACTGCAGCGGCTCCAGCCATCATCATCTCAATCACATCATCAGCGTTACTTATTCCGCCTATGCCTATAATGGGTATTTTCACCGCTTCATATATCTGATAAACCATGCGAAGAGCAACAGGGAAAACTGCTGGTCCTGACAACCCTCCGGTTATATTGGCAAGTACAGGTTTTCTTTTCTTTATATCAATCCTCATTCCTAAAAGGGTATTAATAGCGCATATTCCTGATGCGCCTTCGTCTTCACATGCTTTTGCTATCGATACTATATCAGTGACATTAGGAGATAATTTAATATACACCGGTTTATCTGCTGCTTTTACGACAGCTTTTGTAACCTTTGCAGCCATATCCGCGCTTGTACCGAAACTCATTCCCCCGTTATGAACGTTCGGACAGCTTATATTAACCTCTATAAGCCCTACATTATCAATCCCTCTTAATCTTTTTACACAATACTCATATTCCTCTATAGAGAATCCTGATATATTCACTATTACAGGTTTTGAATAATATGAAGCTATATCTTTTAATTCATGTTCCACTACATGATTAATTCCCGGGTTCTGTAAGCCTACACTGTTTAGCATTCCGCAACTTGTTTCTGCAATCCTTGGGGTATCATTACCGAATCTGGAGTCTTTCGTGGTACCTTTTGTGCAGAACGAACCTAATATATTAATATCATAATAGTCACAGAATTCTTTTCCGTATCCAAAGCATCCGCTTGCAGGTATTATGGGATTTGATAATTCCAATCCGCTGAGGTTTACTTTTAAACTTACCATATTATCTCCTCTTTGAATAAAACCGGTCCGTCTTTACATATCCTCTTGTATCCATATTTAGTCTTGCATGTACATCCCATACATGCTCCGAATCCGCAGCCCATCCTTTCCTCAAAGGAATACTGACCGGGAACGGAAGTCTTTCCATAAACAGCCTTAAGCATAGGTTCAGGACCGCAGGTATAAACATAATCATAATCAATCATACCAAGCGCATCTGTAGCAAACCCTTTATACCCACAGCTTCCATCCACGCTACAGACATGAACATTACATCCCAGAGCTTTAAATTCATCTTCATAAAACACATCATCTTTTTTGTTAAAGCCTAATATTACGCTTGGTTTCCTGCCTTTTTTTATAAGCATTTTTGCCAGATAATACAAAGGAGGTACTCCGCATCCTCCGCCTATCAGAAGAGGCTTTTCTGTTTCAATATTAATGTCATACCCATTACCAAGACCGCATAATATGTCCAGCTGCTGTGACGGTTTCATTTTTGACATTACTTCTGTCCCCTGTCCGACTACTTTAAATACAAGGGTCATATGTTCTTCTTCTATATCACATACTGATAAAGGCCTTCTTAAAAAAAGCCCATCTATTTTAATGTTAACAAATTGCCCCGGTGCTTTTATCCATGAAGTATCACCTAATAAAACCATTTCATAAGTATCATATGTAAGCTGCTTGATTTCCTTTATTGTATATATTCCCATACGATTTTCCCTTTACATATTGTTTTAATAACTCTAGCATTCATCAGCATTCCTTCAAAAGGAGTGTTTCTTCCCATGGACAAGAATTTGTCAGCTTTAACCGTATATTCCTCATCAAGGTCAAGTACTGTAAAATCAGAGTACTGAGGTATCCTGAATACTATAGCAGGGTTTATCGACATAAGCTCTACCAGTTTTTCCAATGTTATTATTCCTGTTTTAACCAGATGGGTATACATGCTGGAAAATGCGGTTTCCATTCCGATTACCCCCATTGCACCAGTTTTCTTGTCCTCATATGTATGGGGTGCATGGTCAGTCGCAATTATGTCAATTGTCCCGTCACAGACTGCCTGTATTAAAGCTTCTCTGTCTTCCTTGTCACCTAAAGGCGGATTCATCATATAGTTTTCCGATTTAACATCCTCTTTTGTAAAGATAAGGTAGTGAGGTGCTGTTTCGCAAGTCACATTTATTCCCTCTTTTTTAGCCTGCCTTATTAATTCAATGCTGTTTTTCGAAGATACATGACAGACATGATATCTGCATGAAATATTCAAATGCTTCATAAGTTCAATATCTCTTTTTATGCTCATATACTCACTCATTCTGGGGTCTTTATATGAAGCATCTTCACAGTGAGCAGCTATTAAACAGTCATGCAATGATGATTGATCTATCATCATCTTCATAACTTCATCTGATGAAACAGGACTTCCGTCATCAGAAAAACCGATTACATAGTCATTCAACTTACCAATATCAACCATGTTCTGTCCGAGTCTTGCTTCAGTTATACAGCCATATTGATATACATTGATACATGCATCCTTGTTTATAATATCTTGTATCCGCCGGACATTATCTATATTATCCTGAGCTGGAATGACATTAGGCATTGCGCATATCGACGTAAATCCTCCTGCTGCTCCGCTTCTGGAACCTGTTAAAATTGTTTCCTTATACTCAAATCCGGGTTCTCTGAGATGCACATGTACATCCACAAGACCTGGTATTATATATTTTCCTGAAAGATCGATTATCTGATCACTTTCAATTGATGAAAGCTTTTTACCGGCTATCCACTGTTTTTCATTAATTATGAACAAATCGGAGGAATCGAAGCTTCCATCTTTATAAAGATAAGCATTTCTTAATAGCATTACTTCCTCCTTTTAAACAGGCTGCCCCCTTTTTCAGAGGGCAGCCGTAATTTAACCTGATTACTTATTTCCTGCTTCGTCTTTCTTGTCAGCAGGTATTACTAAATTCAATATTATTCCTATAAGGGTTGCCACTGCAAGAGGAGAAATCTCTACTGCACCGATCATAAGCTTGTATGCAGTATCACCTGTAACGTCGCCTGCAAGGCTCATCGCGCCTAGGCCAAGTCCGACTGAAAGTATTACTGATACTACCAGTATGTTCTTGGTATCTGAGAAATCCACTTTTCCGTCTACCATTGCTCTAAGTCCGGCTGCAGATATCATTCCGAATAATACTATTGATGCTCCGCCTATTACAGCAGAAGGTATTGTGCTTACTGCTGTTCCGAATATGGTTATGGATCCGAAGATAACTGCCATGACAGCTGCATAGAATATGTTTTTCGGATTGTAATTCTTTGTTATTGCAAGTACTGCTGTATTTTCTCCATATGTTGTGTTTGGAGGTCCTCCAAGAGCTCCTGCTATAAATGTCCCGACTCCATCGCCCATCAGTGTTCTGTGGATTCCAGGGTCTACCATAAAGTCTTTACCGCACACTGTGCTGTTAGCTGCAATATCCCCAAGATGCTCCATGAAGGTTACTATCGCAATCGGTACGACTGAAAGTATGACACCTAAGTCAAAAGACAGATTCTTATAGAAGCTGAATGTCTTGCCTAAATCCTGGAATATTATTATCTGACTCCAGTCTACAGTTGAATAATCGACAAGACCGATTATTAATGAGTAGATATATCCGACAACAAATCCCATAAGTATCGGTATTACTTTGAAAAAGCTCTTTGGCTTTGCTACTGCGCTTACTACAAGTATTGTTAAAGCTGTGATTCCAGCCGCTGTCCACTCTTTCCATGCAGGAATACCATTCCAGATGGATTGGCCTATAATGTTGTTATAGAACATCTTTGGTGCAAGAATCATACCTATAACCACTATAACCGGACCTACTACTATTGGCGGGAATAATTTTCTTATCTTGTCAACACCTATTCTTTTCAACAAGAGTGCGAATATGATATATACAAGACCTGCAAGCATTACTGCGACACTTGTCTTTCCCATCGCAACATTCCACGTGTCAGATCCGATAGCTCCCGCTCCAGACATTGATGATATTAAGGCTGGAAGGAATGCAAAGCTGCTCCCCAAGAAAACCGGTACCTTCTTTTGCGCTATAAAATAGAATGCTATTGTTCCCAGTCCTGCTGAAAGCAATGCTACCGATATGCTCATGCCTGCAAGAATTGGTACGAGCACCGTTGCTCCAAACATTGCGAACATGTGCTGAAAGCTCAGCACTGCCGTTTTAAATGTGAAGCGTTCATTTACTGTTTTTCCCATTGTTATTTCTCCTCCTAGTTTATTTCCTCTTTATTTATATTCGATAAAGGCTTACGCCTGTTATCCCGTCTGTTTCCAAAAGCTTCACAGCTATCATCTCGCCTTTGGATGAAGGCACGTTCTTTCCTACAAAATCCGGTCTTATGGGAAGCTCCCTGTGCCCTCTGTCAATCAGTACAGCTAATTTTATCTTTGCTGCCCTGCCAATTGAAAATATTGCATCCATTGCAGCCCGTGCGGTACGGCCGGTAAAAATAACGTCATCGATGAGGATGACGTTTTTCCCTTTTATTTCAAATTGTATGTCTGTTGAGTTGAGTATCGGATCCTCAGAGTATTTGGATAAATCATCCCGATACAGCGTTATGTCCAGAATACCTACTGGCACCTTTGCTCCTGATATGTTTTCTATATTTCTAGCAATTCTTTCGGCTAATGGAATTCCTCTGGTTTTAATGCCTACAAGACAGATCCCTTCTGGACCCTTGTTGTCTTCCAAGATTTCATGCGATATACGGATCAGTGATCTCTTTACCGCATCTTCATCCATCAAAGTAGCTTTGAACTCCACATCTGCCTCCTTGTCTAAAAAAAATCCCTGTCTGCGCATGCATACAAGGATAGATGAATCTTGTTAATTCTTCTTTATAAACGCCTTGTGGGTATCTCTGCACCGCACTTAAAGTTCTTTAAATATAGTACCATTTATATAAGAGTATGGCAAGTGGTTTTAATAAATTAGCCTAAAAAATTCAGGATAAATCAAAAAGCAAATCCCTTATTACTTTATCTTAACTGCTGTACCATATGCTACGACTTCAGCAGCTCCCTGCGTAATAGCAGCTGATACATATCTTAATCCGATAATTGCATCTGCACCGAGTTTTTCAGCCTGCTCTACAATTCTTTTGGTTGCCATTGCTCTTGATTCATTCATCATTTCAGTATAGCCGAACAGCTCACCTCCGACTAAGGTCTTAAAGCTTGCAGCTATGTCTTTCCCTATGTGCTTTGACTGTACCATTCCAGCATGCACAAGTCCCAAATCTTCAATTTCCTTACCGGGTACATAATCAATCGTTAACAGTTTCATTTTTTTAGTAGCCTTCTTCCAATGCTTTCTCAGCAGGATCTTTTGGCATCTCCTTTATATTAAATTTATTTTTAACCTTTATAATTATAACAGATGATATAACTGTAAATGCAGATAAGACTGTTAAACTGACCCATACATTCTGAGTTACCGCATTAACAGCTACCACAGAAAAATCAAGTAAGGTATGTATGGCTACGCATAATATAAACCCAGCTAGAGTCTTCTTCTTTGAAATCATATATGCAAACAGTACTGTAAGGGCAATATGGAACACTACAGTAAGAATCCTTTCTATACCTGCAGCATAGAACAGCGAGGAAGATGTAAATAGAAATGTCTCTTTAATAGATTCATATTCATCACCAGTTGGAAGCGAGCCTGTATTTATCATAGCTGCAAAAATCAAGTTGTTAACATATGTCAAGCCTATAAGCCCGACTGCTTCAGCTGCTCCATGTCCATATCCTGCCCCTAATGAACTGTAATAGGAAAGTTCATTTTTTGATAACACTTTAAGGACAATAAGTCTGCCTGTTGTTTCAAAAAGTCCTGCACTGAAAGCCAGGATTAACAGGAAAAGATATTTATTACCCTCGCTGAACTGTACAACTGATTGATTAGTACCCAGTAACTGCAAAATAGGAATTCGTATAAACAGCTGCGGGATTATAAATCCCAAAGCTCCTGCTATTATGGCTTTTGATATTCCCTTTACCTTTTTTGCAAAAATAATCCAGATTACAACAGGTACAATTAAAGTAATAATTAGAGTAAATATTATACCTGTTATTGCTGATGCTGATACCATAAAAACCCCTTTTCCTTCTTTACCTCGTTTTTCGGATTAATTCTATATTATATTCAGATAAAAATAAACCCCTTAGTATATAAGGGGTAGTAATTTTTTATCTGCTAATATATTATGCCTTAACTGATGCTTTTCTCATGGTAATCCACGATAACAGGCCGCTAAACAGGAATACTAATATAAGTGAAACTATAGCTACATATGGATTCTGTGCTGATATTCCGAATACTATATCCATGAATCTTATTAATCCAACTGTAATCCTACCATCAAAAATCAATACATCTACTACTGGCAGAATCACACTGAAAAATACCGGTATTCCAACAGCTAAAGCGACTTTCCCTCCCTTGTTAAGCCTGTAGAATATAACCCCGATAAGATATCCGATTCCAACCACAGCCAGCATCATAACAAAGTATAATAAGAAAGATTCAAGCAGAATCAAAACATTATTCATTCCATTTACATGTGCTGGATATACTGTTTCAAAAAAACTGGTTGAAATAATATTGCTCTGTATACTGGACATCAGTTTGGCAATAAGTAAAACTATTATGCTTATTGCAGATAAAAAGCCTGCTGTTGTAACAAAACCAAGCATTGTCGCAGTAAATGTGCCTTTTCTTGTTACACTGTTCTGCATAAGCATATGGAAGTTATCCTTAAAAGAGGTAAGCCCTGCTACGAAAATGAAAATTACTGAAGCTATTTCCATTCCTCCCATCTGCATGGTGCTTGATTCATTAGACCAAGATACTGATGCTACGAACAGCAATACTGTAATAGCGATAATTATTAGCGAAAATCCAAGTAGTGCCTTCTTGTTATCATACATTACATATTTATACGATGATTTTAAGTTCATTTTGAAACCTCCTTGTCATTTGTCATCTTAATGAACATCTTCTGAAGATCCATCTTTGTCACTTCAAGATTTGATGGGACCTCTGCGGGAACCTTGCCTGAAACATAAGCTGTCTTCAGTCCGCCAAGCATGTCGTAACTCATTACATCTTTATCTGCTACAAATAAGTCAACTGAATTTGCCGGACCTGTAATTGTATAGCCTTGAGACAAAATGCTTTCTATAGGTTCATCTTTAATTATATGACCTTTGTCTATCATCACTACATGCTCTATTACAGAGGATACTTCATCAATAAGGTGTGTGGATACTATTGCAGTGAAAGGCTTCTCACTGTACTTCTCTATCAGCAGTCTGTAGAAAAGATCCCTGTAGTTTGCATCCAGCCCTAAAACAGGCTCATCAAAGAAAACATATGGTACATTGACGCTCATTGCTGTAACCAGCTTTAAAATGGATCCGTAACCTGTTGACAATGAATCTCTTTTCTTTTTAAGGTCCAATTCGAATTTAGCCGCTGTCTTTAATGCATAATCCATATCAAACTGAGGATAAAATGCAGCAGTCCATTTGAATACATCCCTGACTCTCATTTTTTCCGGGAACAGGCATTTCTCACTCATCATGTAAATATTGGATAAAACACAGTCATTTTCCTTTATAGGCTTTCCATCCAACAAAACCTCTCCTGAATCAGCAAACAGCCTGTTTGTAATAATATTCAGCAATGTAGTCTTTCCTGCCCCATTTCTTCCAAGCAGTCCGTAAATTTTGTCTTTTTCAAAATTAACACTTACCTGATTTAACGCCTGAGTAGAACCATAGCTCTTACTTAAATTCCTTACTTCAATACCACTCATTTTTCATACCCTCTTTCTATCATTTCCATAATATCTTCTTTGTTTAGATTCAATTTTCTGGCTTCTTGTAAAAGCACTTCAATATAGCTTTCATAGAACATATTCTTTCTTTCCTTCATCAATTTATTAACAGCCCCTTCCTTGACAAACATTCCAAGTCCCCTTTTCTTGTATACTATCTCTTTATCCACCAGCATATTTATGCCTTTCAAAGCCGTTGCCGGATTTATCTTACACATTACAGATATCTCTGTTATGGAAGGAATCTGGCTTTCTTCTTCAAATGCATTTGACAGTATCGCATCTTCTAACCACTCTGCTATCTGAATGAATATAGGCTTATCTGATTCAAAATCAATATTCACGGCATCCTCCTTTCGTATCTTAGTTAATTACTTGACTAACTAACTAATACGGATTATACACCCTAAAAAAATGTTGTCAATAGGTATTTTAAAAATTTATAAATTATTTCTGTGCGAAAAAAAGCCATGGATATTTTACCCATGGCTTCGATAATCTGTTATATACCTTTTTAGTAGTTATTAACCACATCCATCGCGATATCTGCCCATCTTGTAAGCCTTTCAGGTTCGCATTTTACAGTGGATATGTCTTTTAATATGATTTCTAGATTTACATTGTTTTTTCTGGCAGCTTCTACTGTCCTTTGAAG
>Ga0265297_10012705_pt1 | contig 10054 bp, 11 predicted proteins | sample Munlanlwell13791_FD_192502 | JGI IMG/M metagenome (GOLD analysis project Ga0265297, IMG submission 192502) | Leachate microbial communities from a municipal landfill in Southern Ontario, Canada - Leachate well 137-91 | ecosystem: Engineered > Solid waste > Landfill > Unclassified | place...
CGGGCTGATGGACCCGGGGCGGGAAACGGCAATGCTGGAGGCGATTTACAATGTCAGTTCGCAGTCGCCGGTAAGCTTGCAGAATGGTTATTTGGAAAACAGTCTGCCGGACAGTTGGGTGCCGGTGGCGACTAATTTTGTGCCGCTCTCGGAAAAGCAATTAATGGGTCTGCGCTCTTTTGCCGGGCTGAAATTGGAACCGTATCCGGTGCGCAACTACTTCGGTATGCCACCGACTCTGATCAAAAATATGCTTTTTGATGAGTGCTGTACCCGGATTTATTCGGCCAGTACATATCAGGGAGAGAAAGGAGTGGAGGCTGAATACGATGGGCTTTTGTCCGGCCAAAACGGCGGCGAAACGGTGTTGCTGGATGAAAAAGGTGTGGTGGTGAGGGTGGTGGTCAAGGCGGAGGAGAAGGAGGGGGAGGATTTAAGGCAGTGATGATAGTGGAGTTTTGCTGATGTGGTAGAATTGCGGCTACAATATGAAGGAAAGCTTAGTTTTAACCTCGATTCATCCGTTTACACCGAGACAGGCAGAAGTGCTGGGTCATATTCTCGGTGGAGTTTCAGGTGAAAGAGAAATTGCAGGCAGAATGGGGATATCTCCGAGTACGGTTAAGAATTATTTGGGTGGTACGGGAGGGCGTACACTAACCGGCGAGGGTATTTTTGGAATTGTGCAGCGTCTAACCGGAAGACGACCAAGTTCAACCCAAAATTTGGTTGCCAGGCTTTATGGCGATGTGATATTAAAGACCTGATTTTCGGTTTGGATAAATTATTTTTTTGGGGTAGAATATTTTTATGGAACAATCGGTGGTGTTGGTAAAACCGGATGGGGTAAAGAGAGGCTTGGTCGGTGAGATAATCGGCCGGTTTGAGCGGGCGGGGATTAAGATTGCCGCCATGAAACTGGTTTGGATAGACAAAGATGTCGCCTTCAAGCATTACGGAGTGAATGACGAGTGGTTTGAGCGGGTGGGTGAGAAAACGAAAAAATTTTACCTGGAGAACGGTTTGGATAAAGGGGAGCCTTTGATGAAGCTGGCCAACAAGGAGATCGGCAAACTGGTGCAGGAGTGGAACGTTGATTATTTGACCGAGGGGCCGGTGGTGGCGATGCTTTTGCAGGCTCCCGGAGTGGTGCCGATTGTGAGAAAGATGGTGGGGACGACTTACCCGCAGGATTCACTGCCGGGAACGATCAGGGGCGACTTTGCCTTGGAATCTCCTTACACTTCAAATACCAAAAAAATAGCGGTGCGCAATCTGATCCATGCTTCCGGGACTCCGGAAGAAGCGGAGATCGAGCGGCAGTTGTGGTTCAAAGAGAGCGAGATCCAGGATTACAAGAGAATGGGAGAGGATTAGCGGAGCGGCGGCGGTCACTCCACTCTTGCTGTTGTTTGAATGCTTCAATCAGGGTTTCCGGTTTTTTGGGTGGTGGTGATTCCTGCACTTGCGGTTCTTGTCGGTCGAGAGCGGCCGTGAGGGCTGAATTTGGGAGTCGGAGAGTGTCAGTTATCACTCGACCGTCCGTATCAGCTATAACAACGAAATACTGTTTGGAGTTTTCAACGAAGGCAAGATGCTTAATTTCCAGACAATGAGTTCTTTCTCTTCCGGGAAAAGGGTGCTCCGGAGTTAGCATTATTTGTTGTGTTGAATTAGTTCCGGTTGGTGGCTCAAGGGTGATAGCCCCTGGACGAAAACCGGATGGAACGATCAGGATAAGGGGGATTTTTGTGGAAGAGATTTCGTAGTCAGCGGAACCCAGTCTGTGCGGGATGGAGGTGCAGTCTTTGAGTGTTGCCGGGGTGATTAGTACATCGTGACCTTTAAACAGGAAATTTTCATTTTGAGCAAGGGCGGCCAACCTGCCTTTGAACACTTGGAACGGAGGCAGGGCGATTAACTCGGGGTAGGGATAGCGGTCAGTTTGGCCTAGAGAGTTCAAAAAAGCTTGGATAGATGCAAGCGAGTCGAGATCGGAGGGCGTTTTGCCAATTTCCGGGACGCCGATTCGGTTAAGGGAAGGGATTAATCCGGTTGGGTTGGAGGTTTTGCATTTGTCATATGAACGGTTTCCGTTCGGTGTCATGTCACCATAAACTGCATAAATGGGTGTTTGACTTTGGAAGGGGTAGTGTGTCGGCTTTGTGCCGGTAGTTAGAGCATGAATTATCACTTTGCCTTTCGAGGTGGAGTGAACATAAAGCAAAGCGGTTTCGGTGCGGTTATCTACACAAGTGCGGTATCCGAGTAGTAGTGAAGGTTGATAGGGGAACATAATAGTGCTGTCCTTTTCCTCAAGAATGGATGCTGTAGAGTCTTCGCGAAAATTAGCTTTGTTACGTAGTCGGATTACAGTTTGTCGGATCATATAGCGAGCTTTTTGGGCTTCGGTGGGTTTTGGACTAGTGTATTCGGACGATCCGGAGCTGGAATTTGGTGAAAGGTACAGTGATTCTGGGCGCATTTGTAGAAGTTTATTTAATTGGCCCGATATTAGCAGGAAAGAAGGAAGTTGGCAAGTCGGGGTGGTGGGATTTGAACTCACGACCTCACGGACCCGAACCGTGCGCTCTGCCAGCTGAGCTACACCCCGTTGATAAATTAAATATCAGAAATTAAATATCAAATAGCAAAGATATTGTCTCGGTTATTATAACTCAGAGGGGGGAAGGGATACAATTTGTCATTGATAAAATGGTAAAATAGGGACAGATCCCCATAGTTCAACGGACAGAATGAGGGTTTCCTAAACCCTAGATCCAAGTTCGACTCTTGGTGGGGATACAACTTCGGGACGGTTTTCAGCGGATCCAGACGGCGTAGAGATTGAGGGGAGAGTCTTTGCCGATTGAGGTGAGAACGAGAATGCGGTTGCTGTCGGGAAAGGGTGCCGCAAACGAATCCTGAAAATCGCCGGAATATACGATCATTTTGTTGGTGCCGTCATATTCGGTGATGTAGGCTTTGTCTTCCTGGACCAAAAAGAGGTGGCGGGAGGTAGGGAACCAGGAAACGAAGGTTGGGGCGGCTGGAGACGATTTGGGAGCCTCACAGACATAGAAATTTCTGTCTTCCTTGAAATCATAAACATAAACTTTATTTGCTTCGATTTGGCGTGACTCGGGCTGATCGTTGGCGGACGGCAAAGGCGGGATGATTTCTTCCGGAATGGAGGCGGAAGCGGTGGCCGTGTAGTAAATTTTGCTTTCATCCGGAGAAAAGTTGATGTGGTCAACCTTGCCTTCGATGGCCTGGAGCAATTTTTCGGGCAGTTTGGCGGCTTGGGCTTGTTTTTCGAGATTTTCCTCTTCCTGCCAGCGGTCCAGCAGAAGAGTCAGCTCACTGCCGAGATCAACCAATTGGTTTTCCGGGGTAACTTTGTCGGCATCAACCAGGAAATTTCTGGTGACGGTAGACTTGCCGGTGAGCGGTTTTTCGGAAAGGGTGATCAGCACCTGTTTGGAGTCAGGTGACCAGGTGTATTTTCCCTGGGAAAAGTCGCGGCCGGCGACATTGTTTTTAATGATTTGGCGGGGTTCGCGGGAAAGACCGAGCGGACGGTCAGAAAGCTCCAGCACCCAGGCGCTTTTACTGTTTAAGCTGGCGGAATCAGTGGCAACACCGAAAACAACCCGCTGGCCGTCCGGAGACAGGACCGGGTTGATGGCGCCGGTGTAGGTGAGAGCCTTAAGGCCGGGATAAGTGGAAAAGAGGTGGGCATCGGCGCTGGTTACCAGTTCTTTTTTGATGGTGAGCTGTTTTTGCCAGGTGGAAAAGCCGTCTTTTTTAATCTCAACGTTGTATGTGCCCGGCGGAAGATTGATGGTGGCGTCGGTGGCGGTTTTAAGTTTACCGTCAACCCAAACCTGGGCGCTGTCGGGAACGCTTTTTGTTACCAGCAGGCCGGTAGAGGTAAGATCGCCGTTTTGGGGATTGAAGCGGTAGCCCTGGGCATAGCGGATGACCAGATAAGCCCCACCGGAAATAAAGAGCAGAACGGACAAAAAGAGGATCAGCCGTAAGCGCTTGTTCATCTGGAGTTTAATATAGCATACAGACAGTGAATTATGAATCTTGAATTATGAATTATGAAGGAAAGGAGACCGTGGCCAATTATATATTAATAATATCAGAGTGGATCAGTTTTACGGTTGTGCAGCTTGGCAAAGAGAGGTAATATTAGGTTGTGCTGAATAAGAGGATAGGTATAGATCTGGGTACTGCTAATACCCTTGTATGGCTGGAAGGGCAGGGGGTGGTGCTGAACGAGCCGACAGTGGTGGCGGTGGGAGTTGACGATAACCTGGTGCTGGCGGTTGGCAATGAAGCCAAGCAGATGCTGGGGCGGACTCCCGGCAACATTTCCGCTTCGCGGCCGATGCGCGAAGGGGTGATTGCCGATTACGTCGTTACCGAAGCGATGCTGCGCTATTTTATCCGGAAGGCGGTGGGTAAGGTGATGTTTTTTAAGCCGGAGGTGATTATCTGTGTTCCGGCCGGGTGTACCCAAGTGGAGCGGCGGGCAGTGGTGGACGCAACCCTTTCTGCCGGAGCGCGCCAGGCTTTTTTGATTGAGGAGCCGCTGGCGGCGGCAATCGGAGCGGGGATACAGATCGAGGTTCCCTCGGGCAGTATGATTGTTGATATCGGCGGGGGAGCGACGGAAGCGGCGGTAATTTCCCTGTCCGGAGTGGTGGTGCACAAAAGCGCCCGGGTAGCCGGGACAAAAATAGACGAGGCGATTGTCAATTATATCCGCCGTAAACATAATTTGGTGATCGGCGATCAGACGGCGGAGCAGATCAAACTGAAGATCGGTTCGGCGGTGGCTTTGAACAAGGAGGAAACAATGGAGATAAAGGGTCGCGATTCGGTTTTAGGTTTACCGAAAAGCTTTACGCTGACCTCGACGCAGGTGACGGAGGCAATCAGGCCGACATTGAACCAGATATTGGCCACGGTGAAGGCAGTGTTGGAGGAAACACCACCCGAGCTGGCTTCTGACATTATTGACAAGGGGATCGTATTGTCCGGCGGCAGCGGCCAGCTGCGGGGATTTGACCGCTATCTGACGGAAGAGACGGGTGTGCCGGCGCATGTGGCCGAAGATCCGCTTTATTGTGTGGTTAAGGGAATCGGGGCAGTTTTGGAAAATTTTGAACGTTATAAAAGGGCTGTCTCCGGTAAGTAGGGAGCAGCGTCTTATATAGTTGTGCTATATTTTTATTTGTTTAACGGGAACGCGGTTAATATTTTTAATTATTATTATCCTGTAGTTGGAGGTTTGTAAAAATGTACATTGGATGATGTAAGTGGTGGATTAGAGCTATATATGGGTGTTAGTGAAGAGTATAATAGTTGTACGTATATTAATATATAGAAAGACATCGTATTTATAGACTATATCTCGATAGTTTATTAACAGAAGAAAGAAGAGGCTACCAGGTAAATGATGTCTGATGATATATATAGATAATAGCTACAGGCTATTCGGATAGGGATTCGGGAGATAACGATTGTGGTGACAGACGGGGAAAACAGGTTTGCTGTTGAGGAATTGAGGAAAATTTGAAATTATCGGATGAAAATGACTAAAAAAAACATCATAACGATGTCTAAAAAAGGCCTGTGTTTGGCCGATCTTTTTGGATTGACGGTATCTGGCGCTTCGATAGAAAGAGTGACAGAGGAAATACTGGATAGGGTTGAGCGGGGGGAAAGAGCTTTTATAGCCACGCCCAATCCGGAGTTTATTGTTTTTGCCAGAAAGCATGAATGGTTTGCCGGGTGCCTGAGGAGGGCGACCTTAAGCGTGGTTGACGGAACCGGGTTAATGCTGGCCTCGTGGCTGCTGCTGGGATTCAGGCGGGGGGTAAAAAGGCGCGTGTCCGGCGTTGACCTGATGGAGAGGTTGTGCGCCGAGGCGGAAAAGCGTCATCAGACGGTATATCTGATCGGCGGTGTTGAGGGAGCGGCTGAAGCGTGTTTTAGGAAATTGCAGGATCGTTTTCCCCGTTTGCTTGGCTGGACTGAAGTCGGGCCAAAGCTGAATTTAGACCCGGAAACGGGAGAGTGGGAGGCGGAGAGCAAGCGGGAGTTGACAGAAAGTTTGTGCTCGATCAACCAAAAGAATCCTGATTTGCTGTTTGTGGCTTTAGGGATGGGTAAACAGGAAAAGTTTATTTGTGATTTGTGGCCTGAGCTTGAGGTAGGTGCGGCAGTCGGTGTCGGGGGCGCTTTCGATTACATCAGCGGCCGGGTAAAAAGAGCGCCTGTGTTGGTCAGGGCGCTGGGTTTGGAGTGGTTTTACCGTTTACTGCGAGAGCCGTGGCGCTGGCGAAGACAGCTGGCGTTGCTGGAGTTTGTTAAAATTGTCTTTCGGGAGAGGTTTAGCCGTGTCGAAAGTAATGATGGTTGAGGCTGAAAACGGTTGTAGCCGCGTTTAAAGGCCGGTGGTTGGCGTTGAAGGAGATGGATGTAAGTAGGGGTTGTTTTTCAGGTTATTATTTCAATACTGTTTCTTTGTGTTTCATTCTATATATTTGTGTATCGATGTATATCTTTTTTAGACGATTTTTACTCTTTAAACTTTATCGGAGACTTTTCTAGTCCAAGATATGATATATATAAGTCGTTTGTGTATTACTTATATATAGTATGGTAGGGTATATTGAAGCACTATTCGTTTTGCCATTGCATGCCCAGTAGGGCCATGACGGATTGTTTGCGATAGCGGCGATCGCCTCTGGAGTTGATGCGGATGGCGGGTAATTTGCCGCGCTTTCCCCACCGTTTGATGGTCAGTGGAGAGACACGCAGTACTTCGGCGACTTCACGGACGGTGAGCAGGTCCGGCAAACTTTGAAGGTTAAGAGGTTTTCTGGTAGCTTCAGGCATTTTCTACCTCTAACGGTATCATAACAATTCTTTAACTGTCAAGTGGAAAATTGGCTTGACAAAGGGATTCGGACGGCGCTATGCTGGTTTCAGTATGAGTGGATGGTCGGGATTTCACAAAGCGGTGAGGGTATATCGGCAAAAAATTGAGGATGCCAACCAAGAGGTGTCGCTGATTGTTGTCGGCGGTATGGCGCTGATTTTTGTAATGAGCGTGGGGTTGATGATGATGTGGCAGAAGAATTATCGATACGGCGGGCGGATGGGGAACAATGGTGAGCTTGTCACTGGTTCGGGCCAGGACGGTGATGCCGGACGCAGATCCAGCCAGACTTCGGGCTGGAGTATTTATGACAAGATGAGTTTGAGCGGCGAGGTGGCCGGGGAAAGCGTCTTGGGGGCGGTTGAGGAAAGTGGCGAGCTTGTCGAGCCGGCGCCGTATTAGGCCGGAGAGGTTAGCTTCATGGCGGATTTTTCGCAGAAAACAATAACGACGGCAGAAAACGGGACGGTTGTTTATTGGCTGTCTCTGGCGGGGCTGGCCTTTATGCTGCCGTTCAGCTTGGGTGATGGACAGTCGGTTACCGGAGTGCTGGTGAACACGGCTTTGTTTGTGGCGGCGGGTGTTTTACCGAAAAGCCGGATTTGGCCGGTGGTGGTTTTACCCAGTTTGGGGGTGTTGGCCAGGGGGGTGGTTTTCGGACCGCTGACAGTTTTTCTTTTCTATTTGGTTCCGTTTATTTGGGTAGGAAATTTACTATTGGTTTACAGTTTTGCTTGGTGGAGGGAGAAAGCGGGTTTTTTGCCCGGGGTGGTCGGGTCGGCCCTGCTCAAGGCGATGTGGCTGTTCCTGGCGGCTAATTTACTGGTGGGGACAGGGCTGGTGCCGATTTTTTTTCTCGGGGCGATGGGGGTGTATCAGTTGTTGACGGCTCTGGCCGGGGGCGTGATTGCCTGGCTGCTGTTGCGGGGAATGGGGAGCGGTTTACGCCAGCAGTTGCCGAACTAGTTTAATGACTTTCATATTCCCAGATCGCGTGCGACTTTCTCAAAATCTTTACCTTTAGAAAAATCGGTTTGGCTGATTGCCGTTTTGTCGATGTAGTTTTCCAGGTGAGCGGTGATTTTATTCCGGTTTTCAACCGCGATGGGATGGTTACTGGACCGGGTGATGATTTTTGACGGCCGGATTTTCAGTTCGGTGATAGAGACGGTGGTCATGGTAGATGAAGAGTACCCGTTATAAGTACGGTTATCAAGACCTGTTGACGAGTTGCTTATTGGAGGGGGGTAAAGGATGACTTCCAGGCCGTTGGCGAGGGTGTAGCGATGGTAAGGTTTTCGGGCCATCGGATTTAATCATAGCACACACTTTATCCACAATATGTTAAAGTTGTTTTTTGGTTTGATAATAAGGCTTATTTTAAATCACATATCTTATAGTTCTTATATATTTTATCCCATAGGGATGAACATTCCAGGGTCTTGATTTGCCGCGCTGGTTGTTAAACAATACGGCTAATGGCAGAAGCAGGGGAGTTGACGAATTCGGGTTATTATATTGAGCCGAAAAAGCTAGAGGAGGCGGATTTAGCTGTGATTGCTACTGATCCTAGAGTGGGACGATGGTCGCCTTTCTTTGAGGTTATCGGCGGTAAGTGTTCACTTAATAGTCTTCCTTCTGAGGTTATTCAGCCTGGAGTGATTGCACAGGAAATGTTAAAGATGAGGGATTTTGCTCAGGAAAGGGATAAAGAACAAGTGACTGGGGTTTATCACGGTGTTGACGGTCATAGATGGATGATGCCTAAAGAAGCAGTTGATGGTTGGTACAACGGGGTTGATAAGGCATATGAATCGGGATTAGTGCCGGTTGTAGCGGGCGGTAATTTGGTGACTGAAATCCATTCTCACCCGCCGATGAGGCGTTGGGTGAAAGAGAGACGGACGAGCGAAGATGACTGGCATTTGGCGGGAGCGATTCCGAGCGTTGATGATTTGGCTAATGTTGTTTACCCAATCGGGGCGTATTCGCATCGGGTTGGATTGTCGTCGGGGATAGTGGTTGGCCGGGATCTGGCGGTGATGGTCTGTAAGACAAAACAAACAACTTCGAGAAACAGTTTGGAAAATGGACGGGCTAATGTTTGGGTGAATGTGTCGCGTCTGATTTGGGCAAACTTTCGTGAGGCAGAGAGGAGAATAAGCCAGGAGACGGAGTTTAATAAGCGGTTATTGGGGACGGTCAAATCGTGTCGCGAGTTCGGTTTGGGTTTATATCTGATGAGGTTGAGGGCGACCCGGTTTCCCCAGACTTACCGTTGGATTAGGTTCAGTCCCCAACCGGACGATATCCCGAAGGCAGTTGATTTGTTGGTAGGACAGGAGGCCGATGATAAGTAAAAAGATCGAAGTGGTTTTGGTTGATAAAAATGACAGAGTGGTGGGTTTCAGGGAGAAATACGCGGCGCACCATCACCCCGTGCCGCTTCACCGGGCGGTTTCGGTGCTTATTATTGATAAAGCCGGCCTGAAGATGCTGCTCCAGCGGCGGGCCGGGAGTAAACCGACTTGGCCGCTATATTGGTCAAACGCCAGTTGCACCCATCCTCTGAAAGACGAAAGCTATCTGGCGGCGGCGGAAAGGCGGTTGAAAGAGGAAATGGGGATTGAGACGAAGCTGAAAAAGCTTTTTTCGTTTGTTTACGAGGCGAAGTATGACGAGATTTGGGGAGAGCATGAGCTGGATCATGTTTTTGCTGGTCGGTACGAGGGCAAAATTGTGGCTGATCCTGGCGAGGCGGCTGATTATAAGTGGATGGACGTGGAGAAATTGAAGCAGGAGATAAAAGAATCGCCGGAAACCTTCACGCCGTGGTTTAGAATGATATTGGGGGAATATCTGCGGAAGTGATTTGACCTTGGCCTATAGTAGATGATATGATGGGGGAGTGTTGCATCAAGAAAAAAACGAAAATGTGTCGTTGGATACGCCGGAGGTGATGCTTGTTTTGCCCCCCCCTATACCAGACGGGAAGAACTGCTGATACCAATCCTAAAGAGCCGATGGGATTGATGTATTTGGCGGCGAGCCTTAGGGAGAGCAGACGGAGGGTAACAATTTTTGATGCTGATA
>Ga0265297_10012706_pt1 | contig 10054 bp, 6 predicted proteins | sample Munlanlwell13791_FD_192502 | JGI IMG/M metagenome (GOLD analysis project Ga0265297, IMG submission 192502) | Leachate microbial communities from a municipal landfill in Southern Ontario, Canada - Leachate well 137-91 | ecosystem: Engineered > Solid waste > Landfill > Unclassified | place...
TGAAACAGGATGTAGCCGTTTTTATCATATAAATCCGTATAGCCCGCGGGACCATGCGGGGTGTAAATCTGTTGGACCGCGGTGGCCCGGACCAGGGTATTGGCCCGGAGCTTGGCGTAATCGTAGGTTTTTTTCCCTCCCAAGAGATAGGCCAGTTCCCGGGCCACGTCTTCGGCCTTGTCCTTGACGACATATTCACCGATCTGGGTGAGAATATTTTCCGAATGCTGCACATTCGCCACAGTGACCTTATTGACGGCCTGGTCCGCGATGTTGATGGCGTGCCGGGTGAGATCGTGCATCACGAAAACGTCAATGCACCAGGCGCCGACCCCCAACATGGCAATGAGCGCCAGATAAGACAGGATCAGATAGCTGCGCAGTCGCATGGTATCTCCAGTTGAATCCCACCCCGAGGGCCGGGGCCTTGGGCCGGGTGGTCCCGATTATATAACGTTTCGTCAGAGAAAGAGAAAAAATGAAATTAAGGCAGATGATCGGCAGGCGGGAACTCTTAACTGGAGAATTATCGCGGTGCAGGCTCTAGGCCTCCGGGGATTCTCTGGCGGCGCGTGACTTTTCTTATCCGACGATCTCTAAGCCGGTCCTTGCGGTCAGGGGTAAAGCCGATCCAAAAGGCGCGGAAAGGGGATGGTTTCCCGGACGTGGTGCAGGCCGCAGAGCCAGGCCACCAGCCTTTCGATGCCCAGGCCGAAGCCGCCGTGGGGCACGCTGCCGTACCGCCTGAGGTCCAGGTACCATTCCAGGGGTTCCTGCGGCAGATGATGTTCCCGGATGCGGGCCAGGAGGGTATCCAGGTCATCGATGCGCTGGGAGCCCCCGACAATCTCGCCGTAACCCTCGGGGGCCAGCATATCCACGCACAGGGCCAGCCGCGGGTCTTCCGGGTCCGGCTCCATATAAAAGGCCTTGGCCTCCTTGGGATAGCGGTGCACCAGCACCGGCCGGGGGAACAATTGGGAGATTACGGTTTCCTCATCGCCCCCCAGGTCTTCCCCCCAGGCCAGTTCCTTGCCGTGCTCCTTCAGGTGCTCCAGGGCCTGGGCATAGCTGAGGCGGGGAAACGGTTCGGCCACTTCCCTGAGGGGCGCGGTATCCCGCTCCAGGAAATTGAGCTGGGCCTCCTGGTGTTCCAGGACCCGCAGGACCACGGTGCGCACCAGGGACTCGGCCAGTTCCATGATGTCTTCCAGGGTATAAAAGGCCGCCTCGGCCTCCACCATCCAGAACTCCGTCAGGTGACGCCGGGTCTTGGATTTTTCCGCCCGAAAGGTGGGTCCGAAGCAATAGACCCGCCCCAGGGCCATGGCCGCGGCCTCCAGGTAAAGTTGGCCGCTCTGGGAGAGATAAGCCTTGCCCCGGTCCAGATAGTCCGTCTCGAAGAGGCTGGTAGTGCCTTCGCAGGCAGTGGGGGTCAGGATGGGGGTGTCCACCAGGACGAAGTCGCGGTCGTGGAAGAAGTCCCGGCAGGCCCGGCAGACCTCGTCCCGGACTCTCAAGATGGCCTGCTGCCGGGGCGACCGCAGCCAGAGGTGGCGCCGGTCCATGAGAAAGGCCACCCCGTGCTCCTTGGGGGAGATGGGATAATCCTGGGCGATGTGGATGGGGGTAAGGCCGGTGGCTTCCAGTTCATAGCCCCCCGGGGCCCGGGGCTCCGCCTTGACGAGGCCGGTCAGCGCCAGAGAGGATTCCAGGGTCAGCCGATCAAATTCCTGAAAATCCTCCTCCGGCAGATTACCCTTGACCAGCACCGCCTGGGCCAAACCGGTGCCGTCCCGGACCACCACGAAGCGCACCTTGCCGCTGGAGCGCAGATGATAGACCCAGCCCCTCAAGGTCACGGTTTGGCCGATATGCCGGGCCAGTCCAGAAATATCTGAAATTATAGGTTTTTCTTTCATAGCTATTTCTGCCGCCGAACCCCGCTTTACTCCCTGACCACTCACTCTTTGCTTACCGCTCACTGCTCACAACATAATCTTGATGTGGGCCTTTTCCCTCAAGGTTTTGACCCATTCGCCAAAATGCCGCTGCATTTCCTGCTCCTGCAGGATGCGCCGGATCTCCGGGGCGACTTCTTCAAAGGGGCGGGCTTCCCCGGAACGGCGTCCTACCAGTTGAATCAATTGATAGCCTTCCGGGGTTTCTATCGGGGCAACTTCCTTGGGTTTCAGCTTTTCCAGGTATTCGGCCAGCCGGGGATCTAAATCGCTTTGAGAGACAAAGCCCAGATCTGAGGGGTTGAGGCCGAGTTTTGAGGCCGCCTCCGTCAAGGACTCCCCCTGTTTGATCGCTTTGAGGATGCTGTCCGCTTTGCGATTCATCTCCTCTTTCTGCTCTTGGGTAGCCCCGGGAGGAAAGGGCATCCTGACACTGATGAGGTGAATTTGGGAGCCGCCTTGCTTAAATCTTTGTTCATAGATGCGGCGAATCTCCGCTTCGCTGACCGTGGTCTTGGTGCCCACCGTCACCGCAACCAGGCGGTCCTGGGTAATCTGATCGGCAATCTGCTGTTTAAATTCCTTAAAGGAAATTCCCTCCTGGGACAAGGCCTTGGCCAGGGCTTCGTCATTGGGAATATTACTGCGCTGCTTGAAGCGGTCCAGAGCCATGTCCAATTCTTTAGGCGACACCGTAATGCCCCGGCGCTTGGCTTCGGCCTTAGCCAACTTGCGGTCAATCAGGGCATTCAGCATCTGGATCTGGATGGCGCGGTTCTCGGCGTCCTTGGACTTGATCCCGGATTGCGCCGCAATGGTTTTCGCCATAATCTGTAATTCCGACATGGTGATGATCTCGTTGTTGACTTCGGCGACAATCCGGTCCACCACTTCAGCAGCCCCCGGTCCCGTCAGGCAAATCTGCAACAGAACGGCCCCGAGGACGAATACCCAGCACCCCTTCAGGTTGGTCATAGACTTATCCCTCTATATGTGCCTTAACAAAAGTCTCCACTTCTTTCAAGCAGTTTTGCAAGCGCTCAAGCACTGAGCCACTTTCCGGGAGCTGAATCCGCAGGGTTTGATCCGGGCTCAGGCGGAAAATTTGCGGCCGCTTCTTGAGCAAGTCGATGAGACGGTTCAGATCCAGGCGCTCCGGGTGGGCAAATTGCAGCAGCGCGGTGCTGTCCGCCATATCCAGACGCTTCACCCCCAACTGGCGCAGCAGGTGTTTGGCCCGGACGACTTCGAGCAGATTGCGTCCTTCCGGCGGCAGGGGGCCGAAACGATCGAGAAATTCGTCTTCCAGATCCTTCACCATCTCCAGGGTCAGGCGGCCCGAGAGACGCCGATAGAGGGCCAGGCGCTGCTGGACGTCCGGGACGTAATCTTCGGGGAGAAACGCGGCCACGGGCAGATGGATTTCCGGATCCGGGGTCGCCTCTTCCAGGGGCTCCCCTTTGAATCCCCGAATAGCCTCCTCCAGCAGTTGGAGATAGAGCTCGTAACCCACGTCCGCCAGATGGCCCGACTGGGCCTGCCCCAGCAGGTTGCCGGCCCCCCGGATCTGCAGGTCGTGCATGGCGATCCTGAACCCGGACCCCAGCTCCGTGAATTCCATCAGGGCCTTCAGGCGCTTCTGGGCTTCGGTGGACAGAGCCGCCTCGTCCGGTACCAGCAAATAGGCATAGGCCTGGGCCTGGCTGCGCCCCACCCGGCCCCGCAACTGATAGAGCTGGGCCAACCCCATGGCATGGGCGCGGTTGATGATAATGGTGTTGGCCGCCGGTATATCCAGGCCCGCTTCGATGATGGCGGTGCACACCAGGACATCCACCTCCCGGCGCCAAAAGCGCACCATGACCCGCTCCAACTCCTTTTCCGCCATCTGCCCATGGGCCATGGCCACCCGGGCTTCCGGTACCAACTCTTGAACGTACCGGGCCCAGGTGGGGAGGCTCCTGACCCGGTTATGCACGAAAAAGACCTGGCCGCCCCGCACCAGTTCCCGGCGGATGGCGGACTGGATCACCGCGGCCTCGGGCAGGCAGACGTAGGTGCGGATGGCCCGGCGGTTCTCCGGCGGCGTGTTGATCAGGCTCAACTCTCTTAAGCCGGTCAGGGACAATTGCAGGGTGCGGGGGATAGGCGTGGCGGTGAGGGTGAGGACGTCCACGGTACGCCGCCACTCCTTGAGCCGCTCTTTCTGTTTGACCCCGAAGCGCTGCTCTTCGTCGATGATGGCCAGCCCCAAGTCCCGAAAGGTAACGTCCTTGGATAGCAGCCGGTGGGTGCCGATAAGAATGTCCACTTTGCCCTGGGCCAGGTCCGCCAGAATCCGTTTTTGTTCCGCCGGCGACTTGAACCGGCTGAGGGCCCGCACTTCGAGGGGGAAATGGGCCAGACGCTGCCGGAAGGTGTCGTAGTGCTGCTCGGCCAGGACCGTGGTGGGCACCAGGACCGCCACCTGCTTGCCGTCCATGGCCGCTTTGAAGGCCGCGCGCACCGCCACCTCGGTTTTGCCGTAGCCCACGTCGCCGCAGATCAGGCGGTCCATGGGCTTGTCCGTGGTCATGTCCGCCAGGACGTCGGCAATGGCCTGCAACTGATCGGGGGTTTCTTCGTATTCGAAGGTGGCCTCGAACTCCCGGTAAACCGGGTCCGGCGGGGAGAAATGGTGCCCCGGGAGGACCCGGCGCATGGCATAAAGGTCCACCAGTTCCCGGGCGATCTTTTCCACCGCCTTTTTGACCCGGGTCTTGGCCCGCTCCCAGGATTTGCCCCCCAGGCGCTCCACCCGGGGGCTCACCCCTTCCACCCCCAGGTATTTCTGCACCAGGTTAAGGCGGTCCACGGGGAGATAGAGGCGGTCCCCGCCCTGATATTCCAGGTCTAAAAAGTCGTTGACCTCGCTGCCCACCGTGAGTTTGACCAGACCCCGGTAGATGCCTACCCCGTGGTCCAGGTGGACCACGTAATCACCCTCCGCCAGATCGGCCAGGGAGGTGAGATCCTGGAGGGGCAGCGACGCTTTGCGGCGGCGGCCTTCCGGGCGGAAACCCAGGGCCTCGTCTTCGGTGAGGACGATCAAACCCTCGGAGAGCAGCCGGAACCCCCCGGTCAATTCGCCCACCGTGATTTCCACCCGGTTTCCAGCCTCCCAGGCGGGCGCGGGGATAAACTCCACTGCCAGGCCTTCTTCGGACAGCAGGCGGGCCAGGCGTTCGGCCCGGTGTTTGTTCAAGGATACCAGGATGAGGTGGAACCCGGAATTGCGCCAGTCCTCCAGGCGCTGCGCCAGGGCCGGGATCAGCCGGCCGGCCTCGCCGCCGGCCTGGGCCAGTTCCTCGGCCAACTGATCATTTTTTTCCACCTGAAAGGTAATATCGCGTTCTTGGTCCGGGTGCCCCAAAGGCAGGGAGGGGCAGAAAATGTGGGCAAAACGGCGGCGCTGATCCTCCCAGGGGGTTTGATCCAGCCAACCCTGGGGTTCCCCCGCCGCGGCTTCTTCCAGCTTCTGGAGTTCCTGTCCCACCGTCAAAGGATCCCATTCCACCACCACCGTGTCCGGGGGCAGGAGGTCCCAGAGGGTCGGGGGCTGGTCGTAAAATTCCTGTAGGTGGCGTTCGATGCGGGGGAAATGGCGGCCTTCGTTCACCTGATGCCAGAATTCGGGGTCCTGGCGGCGGCGGCGACCGGCCAGGGCGTGCTCTTTGACCGCGGCATCCAGCACCACTTCGTTGGCCGGCAGCACCGACAGGTCATCCAGGGAGGCCTGGGACCGTTGGCTGGCGGGGTCGAAGAGCCGGATGGACTCCACCTCATCCCCCCAGAACTCCAGGCGCACCGGCTGGGGGTACAGGGGCGGAAACAGGTCGATGACCCCGCCCCGGACGCTGAACTCGCCCCGCTCCTCCACCACGGGACGGCGCTCATAGCCGCCCTCCAGGAGGTGTTGCAGAAAGTCCGGCCGTGCCAGTTCCTCTCCCGGCACCACATAGGCCAGCAGGTTTCTGATCCTGGTTTCCGGCGGCAGCTTCTGCCGCAGAGCCAGGGCCGGAGCCACAATGAAAAAAGGCTCCCTGGCCGTCAGGGCCACATAAGCCGCGCCCAGCCTGGCACTGCTGACGTCGGCGTCAAAGCTCAGTTCCCGAAAGGGCAGGACTTCGTGGGCCGGAAACAGGAGGACCCGGGACTCCGGGCCGGTGGGCCGGACCGCCTCGCTGCCCAGGTAAAAGGTCAGGTCCTTAAAAAAATGTTCATGAAAATTGACATTGGGGGTGACAAGGAGCACCGGGCGCTGGATGCGGTGAAAGAACCGGGCCAGAAGATAAGCCCCGGCTCCGGGAGTCAGGCCCTGAAGATAGGCCTGTTGAGGTTCCCGGGAGAGAGCGCCGGCCAGTTGCTCCGCCCCCACGCTGGAGGATAATTGACGTACCACTATATAACCATATCCCGAAGCAGGATAATTTTCAAGAAGAGCCCTGCCGAGATCTCCCGCTACGGCTCTCGTAGCGCGACGGGAACTCCCCGGGTTCATAACTTCTTCTTTGCGGGCCGGAGGTTAGCAAGCCGCTTAGGGCAATCTCTGGTCTCAGAAACCTAGTTTTTGCCAAGTAATGGTTCATAGTTCAAACACTGAGCCCGTCGACAAGGTGCTAAAAATCAAGAATGGCTAGGTTTGAGGAGGATTTTCATGATTAGATGTCTGCACCTGGCGGCAAAATTTTTTTACCCCGCACCCTGAAACGGCGTGAGGCGTCCCCGCCGGGGGAAACCTAGCTCCTGGTCCCGCAGCAATTCCAGGTCCGCGGCCGGCGAGATTTTCGCGTTAACCTGCGGCAATCCCAGCCTTTCAGGCAGCCGCGCCGGTTATGGCGCCGCAAGTTTTCACCTGAAAATAGTTAGACCGGTATGGGGTTTATGGCAGTGAAATTGCAATAATAATCAATGGATTTAGAGGCTAGCAACTCACGGTTGGGTCCGGAAGGTACCCGCTAAACTCCCGACTGACCGATGTTTAACTCTGACTTTGCTCATCCGATAGGGGTAACACCGTGCTGATTCTCACTCGCAAGATTGGCGAAAGCATCATTGTAGGAGAAAATATCCGGGTGGTGGTGCTCGAGGTCCGGGGCCGGCAGATCCGGCTGGGGATTGAGGCGCCGGCGGACATTGTGGTCCTGAGAGAAGAAATCTTTAACCGCCTGATCAATGAGAACTTGGAGGCGGCCAAGTTCAACCCCGAAGACGTGGAACCCGCGGGCAAGGTTTTGGAAGACACGGTGGCCAGGCGCTCCGCGCTGCGGCCGACCCGTCCCGGTTCGCCTTGCGTCTCGGTCGAATCTAAAATCCTCGGCCGCCTTCAGGTGCCTGAAAACCAGATAGTTTCCTTTGTCTCGGGTCTGCCGGGATTTCCCGATTACCAGCGTTACGCCTTGCTCCCTGATCTCCCTCGTTCACTGTTTTCATATCTCCAATGCCTGGAAGATCCCTCCCTGGCCTTCATCGTGACCGACCCCAACACCTTGGTGCCCGATTACCGCCTGAAAAACTGCTCGAACGCCATGAAAGAACTCCGGGCTGAAAGTCCCGAGGACCTGCAAGTCCTCGTGACCCTGACCATCCCCCCTGGTCGGCCCCGGGAGATGACCGCCAATATGATGAGTCCGCTCCTGGTTAACCCGGATCAAGGCTTGGGTAAGCAAGTGGTCATCGAAAAGCCGCAATATTCCCATCAACATCCGGTCCTGGCGGCCCGGCCGGGGGGGGATGACTTCCTCCCCCGCGAGGCGTGGACTGCAGGCTAAGTGAGTCTCTTGGCTGTTTCGTTTTTTAAACATCGATCCTCCCTCCTCTCCCTGAACGCCTTGTAAACCTAAGATTACCTGAGAAAGGCGGGCTGCGGCCCGCCTGATGGTATTCCTTGGCCGGGCACGTTTGCCGCGCCGGGCACCGGATATCCCCTCTATCAAGCCGATTCCCCCGAAAAGATCCAGCCAGCCTTTTGCGGACTGCGAAAAATTCCCGATGGACAATTGTTACAATCCCTGATACCAATATTTGTATGGAAGGAAATTTAGGCATAGTCGGCTCGGCAACGCTTCAAATAGCGGCGGTGCTGATACAGTTGGCCGCGGCCTTTTTTGCTTTGAAGTTGATCCGGGTCACCGGAGGACGGACCGCCTGGTCCCTGATAGCCGGAGCGCTTTGCCTCCAGTCCATCCGCCGTCTGATCTCTCTCGGGCAATTGCTGGCCGGGAACCCAACCCCCACCGATCTCTTGGATGATTCGGTGGCCCTGACCATTTCGATTTTCATGCTGGCCGGGGTCCTGTCGATCCCCCCCTTGTTCCACACGATCCAGCGCGCCGCCGAGACCTTACGCCGGGCTAAAGATGATCTGGAAATTCAGGTGGCGGTCCGCACTGCGGAGCTGCACGATGCCAATGTGCGTCTGTCCGTCGAGCTGGACGAGCGCCGGCGGGCGGAACAGAGACTGGCGAAATATGCCGAAGATCTGACCCGATCCAACCAGGAACTGGAGCAGTTTGCTTATGTCACCTCCCACGATCTGCAGGAACCGTTACGGATGGTGGCCAGCTTTACGCAACTTCTCGCCAGGCGCTACCAGGGTCGGCTCGATCAGGACGCGGATGAGTTCATCGGCTTTGCCGTTGAAGGCGCCACCCGCATGCAGAACCTTTTGAACGACTTGCTGGCCTATTCCCGAGTGGGGACCCGGGGCAAGCCTTTCGTGCCCATCGACTGCAACACGGTCTTCAAACAGGCCCGGGATAATCTGGCGAAAGCCGTGGAAGAGAGCGGCGCGCTCATCTTCCTGGACCCCTTGCCCGTGGTGCGGGGGGATGAAGTACAGCTCATCCAGTTGTTCCAGAACCTCGTGGCCAACGCCATCAAGTTTCGGGGCTCTGAAATGCCGCAGATACATGTCTCGGCCGTCAAAAAAGGCCATGACTGGGTGTTCGCGGTCAGGGACAATGGCATCGGCATCGACCCGGCACACCAGGACCGCATTTTCGTCATCTTTCAACGCCTGCATGCGCGCTCGGAGTTTCCCGGCACCGGCGTCGGCCTGGCCATTTGCAAAAAGATCGTCAATCGCCATGGAGGCCGCATCTGGGTGGAATCACAGCCCGGCAAAGGCTCCACCTTTTATTTCAGTATCCCGGAGGAGGTCCAGAAATGACCGGAATCAGCAAAGAGAGTTGCAGACCCATTGAGATTCTGATGGTGGAAGACAACCCGGGCGACGTGCGCCTGACGATAGAGGCCCTCAAAGAGGGCAAGATCCGCAATAATCTGCATACGGTGGAAGATGGGGTGCAGGCCCTGGCCTTCCTGCGTCGACGAGGGCCGTATGCCGAGGCGCCGCGCCCTGACCTGGTCCTTTTGGATCTGAACCTGCCGAAGAAAACCGGCCGGGAAGTTCTGGCCGAGATTAAAGAAGATCCCGACCTGCGGCGCATTCCCGTGGTCATCCTCACCGTGTCCAAGGCGGAACAGGACATTATCAAGAGCTACAACCTGCACGCCAACTGCTACATCACCAAACCGGTGGAACTGGACCAGTTTCTCGAGGTTGTCAAGTCCATCGAAAACTTCTGGTTAACGGTGGTCATGCTGCCGCCGAGGTAAACGTCGTGTTTGATCAGGCCTTAAAGATTCTCCTGATAGAGGATAATCCCGGAGACGCCCGCTTGATCCGGGAAGAGCTGTCCGAGGCCGGAAGCTGGAGCTTTGTCATCGATTGGGTGCCGAGTCTCGCCATGGGGGTGGAGCGCCTGGCCCAAGGCGGCATCGACCTGGTCCTCCTGGACCTGGGTTTGCCGGACAGCCAGGGGTTCGAGACCTTTGTCAAGGCCCAGGCCCAGGCCCCCCAGGTGCCTTTTGTGTTGCTCACCGGCCTTAATGATGAGACCCTGGCCCTCGCCGCGGTGCGCCGGGGAGCCCAAGACTACCTGGTCAAGGGTGAAGCCGATGGCCGTCTGCTGCTGCGGGCCATCCGCTATGCCACGGAACGCAAACGGGTGGAGGAGGCCCTGCGGAAGGCCCACGAGGAGCTCGAACGC
>Ga0265297_10012707_pt1 | contig 10053 bp, 4 predicted proteins | sample Munlanlwell13791_FD_192502 | JGI IMG/M metagenome (GOLD analysis project Ga0265297, IMG submission 192502) | Leachate microbial communities from a municipal landfill in Southern Ontario, Canada - Leachate well 137-91 | ecosystem: Engineered > Solid waste > Landfill > Unclassified | place...
CCGAACCGGCCATGGCCCATACAATATACATCTTATAGCTGCCCGTATGCGCCATACGTATGGCGGACGTTACCAGGCCGGCGATCCTGACAAGAAATACGTTATAGATACTATCAATTGCCCTATCCGTATACATCGATATCCCGGAAAAGAGCTTCACACCTTTAAGCCAAATATCATACGGATCAAAAAATCTTCTCTGGGCCAGATCATATAAGCCTTTCAATACCGGAGCGTTCCGTATATGATCCGACGCCTTCAAGCCGCTGCCGGACCGGCGCACACCGTATATGTGATTAGCAATGGCCAGGGCTAAAGCCAGAACCGTCATGCCAAGCAGGAAAAAGTTTTTCGGAAAACCCCAGAAATCATGCCCCGCCAACCGGATCTGGCCCAATACAGGCTGTATCAATGTTGCCAGCGGAAGTTTGTTATAAACACCGAAGAGCACGCATATGAATGCTAGCGTTACCATGGGTATCAGCATCGCAAGGGGCGCCTCTTTAACATCTCTTTGAGCGCCTTTCGGTTTTCCCAAAAATGCGGCGTGAGCCAGCTTCAAAAACGACGCGGCCGTAAGGAAAGAACCTACGATGGCAGCTATGTAAAAGATCGTTCCTCTCTCAAGCGCGCCATCGTAAATCAGCTCCTTTGAAAAGAAACCGTTGAAAGGCGGCACGCCTGATATTGAAACGGCGGCCACTATAAAACATATAAAAGTGACCGGCATCTTGCGTGCTATCCCGCCAAGCTTTTCCAGTTCGGTGGTCCCTGTCTGGGTCTCCACGGAACCTCCGGTTAAAAACAAACAACTTTTATATAAAGCATTGTTTACCATATGGAACAGGCCTCCGACGATGCCTACCGGCAGCGCAGTACCTATTCCCAGCACCATGTATCCAACCTGACTGACCGCATGGTAGGAAAGTAGCCGCTTAAAATCTTTTTGTACCAGTGCCATCATAACCGCTAATATTATTGTGGCGGCGCCGATTATCATCAGCAGATAACTTGCCCAGGACGATGGTTCCATCCTGAACATGTCGAGCGATATCCTGGCTAAAAAATATACGCCGAGCAATTTGTCTAATGCCGCAGGAATGACCGCCATGAATGGAAGCGGCGCCTCTATCGCGGCATCCGGTATCCAGCTGTGGAACGGCATAGAACCGGCCTTGGCCACCGCTCCTATCATGATACATACGAACGCCAACGCACCAAGTCCCGTAACGGGAAGCGATATCTCAGAGATGCTGAAAGTTCCGGCAAGCTTTCCGGCAATTGCGATACCCACCATCATCGTGAGATCGGTTATACCTAATATAACAAATGCCTTCGTTGCCGCTTTAAAGGCATTGGAATTGCCTATGGCTATCATGCCGAACAAAGTTACCAGGAGCCCCTCCCAGAAGAATAGCATTAGAAGAAGGTTGTCCGATAATGCGGCGCCGTTAATAAAGCAAAGAGATATGAGATAATAAAAAAAGAATTGGCGCGCATAGGGCTTATCCTTGACAAACGCGCTTGAATAGAGCGCGATCAAGAAAGCGAAAACGGCAGACGCGAGTATAATAAAGGCGCTGAAATGGTACAGCCTGAGTTTAAATTCAAATCCAAAACCCGCCCACGGCAATGCCGCAGCCATCTCTTTTTGGAATACGAAGGAGGCCAGCACCAGGTTCAGAATGGTAAAAAATATAACAGCGCCTGAGCGGAATAACTTCGCCTTACCGGGTATGAGCCCCGACAATATCGCGCCGCACAAAGGTATTAATATAGGTAAGAATATAACGTTCATCTATCAGCTTCCCATCATCTGTTTAACCGCAGACTGCACATACACGGAAGGATAACTTATGCAGATCCCGGCAATAAGCGAAAAGGCCGCCAATACTGCTACCGAAAAGATCATCGTAGAGGATCCCTCGGCAGCCAGCTCACCCTGAGCCTGGCCTAAAAATATCCTATTGAATATCCTGAACAAGTACATGACAGTCATAAAGGCGCCCACCAAAAAAACTATCGCTATATATGTATGGCCGCTGTCTATAGCGCCGGAAAATACCAGATACTTACTGAAGAAACCTCCAAAAGGCGGAATGCCCATGACCGAAAAGGCACATACTAAAAATGAGATCGCCGTTATTGGCATCGTCTTTATGAGGCCTCCGAGCTTAGTTATATCTTTGGTCTTGGTATTCTGTTCGACTATGCCGGCGCACAAGAAGAGCCCGCCCTTTGCCAGGCCATGCATCAATATATATAAGAGCGCACCCGCGATCCCTATGGCGCTATTCACGGACAGTCCAAGCAGAATGAAACCTATCTGACTTACGGTCGAGTACGCGATTATGCGCTTCATATCCGTCTCAACAAGGGCCGCGCCGGCCGATACCAGAGCGCTCACAGCGGCCACTACAGGCACGATCGTATACCATATTTCTCCGAAAGAGAACGTTGCCACAAATAGCCTCGCGAATACATATACGCCTATCTTCACCAGCACCGCCGCGTGAAGAAGCGCGGTAACCGGAGACGGTGCCACACCGGCGTCAGGCAGCCAGGTATGCATAGGCAGCGTGGCCGATTTTGAAAGTATGCCCACTAATATAAGGAAGACCGCAACATTATCCAGATGAGCGCCCTTAAGGGCAGCGAGATCAAATGAACCGTTAGTCTGATTTATCATTAAGAAACCTAGCAGCATCGCCAATGCGCCGCCGGCTGTTACCAAAAACGCTTTATCCGCCCTTAAAACATACGGCGCCTCTCTGAAAAATCCTATAAGGCGCCAGCTGGCAATAGCGGTGATCTCCCAAAATATGTATATGAATATCAAATTTGCGGAAAAGGCCAACCCCATCATCGACCCCAAGAACAGAACGACCATCGTGTAGTACTCATTCTGATTATCGTAATGGCTTATATACCCGAAAGAATAGAGCACTATTATGGCTCCTACAAAAGATGATGTTACGGCCATGAAGATCGCCAGGAGATCGGCGGTGAGCACAAAATTAAAACCTAACGGAAATAAAATCTTTGCCGTTATGATCTGCCCGGATATCGCCGATGGTATCAAACAGGCGGAAGCGATCAACGAAGAGAGAACGAAGCCAAGCGCCAGGCCGTTCCTTAATTTCGCGGAGATCCATCCTGCCACAGGGATCAGAAAAGCCCCTGCGATCGGCAGAAATACAGCTATCAATAATAGATATTCATTTTTCATATATCAATAGGATATTGTTCGATTCGAGATGTTAGGTATAATAAAAAAAGAAGCCTACCTTATGTCTCGGCGGGCTTCTGCCCTAACCATATTATGTAGTTCTTAATGGGATTAGAATATAGCATAATCCCAAAAAATCTTCAAGCAATTTTTTACAGCGCCGGCAGCGATGTCCGGCCCATCAGATATTTATCGATATTATGAGCGCACCTTCTGCCTTCCGATATCGCCCACACGATCAATGATTGACCGCGCCTCATATCGCCTGCGGAAAATACTTTCTTGACGCTCGTCATATGGTCGGGGCCGGTCTTCACATTGCCCCGCCCGTCCAGCTCAAGCCTAAGGTCCTTTAAGAGGCCGCCGTGCTCAGGATGGAGAAAACCTATCGCCAGGATCACCATATCCGCCTCTATCTCAAATTCGCTCCCCGGAAGTTCGCGCATCACTGGACACCCCTTCGGATCCTTTTCGGAAAAGTCCACCTTTACGCATACCAATTTTTGCAGTTTTCCGTTCAGCCCTATAAAACGCTTTGTCAGTATTGCCCAATGGCGCGCGCCTCCCTCCTCATGGCTTGTCGATGTCTTAAGGATCAAGGGATATTTGGGCCACGGAGAATCGGGGGTGCGGCATTCTGCAGGCTTCGGCATCACCTCGATCTGGACCACACACGCCGCGCGCTGCCTATTGGCCGTGCCTACGCAATCCGATCCGGTATCTCCGCCGCCTATCACTACGACACGTTTGTCGCGGGCATCGATCAGGTCTTTGGGCGGGATCTTTGCCCCGGAGACCCGCCTATTCGATTGGGTCAGATAGTCCATAGCAAAATATATACCGGTCAAAGACCTTCCCTCTATATTCATATCCCTTGGCGCACGGCTGCCGCCCGATAGACAGACGGCATCAAAATCCCTTACCAGCCTGGAGGCCTTCATGTCTACGCCGACGTTCACGCCGGTCAGGAACTTTATACCTTCCTTTTTTAAAATATCTATGCGCCTATCCAGTAGAGACTTTTCCAGCTTGAAGTCCGGAATGCCATAACGCATTATTCCCCCGGGCTTATCATCTTTCTCGAATACAGTAACGGTATGACCGGCCTTATTGAGCTGATCTGCCGCGGCCAATCCTGACGGACCGGATCCCACGACCGCAACTTTCTTGCCGGTGCGCTGCCTTGGCGGCCGTGAGCTGATGAAACCTTTTTTAAAAGCATGTTCAATGATGGCGAGCTCATTCTCTCTTATAGTGACCGGGTCATCATTAATACCAAGAACACACGCATATTCGCATATGGCAGGACATATCCTGCCCGTAACCTCCGGAAGATTATTCGTCGCAGATAAAAGCTCTGCGGCCTTCTCCCATCGTTTGTGAAAGACAAGATCGTTCCATTCCGGTATATAATTACCTATTGGGCAGCCCCAATGGCAGAACGGCGTACCGCAATCCATACACCTTGAGGCCTGCTCCTGCGACACACCATCGCTCTTCGGTATCGCCACTTCCTCATAATCGGTAACACGTTCACATACCGGCCTGTATTGTGCCGTCTCTTTTTTTACTTTAATAAAACCTTTCGGATCACCCATCTGACACCTCTGCTAAATTCATTTTTGACTCCGCCTTTTTACTTTCCAGGATACGCTTGTATTCCAAAGGCATGACCTTCACAAAGCTCTTAAGATGCCTATTTAAACCGTTCAACAACACCTTGGCTACATCGCTGCCGGTAAGATCGTAATGGTTATGCAGAAGGGCTCTTATCGTCGCTTCATCATCAGCGTTTATCTTATCCAGGCCGACCATCTCCATATTGCATCTGTGCCTGAAATGGCCATCCGTGTCATAAATATATGCTATGCCGCCCGACATGCCGGCTCCGAAATTCCTGCCTGTCTTTCCGAGTATAAGGACCCTGCCACCGGTCATATATTCGCACCCATGGTCCCCCACTCCCTCTACGACCGCGAATAATCCGGAATTACGTATGCAGAACCTTTCACCGGCAACGCCGCGTATGTAGGCCTCTCCATTAATGGCGCCGTAAAAAGCGGTGTTACCAATGAGCACGTTTTCTTCGGGCTTATATTTAACATGCCCGTCCGGTTTAATGATCATCTTCCCGCCGGATATGCCCTTGCCGACATAATCATTCGCCATCCCCTCCAGTTCAAACGTTATTCCTTTTGCAAGGAACGCGCCGAAGCTTTGGCCCGCCACACCCTTAAATTTACAATAGATCGTGTCTTGCTCGAGGCCTTCCTCGCCGTATATCTTACAAACTTGGCCGCTGAGCATAGCTCCGGCAGTCCTATTAACATTGCTTATCGGCATCACGATATTTACCGATGTTCTGTCTTTTAAGGCACTCTGGGCTAATTCGATCAATTTCTTATCCAGGACATTATCTAGGCCATGGTCTTGTTTGATGGCGCAATGCGTCACTATCTCTTTTTCAACCGAAGGCTTGTAAAATATGCGCGAAAGGTCTATACCTTTAGCCTTCCACGGCAGAATATCCATATTCGTTTCAAGAAGGTCTGTCCTGCCTATCATATCCTCTATCTTACGGATACCAAGGCTGGCCATTATTTCGCGCAGATCCTGGGCCACAAACTTGAAGTAATTTATTATATCTTCCACCTTCCCTCTAAACCTCTTCTCCAGCAATTCATCCTGGGTAGCCACGCCGACGGAACAGTTGTTCAAATGACAATGGCGAAGCATGACGCACCCAAGGACTATGAGAGCCGCAGTGCAAAATCCATACTCCTCGGCGCCCAGCATAGCGGCAATAGCAACGTCCCGGCCCGTCCTCATCTGACCATCGGTTTGCAACCGGACCCTGCTTCGAAGATCGTTCAGCACAAGGGTTTGGTGAGTTTCTGACAGGCCAAGTTCCCACGGCAAACCGGCATGCTTAATAGAGCTTAGCGGCGATGCGCCGGTCCCTCCGTCCCCTCCTGAGATCAATATCATGTCCGCATGCCCTTTCGCAACGCCGGCCGCTATAGTGCCGATGCCGGGCTCAGAGACAAGTTTGACGCTTATACGCGCGTCGGGATTAACGTTCTTAAGATCGAATATCAATTGGGCCAGATCCTCTATGGAATAGATATCATGATGCGGAGGCGGTGATATCAGCGTCACACCCGGAGTGGTATATCTCGTCTTTGCTATGACGGCGCTGACCTTATGTCCCGGGAGCTGTCCGCCCTCTCCGGGCTTGGCGCCCTGCGCTATCTTTATCTGAAGTTCATCGGCATTTATTAAATAATTGGTCGTGACCCCAAATCGTCCGGAGGCCACCTGTTTGATCGCGCTCCTTGCCGAATCCCCGTTAGGACGCACTTTGAATCTCGCCGGATCCTCCCCGCCCTCGCCTGTGTTCGATCTTGCCTTCAGCCTGTTCATCGCTATCGCCAGCGTCTCATGCGCGCCGCGGCTTATGGAGCCGAAGCTCATTGCCCCGGTAGCGAACCTCTTGACTATCTCCTCAACACCCTCGACCTCATCTATCGGCACCCCTTCTCGTTTTACAAATTTGAATAGGCTTCGAAGCGTAGTGGGGTTTGCAGACTGGTTATTTATAAGCTCGGCGAACTCCTTATATCTTCTGTAATCGTTGGAACTTGCGGCATCCTGGATAGCCGCTATGCTTTCCGGATTCCATAAATGAAACTCACCGTCCCTCTTCCATTGGTACGCCCCGCCGCTATTCAGCTCTTCCCGACAGCGCCCTGGAACGCAAAACGCATCCCGATGGCGTTCTAAACATTCTTCGCGCAGGACGTCAAAGTCCGATCCGCCGATCCTGGAAGCGGTTCCCGCAAAACACCTCTCCACAACTTTCTCGGAAAGGCCCAGCGCCTCAAATATCTGAGCGCCCCTATAACTCTGCAGCTTGGATATTCCCATCTTTGACAATATCTTCAAGATACCCTTGTCGACGGCCTTTATATAATTACGCACGGCCTTTTCAGGATCCAGCCTTACTTCCGACCCATCGACTAAATACTCGACCACATCATATGCCAGGTAAGGGTTTATGCAGTCCGCGCCATATCCGAACAAGAGCGCAAAATGATGGACCTCACGCGGTTCTGCGCTTTCCACTATCAACCCTATCCTGGTGCGCAGCGATCTTTTAGTAAGATGGTGGTGGACGGCCCCTGTTGCCAATAGCATCGGGATAGCGGCCTTTTTCGCATTAACACCCCTATCGCTCAACACAACAAAGGTGTATCCTGCGGAAATAGCCCCGGCAGCTTCTTTGCAAATACGGCCAAGCGCCTTCATGAACGCTTTTTTATCTGACACGTCAAATAAGACCGATATCACCTTGGTTCGAAAACTATTGACGCGTATCTCTTTTATCTTATTTAACTCATCGTTTGTAAGTATGGGATTTTTCACGTAAAGCTTATGGCAATGTTCCGGCGTCTCTTCGAGCAGGTTCTTTTCAGGGCCTATATAACTATCCAGGCTCATCACCAGTTCCTCCCTGATGGGGTCTATTGCCGGGTTGGTGACCTGCGCGAACAACTGCTTGAAATAGGCATATAGAAGCTGCGGTCTTTTCGATAGTACGGCGTGCGGGGTATCATTGCCCATGGAACCCACCGGCTCTTGCGCGGTCTCTGCCATAGGTTTTATAATAACCTTCAGGTCTTCCCTGGTATATCCAAAGGCCTTCATAGCGACTTCATTATCGTACGCGGCACCTGCTTTTTCCGGTCGCGGCAGCCCGTCCAACTTGACCATATTTACATTAAGCCACTTCGCGTAATCATGTTTTCTAGATACCTCTTCTTTTATCTCGGCGTCCGAAACGATCCTGCCTATCTCGGTATCGATATAAAAAGTCCTGCCCGGCTCCAGCCTTCCGGAAACGACTATCTCTTCCGGGAGGATATCGAGGACACCGACCTCCGAAGCCATCACAACCATATCTTTCTTGGTTACTATGTACCTGGCCGGCCGCAGGCCGTTCCTATCAAGCACCGCCCCGATCCTGGTGCCATCCGTAAAAGCTACGGCCGCGGGCCCGTCCCATGGCTCCATCAGGCATGAATTGTAGCGATAAAAATTCCGCAGCTTCTTCTCCATCAAATTATTGTTTTCCCACGCCTCCGGAATAAGCATGGCCATCGCCTCTGCCGGAGTACGTCCGCCCAATACCAGCAGCTCAAAAACATTATCCAACGCAGCGGAATCACTGCCGCCGGGGATGATTATCGGATAGATATCCTTCAGTTTCTTGCCGAATAACTTGCTCGCGAGAAGGCCTTCGCGCGCCTTCATCCAGTTTATGTTGCCTCTCAGCGTGTTTATCTCGCCATTGTGAGCGAGGAAACGGAATGGCTGTGATAGATCCCATGTAGGAAATGTGTTCGTGCTGTATCTTGAGTGGACCAGGCAGATGGCGCTCTTAACTAATGGATCGTTGAGATCCTCGAAAAAGCTCTTCACTTGATGCGGCATCAGAAGACCTTTATAAGAAAAAGTCCTGGCCGAAATATTTGTTACGTAGAAAAAAGACTTTTGTTTTATATCTGAGGCGCGGACAGTGTTCTCAACCCGTTTGCGGATTATATATAAGCGCCTTTCGAAATCCAAAGCGCCTCCTATTGATCGACCCATTCCTATGAATATCTGTTCAATGACAGGTTCCGTCTCCCTGGCCGTCTTACCTATATCTGAGTTATTTACCGGCACGTCTCTCCAGCCAAGAATGGATTGTCCTTCAGATTCTACGATTTTACGGAAAAGATCTTTACAGAATTTGCGGTCGTTTTGCTCGGTAGGCAAAAATATCAATCCGCTGCCATAGGCGCCTTGTCCGGGCAGGTCGAAACCGGATCCATGGGCGGCCTTAACAAAAAAATCATGCGGCATCTGTATCAATATGCCGGCTCCATCTCCCGTTTTAGGATCCGAGCCGGTAGCGCCTCTGTGGGCAAGCTTATTCAAAACTTCAATGCCATTTTTTACTATATCGTTCGAAGCCTTCCCTTTAATATTGCATACGAATCCCACGCCGCACGCATCATGCTCAAAACGCGGGTCATATAAACCTTGTTTTTCGGGAAGATGATTATACTTCATATTAGGTCTTGCCTTTCTAAAATACTGTCCTTTAGGTTAAAATTTCCATTTGCCGACATCTATGGCGAATTTTTTGATCTTCGAACGCATTGTATTGCGGTTTATGCCCAAGATCCGTGCTGCCTTCAGTTGATTCCCTTCGGTTCGCTGGAGGATATGATCTATCAGGCACTTCTCCACTTCATCCAGCACTGACTTATATAGTAGGCCCTTTTTTTCTTTAAATAAAGTTCTTTCCAGTTCCGCGATCTTTTCGCCTATGAAATCAAATGAACCGCTCTTCGAGGGTATCCTTATCGAATCCTCACCGCCTACCATATTGCCCGGCATTCCGCAGCCCTCTTTCTGCAATAATTCGGTCAAGATGCTGCGGACCTTCTCTTCATCTTTAGCTATTAGGATATTGATCATATTCACCCCATTCTTGCTTAAATTCTAGGCATCGGACCTGAAAAAAAATTACTGGTTATGTGAAATAATTTCAACAAAATTTGAATACAATATCTCTGACTGCCTATGATATTCTGCTCTCAGGGCCGTATAGCTATCGAGCATCTCCTTGCCGGCCGCATCTCCAAGCCGGTCGCGCAAAATCCAATCGCCTATTATCTGCGCTGTCATCTCCGGATGAAACTGCAGCGCCCAGGCGCTCTCACCGACTCGCATCGCCTGATGCTTAACCGCATCACCCGTCGCTACTACTGCGC
>Ga0265297_10012708_pt1 | contig 10053 bp, 9 predicted proteins | sample Munlanlwell13791_FD_192502 | JGI IMG/M metagenome (GOLD analysis project Ga0265297, IMG submission 192502) | Leachate microbial communities from a municipal landfill in Southern Ontario, Canada - Leachate well 137-91 | ecosystem: Engineered > Solid waste > Landfill > Unclassified | place...
TCATCACAGACGATAATCAGGTCGTCCGCCGGTTTTATCTCTTCACGAACAAGATCGCCTACAGTATCACCGGAACGGTTCATATAAGTCTGAGGCAGTACTAAGAAAACATCAACACCCGCGATCTTGCCCCTGCCGATAAGAGCGGAATAACGCTTCTCCTTTATCTTGATCTTATTATCTTTCGCAAGATCCTGCAGTACGGAAAAACCTATATTATGTTTTGTAGCCTTATACTCCATACCCGGGTTACCCAGGCCGACTATAACCTTCACCCCGCCTATTCTCCTACTCTCTTCCCGCCCTTAAGAATGGGCGGGGGTTCACAAACCTACTTCTTCTCTTCTTTCTTCTCAGGCGCTTTCGAAGCTTCTTCTTTCTTGGCATCCTCAGCACCTTCCTCTTCGGCTTCTTTCTTCTTCCTGATAAGCTCCGGCTCACTGGCCGCTTCCGGGGCTTCCTCTTTCGGAACTTCAACTTTAGGCGGCTTCACTATCATCGCTATCAACTCAGGATCTGTCAGCACTTTAACGCCTTCGGGAACCACTATATTCTTAACGAATATGGCCTCTCCTATCTTCAGCTTCGAGACATCGACTTCGATCTTTTCCGGAATATTCGTCGGAAGACACTCTACCTGCAGCTCCCACATGACATGTTCAAGCGTGCCGCCGTCTTTCTTGCCTTCAGGCTCCCCGTGAGCGGCAAGGGGAACATCCACCTTTAAGGTCTCCGTAAGCGATATCTCGTTAAAATCGACATGCAGCATCTTGCCTTTTATCGGTTCACGCTGTATCTCTTTTATCACTACCGTCTTGTCCTTAATCTTCGAATCACCGCCGGTTATATTGAGCGTTACGACAACGTTTTCGCCGGCTTTAGTGTGAAGAATCTTAACCAGATCCGCCGCAACAAGCTGTAATTTAAGCGCATCCTTGCCGTCCTTATATACAACCGCGGGGACCAGATCCCTATTCCTAATATCCTTAGCGTTCTTTTTGCCGCTTCCTTCTCTCGTTTCAGCTTTCAGTATCGCCTTTTCCATAAAAACACAATCCTCCAGTCTATAACCTTATTTAAACAACACGCTGAGCGATTCCTCACAATGTATCCTCTTTATGGCCTCCGCTAACAGTGAAGCCACGGAGAGGACCTTTATCTTGCTTATCATCTTGTCTTTGCCGATAGGAATCGTATCGGTAACCACAAGCTCTTTCAAGCGCGACCTTGATATTCTCTCGATCGCGGGCCCGCAAAGAACGGGATGAGTGATCGCGGCGTAAACTTCCAAAGCACCCGCTCTCTTTATAGCATCGACCGCTTCGACCAGCGACCCCGCGGTTGCCACCATGTCATCCACTATAACGGCGACTTTTCCTTTTACATCGCCCATTATATGCATAACTTCCGCCGTCCTGTCGTTTATCCGCCTTTTATCTACTATGGCAAGACCGCACTTAAATCTTTTAGCATAGGCCCTGGCCGTCTTTATACCGCCGACATCGGGACTTACGACGACGAATCCTTCTTTCAAATTCATCCTCTTTCTGTAATCGGCAAATATCTTTACGGCAAAGAGGTGGTCGAGCGGTATATCGAAGAATCCCTGTATCTGGCCGGCGTGCAGATCCACGGTAAGAACCCTGTCGGCTCCGGCTACCGTCAGCAGATTCGCCACCAGTTTGGCGGTTATCGGGACTCTCGGCTGATCTTTTCTATCCTGGCGCGCGTATCCGAAGTAGGGAAGAACTGCTGTTATGCGCTGGGCCGAGGAACGTTTCAGAGCGTCTATCATTATCAAGAGCTCCATAAGATTCTCATTCGCGGGATCCGATGTGGATTGCACAACAAATACGTCATGTCCGCGCACGTTTTCATTTATCTTTACCCGTATCTCTCCGTCGGAAAAACGGTCTATTGACGCGTTCCCGAGTTTCACCTTGAGATGTTTGCATATATCTATAGCTAATTTTCCATTTGAATTTCCGGTAAAGATCAATAGATGATTCTTCATTGCCTGTCACCCCTCCTTCTATCACCCGCTCTTCTCCTTAAAATTTTCGCAGGCACTCCCACTACGGTCGCGCCGTCTTTAACACTAGTGCCTCTCAATATCACCGCGCCCGCGCCCACAAGGGCCTTCTTTCCTATTTTGACCGGGGCTATAAGTATGGCTCCCACTCCTATGAAAGAACCGTCTCCTATAAAAGTCCTGTTCTTATTCTTGCCGTCATAATTGGCTGTTATCGTACCGGCGCCGATATTGACATTTTTACCAACCCTGGCATCGCCTAAGTAAGTATGGTGCTTGACTTTGGTCGATTCGGCAACGCCCGTCCTGACGAGTTCCACAAAATTACCTATCTCGACTTTATCGCCTATTCTCGTCCCGCCGCGGAGACGGGCGAATGGCCCTATGTGGCAATTAGAGCCTATTTTTACGTCGGACTCTATTATCGTATTTGGATATATGACAGTATCTTCGCCTATCGACACATCAGGATATATGGTAGTGGTAGCGGGATCCTGTATCGTGACCCCCGACGCCATCAATTCCTCCATTATCCTGTTCTTCATCACATTTACCGCAGCGGCCAATTCTATCCTGGAATTAATGCCTGTCATCTCATCCAAATTTTCCACGGCTATAGATTCCACTTTTAAAGCCCGAGCCGATAGGATCTTGACAGCGTCGGTAAGATAATATTCCCTCTTACTGTTATCGCAACCTATCTCTTTAAGGGCAATGAACAAAGCGCTGCGGGTAAAAATGCACGTGCCTACATTTATCTCCCTGATCTCTTTTTTATACTCACGCGCTTCACTATCTTCGGCTATTTTAGTTATCCTGCCATCAGTATCTCTTATGATCCTTCCATATCCGGAGGGATTCTTTAATGTCGCCGTAAGCAGAGTAAGGCTCGCGCCGGAACTCTTATGTCTTTCAATCAGTCTTTTAAGAGTATCTTCTGTTATCAACGGCGTATCGCCGTATACCACCAGAATGTCGCTCGAAGAGCCGATCTCTCTCTTTGCCGCGTCTACGGCGTTGGCTGATCCCAACAATCTCTTCTGCACTACAGTCTTTATTTTCGTGCCATAAAAAAATTCCTTTACCTTATCGCTTCCGAAACCCGTCACGACTACCATATCCCGTATGGCGGCGCGGGATACCGCGCCGGTCACATAAGATATCATAGGCTTCCCGAGTATCTTATGCAAAACTTTCGGCGTATCGGACTTCATCCTGGTTCCGCGTCCGGCGGCAAGTATAATCGCGATTGTCTTATTCATAATATCTCTTTTTATGTCCTGCTTCGCTACAATTCCTGCGAAGCCCTACCGGCTATTCCATTCTGAAGGGCAAAGCAGAATGGTTGCCCGGTAAGGATTCGAACCTTAACGCCGAGACCCAAATTCTCGTGTGCTACCGTTACACTACCGGGCAGTTTAGTTAATAGTTCAGAATTGATAGTTAATAGTAAAAGAATTCAACTATGAACTCACTACAACTCTATGTCGTCATCCTCGTAATGGCCGCTATGAGAACTGACGGAGGCTTTCGGCGCGGCCTGAGCTTGAGAAGGCCCCGTCTTTTTCTCTTCCTCATATGCCGCAAGCACTTTCTTCTGTATGTATTCTCTAAAATCGGTTGTTATCGGATGAGCTATGTCCCTATGCTCAGATTGCCTCTGAGGATTGTCGGACGATACTGCCGGCTTCGGCTCAATATATTGGGGAAGCTGGGTCCCGCATTGATTGCAATATTTAGATCTGACGGCGTTTTTAAAATTACATTTTGGGCATGATTCTTTCAGTCTTCTTGACGGCATCGCCACGAAAAGCCCCTTGGTGCCTTCGATAACTTTAACATTGCGGACAACAAATACCTTATCGAATGTAAGCGTAGCATACGCTTTTAATTTTCTGTCCTGACCTTCTTTTAAGAAAATTCTGACTTCACTGATTTCCATACTGATGTACTCCTTGAATGTGCTGTTTAAACAGGCCTTCCCTTAGGCCACAAATATCTGCCAGTTCGTCCTTGACAAGGCATTCATACTCTTTAAAACCGCATCTCTTGCCTCTATCGCCTCCCTTCTGGTCCTATACAAGCAAAATAAACTCGGCCCGCTTCCGGAAATAATTATCTTTTTGCCCAATAGTTGCGCCAAACTCTTAAATATCCTGCCAGTAACGCCTTTTTTCAACGAAACTGCTCTTTCGAGATCGTTGTGAAGTATGGATTCCGCCTCTGCATAATCCATCCGTAATTCCAAAAGGGGATGTATTTTAGCACTCCCGCTCCGAGGTGTCAAGTGCTTCGGCAAAAGCTCAGCACTTGATCCTGAGCCATGTCGAAGGATCAAGCGCTTAGACGCTCTGTCGAATGAACCGTAAATATCTTTTGTGGCTGTTTTATAGCCTGCCTTTACTATAAGATGCCAGAATTTAGCCTTCGATTTCACGACCTCCAGCATGTCACCCCTGCCTCTGCCTATAGCAAATTGCGTATCCAATAGGAAGAAAGGCACATCAGCGCCTAATTTTCTCCCTATATCCAGTAGAGTTTTGCTGTTTAATCTTAGTTTGAATAGTCTGTTAATGCCCATGATGGTCGAAGCGGCGTCCGAACTGCCGCCGCCAAGACCCGATGCTATGGGAATGCGTTTTTTAATCTCTATCTTTACGCCCGAGACGACCTTGCCGCGCTTCAAAACCGCTTCAGCCGCCTTAAAACAGAGATTATCTCTCGCATCGGGCGTAATCAACATATCGGATTTAACGACTATACCTTTGGGGATCTTCGATATTTTGATCGTATCGGCAAGCGATATACGCTCAAAAAGGGTGAGAATATTGTGATAAGAATCTTTCCTTTTACCGAGAACCTTGAGGAAGAGATTAACCTTCGCCGGTGCTTTAACAGTGATGCTATTCATAAATTTACTATGCTAAGTCCGAAGCCTTTTGTCTCTAAAAACTATTTTTTCACTCACCAGTCAGAGCGGCTACTTTACCGTTCGCTTCATCTTGATCGCGTCTTTTGCGGCCTGGACGATATTCTTCGCTTTGAGGCCGAAGTGCGCAAATAACTCTTCCGGCTCGCCGGATTGCCCGAACTTATCTCTTACGCCCACGAATTTAACAGGCACGGGACAATTCTCCGCTATGACTTCTGCGATCGCGCTGCCAAAACCGCCGGCTATCGTATGTTCTTCGGCCGTAACCACGGCGCCGGTCTCTTTAGCCGCTCTTATTATACAATCCTTATCTATAGGTTTAGGTGTATGCATATTTACCAGACGCGCGTCTATGCCTTCGGAATTCAGGAGTTCACAAGCAATGAGAGACTCATATACCATCTGTCCGCACGCGAATATAGTGACGTCCCTGCCGTCCTTTATAAGAACGCTTTTACCGATCTTAAACGGGTCTTCTTCTTTAGTTATAACAGGAGCGCCGCTGCGGCCAAGCCTTATATAGACCGGCCCTTTATGATTCGCCGCCGCTATGGTAGCCTTCTTCGCTTCGATAGCGTCGCACGGCACTATCATCGTCATATTGGGCAATATCCTCATCAACGATATCTCTTCGAGAGCCTGATGGGTGGCTCCGTCCGGACCCACGGATATTCCGCCGTGTGTGCCGATAATCTTAACATTGAGATTCATATATGCTACCGATACCCTTATCTGGTCCCATGCCCTCCCGGACGCGAAGACGCCAAACGTACAGGCGAAAGGGATCTTGCCCATAAGGGCAAATCCGGCGGCCGCGCCTATCATATCCTGCTCGGCTACACCCAGCCCAAAGAATCTCTCCGGGAATTCTTTTTTGAACCAATTTGCTCTCGTAGAATCGGTAAGGTCGGCGGAGAGGACCACTACATCCTTGTTAATTTTCCCCATCTCCACCAGGCCATGCCCGAAACCGTCTCTCGTCGGGACCATCTTATATTTCGTTTCCACTCTTAATCTCCCAGCTATAATTATAGCAGTTTTATACGCCTATCTCGTTCAGCCTTAGCTTCTTCGTCCTGAACGCTTCCAGTTCTTCCGGATTTACCTCTATCGACCTTCCTTCTTTCTGGTCGAATACTTCAACACCGTCGTAATCTTTAAAATGATAACCGTGTATCACATGTGCCGCTATAGAAAGGACCGTTTCAAATATCTTATCGGAGTCCTCGATGGTGCCGGCGGTACCGTATGTGCTTCGTTCGGCAAAGATATCAAATCTGAAGAGATGTTTGCCCTTCCTCAAAATGTAAACCCCTCTCGCGGATTTTAAGAGAAAAGTCTCTTTTAAAATCTTGCCCTCCCTGAACTCCAGCTTGACCCTATTTGCTATCTGCTCCGCGAGAAACTCAGGCACCGTTATATCTTTTATGTAAAACTTATTATCCCAGTAGCCTATATCCCCGAGTGATGTCGGCTCGCTCTTGAAAAAATCCGTCATCACCTGATCCTGCCATTTGGGATCGAGGTTCATCCTGCTGAAGACCTCTTTTACCACCTGTTCTTTCTTCGCCTGCGGGCTCCAGCGCAGATCTATCAGCATGCGCTTCATATACTCACCTCTCGATATGTCATTGGCAAAGAGCCGTTTTACGTCCTCAACGCTCTTTATGATGATTATCTGAAGCTCCGGCATCTTGATATCATGCGCTATGACGCAATAAAAGTTTATCCTGGCGTCCGTAGATAAAGCGACTCTGGCGGCGCTGAATATGACATCGTTGATCTTTTCACTAGCTTCTTTAGTAAGGGCAAACGAAAAATCCATGAGATTCGAGAGAGGAAGATATATAACCATCGTCCTGCCTGTCGTCTCAACCAGAACGTCCGACTTATATTCCTGCTTGCAGATCTTTACTATCGACTCCCTTATCTTATCGCCCGGATAAGTCGAGGTGCACCCGCATAGAATAGCGCACAACGCACAGTTGATAGTTAATAGTAAAAGGAATTTCTTGGTTATTACCATGCGCTCTTTATATGCGTCTTGCCAAACTCATTAAATATGGCCTCGACTTCGTCATATTCCAGTTCTTCTTTTGACAAGAGCTCGCTTATGAGCCTCTCGAGAATCGGCTTTTCTTTCAATAGAAGCTCCTCGACCTCCTTAATGCACTGCTTAAATATTTTATCGGTCTCTTCGTTAAGTTTTTCTTTCATATCCTCGGATATCTGCGATTCGGGGATAACCGTATAGTCTCCCAAGAATCCGGCGTCGCTCATTCCGAGCGACCAGACCATAAAGTGCGCTATTCTCATGGCGTCTTTAAAATCACCCGAAACTCCTGTAGATGTCACGCCAAATCGCATCTTCTCCGATACGTAACCCGCCAGGTCCACCTTTATATCGGCCAATAGTTTATCTTTTGTGTGACTGTAAAGTTCCTCTTTAGGTTGAGAATAAGTTACACCGAGCGTATCTTTACGCGGTATTATGGAGATCTTAAATACATCGTTCGTCGGATGTAATATATATAGAACTACGGCGTGTCCGGCTTCATGACAGGCGGTTGCCTCTCTTTCATGAGGCGTCATTTTAAGCTTCCTCTTTAGTCCGATATCTATCCTCTCCATAGCCTCGCTCACGTCTTCGAGAATAACCTTATCGCGGCCGTTCTTTGTGGCCACCAAAGCGGCCTCTTTTACGATATTCTCTATGTCGGCGGGTGACTTGTATACCGCTTTCCTGGCGAGCCTGCTCACGTCAAGCGACTTATCGGCTTCGACTTTGCTCAGGTAATAAGTGAACAGTTTCTCTCTGTCCTCGAGGCCGGGCTTTTCTATATAAACGATCCTGTCAAAACGTCCCGGCCGGCGCAACGCCCTGTCGATAGTATCTTCCGGGGCATTCGTCGCTCCGATCACGATAACATTCTGTTCCGGAGAGGGATTGCCATGTTTGTCTTTGATCTCCTGCAACCCGTCCATCTCCGCCAGGAGCTGGTTCTGGGTGGAGTTCGTCTCTTCGGTGCCGCCAAATGCCGAGAAGACTCTTTTGCGGGCGATGGCGTCGAGCTCATCTATGAATATTATGCAGCCGCCATAGCCATATGCGAGCTCTCTCGCTTTTTTGAAAAGCCCTCTTACGCGCGCCGCTCCGACTCCCACGAATATCTCCACAAATTCACTGCCCGACATCGAGACGAAAGGCATGCCGGCTTCGGTGGCTATCGCTTTGGCCAGATATGTCTTGCCGCATCCCGGAGGCCCGAACATCAAAATCCCGCGCAATATCTTACCGCCGATCTTTTTGACACGCGCCCTGTCTTTTATCAATTGAACGACTTCCATAGCCTCTTCTTTTACATTCTCCATACCTATGACATCGGACCATTTGACATCGACAAAGTCTCCGTGCACCCTGAGCTTATTGCTCAGCTTTGAGAAGCCGCCTTTCATAAAAGTCATATACATAAAAACGAATATAACGGCATTCAGCGCGACCATAAGCAGGTTCACGGGCATAGTAGCGAGAGTGATATTCCTGTAATACGACTCCAGTGAGTTTAGTCCGACCACAGCCAGGACTATTACTGACAATATAGCCGCCACGATCGCCAGCTTCACCCAATACATCTTTATATACATCTTCCATTTTCGCGGTATCATTTTTTCTCCTTGATATAGCTCTTTCAGCCTTCAACTTTCAATCGTCAGCTTAAAGCTAAAAGATATCTCAGCTACAATGCTACAATCTTCCCAATTCTTCGTCTAATTCACGTATAGCGCGTTCGTATTCTTCTTTTTTAGGCGCCACGCCATGCCACTCTACTCTATTTTCTACGAACGAAACGCCTTTGCCTTTTATAGTATGAGCAATTATTACCGTCGGCACTCCCTTAACGGTCTTTGCCTTATCGAACGCGTCTATAAGCTTCTCCATATCATGGCCGTCCGTCTCTATCACATGCCAACCGAAGTTCTTCCATTTATCGAGATACGAACCCATATCTTTGACTTCGCAGCAGAACCCGTCTATTTGAAGCTTATTGTAGTCTATTATAGCGCATATATTGTCCAGTTCGTAATGGGACGCGGTCATGGCGGCTTCCCATACCTGTCCCTCGTTCGTCTCTCCATCGCCCATGAGACAGTATATCCTCGTATCCGACTTATCGAGACGCGCCGCCAGCGCCATTCCATTGGCTATTGACAAACCTTGCCCCAGAGAACCGCTCGATATCTCGATCCCCGCAAGACCTATTTGCGGATGCCCCTGTAATCTGCTCCCAAATTTTCTTAAACCCGCGAGATCTTTTTTATCAAAATAACCTTTTTCTGCCAGAATGGCGTATAGCGCCGGACACGCATGCCCTTTGGAAAGCAGGAATCTGTCCCGTCCGGGCCATGCGGGATCTTTTGGATCATTGCGCATCCCGTAATAATATAAAACGATCAATATGTCGACTATCGATAGACTTCCGCCGGTATGTCCCGATCCGGCGAGCGTCAGCATCTTAAGAATATCCTTGCGGATCGAAACAGCTTTCTTTTTGAGTTCTTTTATATCAGGTTTTTGCGCCATCTTCTATCTCTTCTTTCTTAATTTCTCTCTCACTTTATCCTGCTTCGGATCGAGCTTCAATGATCTCTCCCATTGGGCCCGCGCTTTGTCCTTAAAAGATTTTTTAAAGTATACGTCTCCCAGATGATCGCACACCGTAGGATCATCCGGTTCCAGTTTTACCGCCTTCTCCAGTTCTGTCAGCGCCTCATCGGTCATACCATCCTGAAAATATGCCCAACCGAGAGAATCTATATATGCGCCGTTATCCGGTTCCAGCTCAATAGCCTTCTTTATGAGAACGATCGCTTCGTCCAGATTAGAGCCTTGCTCGGCATACATATAGCCAAGGTAATTATACGCGTCCGAAAATTTCGGATCGAGTTTTATTGCCTGGCGAAGTTCGCTTACAGCAAGAAAACGCTCTTTAATCTTATCATAATATGCGCCCAGATAAAAGTGAACTAACGCGCTATCAGGGCTCATATCGAGAGCCATCTTGTAGTATTTCAGCGTATCATGATCACG
>Ga0265297_10012709_pt1 | contig 10053 bp, 10 predicted proteins | sample Munlanlwell13791_FD_192502 | JGI IMG/M metagenome (GOLD analysis project Ga0265297, IMG submission 192502) | Leachate microbial communities from a municipal landfill in Southern Ontario, Canada - Leachate well 137-91 | ecosystem: Engineered > Solid waste > Landfill > Unclassified | place...
TTCCCTCAAAGAAAACCAATATGCGGTAAAAGACAGCCCAGAGGATGATAATCTCAAGCGTGGGTTTGACGATTGACCAAATAAGGATGACCATATGTGCGAAAATACCGGTTTAGTAATCGATGTTTAGAATCGCGTCCGTTACCGACGCGACCTCTTTCATGGCGGCCACATCGTGGACTCGGACGATGTGTGCCCCGCCGAGAATGCTTGCGCAAACAGTAGCGGCTGTTCCCAGGACGCGATCGTTGACCTCTTTGTTCAGGATTTGCCCGATAAAAGATTTTCGGGATGTCCCGATCAGAATGGGCCGTTTCAACTTGCGGAATTCAGCCAACCGATGAATAATTTCCAAATTATCCCGCACGGTTTTTGCGAAACCTATCCCGGGGTCCAAGACAATTCTATCTGATTTAATGCCAATGTCCAAACAATTTTCGATAGAATTTTTCAATGCGGCCAGGATTTCCTTTATCAGATTCTTATAATGAATGTTTTTTTGCATCGTACGGGGCGTTCCCTTCATGTGCATGAGGATGACAACGGCATCATAGTTGCGGGCCATTTTCAACAGGTTTTTATCCGGGGTGATTCCCATGATATTGTTAACGATGCCTGCGCCGGCGTCGAGAGCGTGCCGGGCCACGAGTGGTTTATATGTATCCACCGAGATCGGTATGGTGTTTTGCTTGGCCAGTTTCTGAATGGTCGGGATAATTCTTCGGATCTCTTCGTCGGCAGATATCGCGCGGGCCCCCGGGCGGGAAGATTCGCCGCCGATATCCAGGAGGTCCGCTCCCTCCTTGATGAGTTTTTGCGCAAAGGCGACAGCGGAAAGCCTGCCTTTGTTGCGGGCGAGAAGTCCATCCCGGCTGAAAGAGTCGGGGGTGATGTTCATGATCCCCATGATTTTTGTTTTGTCGCCTAAGGGAATGGAGAAATTTCGGGCAGAAAGAACGAAACGGGAACGGCAGGAATGCTTTTTTATTTCTTTTATGGGCACAGGGTGACTTGTCTGTTTCGGTTATCTTTTAAAATCCGATTCACCCATTTAATTTTGTGTCGAGGGAGAATGGGCTGAAGAGTCGGATTGAGGGTCTTGCGGGGTGTCTTCCATCCCGAAAAGTTTTTTTGCTTCTTCCAGATCCAGGACTTCTTTTTCCATCAACGTCTTTGCGAGTTTTTCCAGCTTATCCCGATTGTCCGTTAATAATTTTTTGGCACGGTTATAACTCTGGTCGACTAAATTTTTGATCTCCCGATCAATCTCTCGGGAGGTGTCTTCGCTGTAATCTTTTTGTTCATAGAGATCTCGGCCCAGGAAATGCGGTCCCTGACGCTGCCCGAAAGATAATCGTCCCAGTTTTTCATTCATGCCGTAAGCGCAGATCATGCTGCGGGCGATTTTGGTAACTTTTTCCAGGTCATTGGATACTCCGGTGGATGTGTCTCCGGTTGTTATTTCCTCGGCGACCAAGCCTCCCAGGAGGACGACCATATTACCTAATAATTCTTTTTTGTTAAGGTAATGTTTGTCTTCGGTTGGAGGGGTGATTGTGTATCCGCCGGCCATGCCGCGGGGGATGATGGAAACCTTGCTAAAGGTATCGACTTCGTCCAGCAATAAGGACAATAACGCATGCCCGGCTTCATGATAGGCGGTAATTTCTTTCTCGCGTTTTGAAATGGTTCGGCTCTTTTTCTCGGGCCCCATAGTGACACGTTCAACGGCGGCCAGGAGCTCTTCCATTCCCACGGCGTCTTTATCCCTTCGGGCGGCCAAAAGGGCGGCTTCGTTACAGACATTGGCAAGATCAGCTCCGGAGAAATATACGGTTTGTTGGGCGATCTTGTTTAAGTTCACATTAGGGGCTAATTTGATATGTTTTGTATGTACTTGTAAAATACCTTCTCGGCCTTTGATGTCCGGCAGCGCAACAATAATTTGACGGTCAAATCGTCCGGGACGCGAGAGAGCCGGGTCTAAGGTGTCGGGCCGGTTTGTGGCGGCCATGACGATCAATCCGGTCTGTTGGTTAAAACCGTCCATTTCGACGAGGAGCGCGTTAAGGGTTTGTTCGCGTTCATCATTTCCTCCTCCGATACCCGCGAAGCGTAATCGTCCCACAGCGTCGATCTCATCGATAAAGATAATCGCGCCTTTTCCGGAGGTCTGCGAGGCCTTGCGCCCTTGCTCAAATAAATCGCGGACACGGGATGCCCCTACGCCGACAAACATTTCCACGAAATCCGAGCCGCTTAATGAGAAGAAAGGGACTTCCGCCTCGCCGGATACGGCCTTGGCCAGGAGTGTCTTTCCCGTTCCCGGGTGCCCAATAAGGAGAACACCCTTGGGGATTTTTCCCCCTAAGCGCTGAAATTTTTTCGGTTCTTTCAGGAATTCAATAATCTCCTGCAATTCTTCTTTCGCTTCATCGACTCCGGCGACATCATGGAAAGTGATCTTGTTTTGGTCTTTATTGGTCATCCGTGCCGTTGATTTTCCAAATGACCAGATCTTATTTCCGACCTGTGTGCCACGATGCGAGAGATACCAAATGAAGAGAATAAAGATGAGTATCGGCATAAACGAAAGGAAAAATTGACTCCAAAAAGTTTGCGGGAAAGTGACTTTGAAATCCGTGACATTGGTTTTGATCAGGTCGAGCAGGCCGTCATCGCCTTGCGGGATGTTTAAGCGGAACTCCGACCCGTCGCTTAAGCTCCCTTTCAGCGTTTTTTCCGTTCCCTCGATCAGTTCTAATTTGGTGATTTTTGATGTCTGCTGATTATCCAGGAGGATTGAGTGAAATTCGCTATAGCTTAGTTCGCGAGGAGTGTTGACGCGATTGACCGTGCTGGTTTGACTCATCACGATAAGAAAAATAAAAAATATGGCTATCCAGAACAGCCAATTACTGTTTTTTTGATTGCGGGGTCTTTTGGGCATTCCTAATCCTTTTCGAATGGGTCTTTTCAGATTGTTGCGCAGTGTACTGTTTGGCATAATCTTTCTCAATTGGGAATAAGGTCAAGAGGAATAGTCACGTAATGGTATTGATTATAACTGATTCTTTTTTATATTCAAGCATTTCTTCCCGGTTGTCTTTTTGTTTGAGTGACTTGTGTTGTCTTGGCATACGGCATTCTTTCGGTCTCGCGCAATTGATTTGTTGGCGATCGTTAGGCGGATACAGGTCGCCTCTCGGGTAACTTTTATATCGTTGGGCAGATCGACCACGGTTCCTTTGGGCTTAATGGTCATAAGACTTTCGATCTCTTGAATGTGCCGGGAACTAAGCGGCTTGCCATTGTTTTTCAATTCTTCAATGGCGAGACGTAAAATCATTCTGCGCATACTGGCGTGAATTTTCAGCAGGCCGGCCAAGGGGAGAAGTCTTTTCGTTTGATACCGCGGCGTCGGGATCATTTTGCGATAATGTTTTTTCGCTTGTTCTGCCAGGAAATCATAATCCGCCGCGCTGTTATGCGCCAAGTGGGTCAGGACTTCTTCGATATTATGATTGTACTGTTTCTTCAGAAGCGGCAAAAGCCGCAGGCGGATTTTATTGCGGAAAAATTTTGTTTGCCGGTTCGTCGGGTCCAATCGAGAGAGGATCCCGCGGGTTCGTAAGAACGATTCGATGTCGGCTCGTCGGGTCTCGAGGAGCGGCCGGATGATGGTGATCCCCTTTCGGTCATGCTTGGGCGATATGCCGCGTAAACCAAGCAGGCCTGTTCCGCGCAGGATACGCATCAGAACGGTTTCCGCCAGATCGTTTTGTGTGTGTCCCAAGGCGATTGTGTTCGCTTTTATCTTTTTCGCCAATTGGCACAGTGAACGAAATCTCTCGTCTCGGGCGATTTCCTCCAAAGAACCCTCCTGCTTTCGTGAGGCGATATCCAGGCGGCTTGTAAAACAATCTAGCCCTAAACGTTGACAGAATTTCTGGACAAAAACTTGATCGGTCTCGGAAGATTTGCGTAACCCGTGATTGATATGCCCGACGCTTAATTTGAAACCGAATTCATGACGGATATTTTGCAAGATGCACACCAGCGCGATTGAATCCGGCCCGCCGGATACGCCCGCCAGGATGTGATCTTGGGGCTTGATGAGTTCTTTTTTTTTGATGGTTTCTTTGACTCGTTTGATGAGATCCATAGGCATTTTTTCGTCGGCTCAGAAACGGCCGAACCATTTTGTTCCGTAGAAAGCAATCATAATCAATAATATCATGAGGATAGAGATTATCAGCCACGTGTCCAGCATGGAATGGAATTATTCGTTTTGTAGCCCGCGTTTTTCCGTTTTGGCTTCTCGATAAGCGTCCCGCAATAACTGGGCGTATTTCAGGTTGGGAGGGCTTAGTTGCAAATGCGCAAAACCGTTGCGAAGAATCTCGACATTAGCCATCGTGCCGTCAGCCAAGAATACATACGCCGTCGTTTCGTGAGCCTGGTTTTTTTTGAGGACATCGAATTCCAAGCGGACCTTTTTGCCCTCGAGCAAAGTCCTGGTAAATTGCAGGGATTGTTCTTCGACGGGGGTTACGGGATCGGCTTCCTTTTCGATGATAAAACCATGCGAGTCGCGTTCTACGGTATTTTTGTTCTTGGGCATTTCGGGTGATAATAGGCCGATTAATTTGATCCGTTCACCGGTATTGAGAATAATCTTATCCGCGCTTAAGACGCGTTCGGCCCAGACATCGGAATATTGCTCTGCGGATGATTCCAGGAACTCCGGAGGGAAATCCGCCGCGGCCCTTCCGTGCATTCCGACGGATAAGATGGCAAAGCATAAAATAATTTTAAAATAGTTCTGGGTCATGGTTTTCCGCGACACTTTCTGTACAGCCGCCCCTTTTGCTGGAAAAAATTTATGTAAGTGGCGGCGCACTTTGCGTTCTAAGATATGCTTGATGAAACAAGTACAGCCGCCCCTTTTGCTGGAAAAAATTTATGTAAGTGGCGGCGCACTTGGTTTTCTAAGATATGCCGGATGAAACAAGTACAGCCGCCCCTTTTGCTGGAAAAAATTTATGTAAGTGGCGGCGCACTTGGTTTTCTAAGATATGCTTGATGAAACAAGTACAGCCGCCCCTTTTGCTGGAAAAAATTTATGTAAGTGGCGGCGAGTGGATTTAAACCACTGACCGATCGGGTATGAGCCGAGTGCTCTATCAGACTGAGCTACGCCGCCCTCAATAGAATCAGGATAGGTTTCGATTTTACGTGAAAGACATTGAAATATCAAGATATTTTTTAAGGATGCGCGATCTTTTCCGGATTTATTCCGAGAATATTTAGAGGATATTGTACGGTCTACAGATATAGAATAATATACAGTAACGCGAGGATAATCAGGCCGGAAAAGATATAAAAATTGTTGTAATAGAGAAAGTCGTTGATTCTTTCGAATGAATTATAGGTAAATTGAACATGCTCTCTGGTAACGGCCCCGGCATTCTTGATGTCGACTACTTCGGTTTTTTTCAGCCTTAAGAATTGTCCGGCGATTCGATAGGCCTGAAGTTTCTTCTCTTCAACCAGGTCCATTACTTTCTTCTCGCTGATGCCTAATATTTGTGCCGTTTCCCGCACGGTGATGTATTGTGCTGTTGTCATTTCATCATTCCTATTTGTTTTTGAGGAAAACTTCTTGAGCCGGGGCGCCGCCTTTTAAAAACATGGGATTATTTGATCTGCCCGGAAACGGCCCACTCCTCTATTTTTTTTCGTTCAAATGTCCAGGTGTCTCCTGTTTTACGGGCGGGGATTTTTCCGGTATCCGCTAACTGCACGATAGCCGTGGTGTCGAGCTCCAGGTATTTGGCTAATTCGTCAATATTCAAGAATTCATCAACCATCTGGCATTCTCCCTGGAAGATGGCGCCTTCCACAATGTTCAATTTTGGGGTGGTGATGTTGCCGGTTAAAACGGCGGTGGGCATCAGGACTAACATTTTCTTCGCGATGACGTCGCCGCGCACCTTGCCGGCAATAATGATATTCTCGCCATTGATATGCGCCTCGACAAAGGCAGAATTACCGATGGTTAATGTCCCGCGGACATCGAGCGTTCCGATGAAATTGCCATTCACTTTTAGGTTAACGGGATCTTTGAATGATAACGTTCCTTGCATTTGAGCATTGATTTCAACGGTCTTTTCGTCCTCACCTTGGGCCGATCTTTTTTCTCTGAAAGCCATTTTGATGTCCTCCTTGAATTGAAGATATTATAAATTTTTGAAATGTTCGCCGAGTTTAGTCTCGAGAGAACGCGCGAATGCCAAGACAACAAAAATAACCAGCGTCACAATACACGCGGCGATATAATACCCGGACGCTACGGCCATCCCAATCCCGGAAACGACCCACAGGGCGGCAGCGGTGGTCAGACCCGAGACGTTTGTCCCTCCGCGAATGATCGTCCCGGCGCATAAAAATCCAATACCCGTAACAATTCCGGTAATCATCCGGGTTGGGTCAATGACGGTTACGCCTTTATATATATCAAAAACATAAAAAGAAGTCAACACAATCAGGGCGGAACCCACGCCAACCAGAATGTGCGTCCGCAATCCTGCCCCCTTATGTCTGACCGAGCGTTCGAAACCGATTATGCCGCTTAAGACGACAGTTAGAATAATTTTGAAAGTTAAATCTAAAAGCTCGGTCAACATTTTTTTCCTCTCTTTTTCCGGAATCAAATTAACAATGGAACAAATGATATCCCAGCCCCGCGACCATGGCGGCATTATCCAGGCAGAGTTCCGGGCGAGGAAAAAAAACACTGATGGCATTCTCTTTTCCTGCCTGGGTCAGCTTCTCGCGAAGGCTCGAATTAGAAGCGACCCCTCCCCCTACAACTAATGTCTTGATCTTTTTTCTCAAGCATAGGGAAATGCATTTCTTTATTAAAATCGAAACAATGCTTGCCTGAAAGGCATTAGCGATTTTGGGAATTGAGAAATCCCCACGGCCTTGGTGAGCCTGCTGATAGTAAAGAACGGCGGTCTTAATACCGCTGAAACTGAAGTCATAAGAGTCGGGCAAATCCGCGCAGGGGAAGCGAAGCGGATGAGGACTTTCTCCTCTTTTCGCCAACCGATCGATAATCGGGCCGCCCGGGTATCCTAATTTTAATATCCGGGCGACTTTATCGAATGCTTCTCCGGCGGCGTCATCGCGGGTTTGTCCAACGAGTTCGAATTTTTTGTAAGTTTTTATATGGAATAAACTGGTATGTCCTCCGGAGACGACAAGTCCAATCGCCGGCAATGCGGGCGGCGTGAAACGCCGGGTTTCCGGTCTTTGCGACGGCTCAGACTTGCGAAGAAAATTGGCATAAAGATGCGCCTTGATGTGGTCAACCTCAATGAGAGGTTTGTGGGTGGCATAACTTAACGCCCGGGCAAAAGATATCCCCACCAATAACGAACCCATGAGGCCCGGAGACTGGGTGAGCGCGATCGCCTGTATTGACGACCAGCGGACCTTGGCCTTACTCAAGGATTTCTCTACAACGGTCTTGATCCATTCGAGCTGATGGCGGGAGGCGATCTCGGGGATGATCCCGCCGTATTTTTTGTGCTCGTTTAAACTGGAGGCAACAATATTGGAAAGGATAAACTGGCCGTCTTTAACGACGGCAGCCGCTGTCTCATCGCAGGATGTTTCGATGCCTAATATGTTCATGATCCATCAGGGAGTTATTGTAACTTCATTCTGAAAATATTGATAGACCCGGATGCCTTTTAAAACATTGAGCGCAGTCTGGATCTGGTTATCGCTCAGGAGGCGTTGACGGGCCTCGTCTTCCGTTTTGTCTACGGGGAGTCCTTCGGCTGTTTCCGTCTTCTGAGTCTTGATGTTTTGGAAAATTTCATCGATCTTTTTTTCCGTGGTCTCTTTTGCGTCTGCCGTTTCCAGGACTCTTTTGACTTCGATATCGGGGATAATTCCCGTTCCGTGAATCGATGCGCCGGAGGGCGTAAAATACTTATTGGTGGTCAATCGCAGTCCGGAAGAATCAGGAAGGGGAATGACCGACTGCACGGAACCTTTACCGAACGACTTTGTCCCAATGATGACGGCACGTTTGTTGTCTTTTAAGGCGCCGGCCAGAATTTCACTTCCCGAGGCGCTTCCCTCGTTGATCAGAATGGCCATAGGCCAATCAATGAGGTGGTTGCGATTTTTTGATTTGGTTACGATATCTTGAGATGGACGCCGTCCTTTGGTCGAGACAATCGTCTGCCCTTCGGCGAGAAATTCTTCGGTTATGTTTATGGCGATATTGAGTAATCCGCCGGGGTTATTGCGCAAATCCAGTATCATGCTGTTGGCCCCCGCGCTTTTCAATTTATCAAGGGCCTTGCGAAATTCTTTATGGGAATCCTCGCGGAATTCGGTCAAACGGATATAGCCGATTTTATCTTCCAGGATCATGGTATCTTTGACATCCTGAATTTGGATGATCTCGCGGGTGATTTTGAATTCGTGAACTTTATAATCGGATTCCCGAAGGATGGTGATGTTGACCTCAGTTCCCGGTTGGCCACGCAGGCGCTTGACGGCTTCGCTTAAGGTCAAATCTTTAGTCAATTCGTCCTCGATCTTAACGATGCGATCTCCGGGTTTAATACCGGCCTTCCAGGCGGGAGTGTCTTCGATGGGTGAAATAACGGTCAAGAGACCGTCCCGGATTGAGATCTCAATCCCTAAACCGCCGAACTTGCCTTCCGTCTCGGTCTTTAATTCTTTATATTCATCGGGATCCAGGAACTGGCTATGGGGATCGAGTGAGGCCAGCATCCCGCGCAGGGATCCGTAAATGAGGTCTTTCGGCTTCTGCTCGTCGACATATTCAGATTGAATGGTCGTCAGGGCATAGCTGAAAAGCTCGATCTTGGAATAAAGGTCATCTTTCGAGCTTGCCTCAAATTGTGATAAGGCATTCATGGCCGCCAGGCCGATTAAGGACAAACATACAAGACCCAATATGAAAATTCTTCGCATCATGTTTGAAGCCTCCTTCGGATGATTTCACCAATTTTTTTGGGATTAGCTTTTCCTTGAGATTTTTTCATCGCTTGCCCAACCAGGAAACCCAGGGCCGTCTCTTTCCCTTCCCGGATTTGGTTAACGACTTTTTCGTTTTCGATGATGATTTGGTCAACGATGTCTTCCAGGGCCTTTTCGTTAGAGACTTGGGACAGCCCTTTCTCCTGTATAATCGCCGCCACGCTTTTCCCGGTCTCAATAACATGTTTGAGGGTTTCTTTGGCCGCAAGGTTATGCAGCGTGCCGTTATCGACTTTCTGAATTAAATCGGCCAATTCTTCGGGCTTCAATTTTATGGAGGAGATCGTTGTTTTCCGCATGTTCAATTCCTGCAAAAGCGCTCCATTGATCCAGTTGCAGATCTTTTTGGTTTCGGTCGAGTGACGGGTGCATTGTTCGAAAAAATCCGCAAGGTCCGGATCCTGAATAAGGATCTGGGCGTCATATTCGGTGAGCGCATATTTTTGGATCAGCCGGGCAAATTTCTCATTGGGAAGTTCCGGAAGCGCGGCCTGCGCCTTTTGAACGGTCGCGTCATCCACGATGAAAGGCACAAGGTCCGGTTCGGGAAAATATCGGTAGTCGTGCGCTTCCTCTTTACTGCGCATGGAAATCGTGACGGCCTTTTGTTCGTTCCACAATCTTGTTTCCTGAATGATCCGTTGTCCCGCTAACCGGGCCTCCTTTTGGCGATTGGCTTCGAATTCCAGGGCTGATTTGACCGCGCGAAATGAATTCATGTTCTTCAATTCGGTTTTTGTCCCTAGTTTTGTTTCACCTTGTGGACGAATCGAAATGTTTGCGTCGCACCGCAGGCTTCCTTTTTCCATATCGCAATCGGAGACCTTTAAATATTGTAGGGTCAATTTCAGTATCGTTAAGTAATCGTATGCTTCCTGAGGCGAACGCATGTCCGGTTCCGTCACGATCTCGATGAGCGGAGTTCCTGTCCGGTTATAATCCACCAGACTGCTGTTGGTT
>Ga0265297_10012710_pt1 | contig 10052 bp, 10 predicted proteins | sample Munlanlwell13791_FD_192502 | JGI IMG/M metagenome (GOLD analysis project Ga0265297, IMG submission 192502) | Leachate microbial communities from a municipal landfill in Southern Ontario, Canada - Leachate well 137-91 | ecosystem: Engineered > Solid waste > Landfill > Unclassified | place...
AAGTTCCGACCCGCACGAATGGCGTAACGATCTGGGCACTGTCTCAACGAGGGATCCGGTGAAATTACAATGCCGGTAAAGATGCCGGCTACCTGCAGCAAGACGGAAAGACCCCGTGGAGCTTTACTATAGTTAGATATTGAATCTAGGATTTAGATGTGTAGAATAGGTGGGAGCTTCGGCGCCAGTGAAATACCACTCTTCTACTTTCTGGCTTCTAACCCCTCGACCTGAATCGATCGAGAGAGACAGTATCTGATGGGTAGTTTAACTGGGGCGGTTGCCTCCTAAATTGTAACGGAGGCGTTCAAAGGTACACTTACTCCGGATGGAAATCGGAGTGAAAGTATAAAAGCATAAGTGTGCTTGACTGTGAGACTTACAAGTCGAACAGGTGGGAAACCAGGATTTAGTGATCCGGTCCGTATTTATGATAGTCGGACCGCTCATCGGATAAAAGTTACCCCGGGGATAACAGGCTGATCGCATCCAATAGCCCACATAGACGATGCGGTTTGGCACCTCGATGTCGGCTCGTCCTATCCTGGGGCTGAAGAAGGTCCCAAGGGTTTGGCTGTTCGCCAATTAAAAGGGTACGCGAGCTGGGTTCAGAACGTCGTGAGACAGTTCGGTCCTAATCTGCTGTAGGCGCAAAAATTTGAGTGGGTCTATCCCTAGTACGAGAGGACCGGGATGGACGAACCTATGGTGTGCCAGTTGTCCAATCATGGGCATTGCTGGGTAGCTACGTTCGGTTCGGATAAATGCTGAAAGCATATAAGCATGAAGCCGGCCACAAGATTAGATTTTTGATCCCCAGTAGACTACTGGGTTGATAGGCTCTAGGTGTACAGGCAGCGATGTCTTTAGCCGTGGAGTACTAATTGATCATTTCGATAATATTAACTTTTTTGCCCCGCGGAGCTGTAATTTATTACGGCAAAGTAGGGTTATTTGACTAGCAATTACTGATTTCTTCGAAATCAAGTTGAAAGCTAAAAGTCCAAAGCCTGTAAAGTGTATGGAGTTACTATCAAATAGTAAATCCTTAAACTTTCGACTTTATGACTTTACAAACTTTTAACTGATAACATTACTGTATTTAGTTTCCCAAAATGGCATTGTGTTGGTGCTTATAGCGAAGTGGGTACACCTCTTCCCATTCCGAACAGAGTCGTTAAGCACTTCAGCCCCGATGGTACTTGGAGCAAAAGCTCCCGGGAGAGTAGGACGGCGCCAACACAATGCCATTTTTTTATACTATCATTCCGGACTTGATCCGGAATTTTGTTATGTTATAATTGATGCATGAACAAAAGAACAAAAATAATTTTGCCTATAGCAATCGCTTTTGTTGGCATCATCACGGTCTATGTCGGCAGGGCGTCACAAATCAGCGCTGACTCAATTGCTGAGAGTAGTAATTCCAGCTTGTATATTCTTCTAACTGCCGCCGGATTTCTTCTAATCTCAGTCGCCGCGATTGTTGCCCTTTTCATGGTTGCTTCAGGCGAAGACAGTAAAAAGTAGATTGGATTAAAAAAATACCAGAAACGTTTTTCGCTGGTATTTTATTTTTTTAGAGCATAATTGCTTTTCGAAGCGTAGGGATTATCTCGCCGTAAGCTTTGGCGGCGGCGCGAAAAGCTGAGCGGCCTTTTTCGTTTAGAGAATAGACTTTTCTAACTTTTTTCCCGGCTGAAACCTTATTTATATCTACATAACCGCCGCGAGATAGTTGGTCCAGCGCTGGATAAATTGTTGATTCCGTTGGCCGGCAAAGTCCATCTGAAATCTCCTCAATCCGCTTGACCAAGCCATAACCGTGGGCTTCTTTATCGGCGTAAAGAACTTTCAAAAGAAAAAACCGAATCAAACCTTGATTTATTAATGTCTTCCAATATTTTTCGTCATGCATTTGCATTTTTAACAATTTAACAATAGAACAATTTAACCATTTTTTATCAGTCTAGGATTTCATTTTATCCCACTAAGCAGAAAATATCAAGATAAGAAATATTTTTGATATGATATCATCAAGTTAAAACTTTAAGCAAAAGGAGAAATAATGCCTGAATTGCCGGAGGTTGAGACGATAAGGTTAGGCTTAAAAAAAGCCATTGTTGGAAAAACGATCGCCGGAGTTGATATTCGGGTAGCAAAACTTTTTCATGGTGATAAAAAAGAAATCATCGGCAAAAAAATAAAAGATGTCAGTCGCCGGGCGAAGCAAATTATTATAGATGTTGAAGGCGAGAATGATATGCTGATCCATTTGAAAATGACCGGCCAACTTATATACGACAATGGCAAATCTCGTGTTGCCGGCGGGCATCCTTCTGCTGATTGGGTGGCAGAATTACCAAATTCAACAACTCATATCATTTTTGATTTTTCGGATGGCTCAAAATTATTTTTCAATGATATGCGGCGCTTTGGTTGGATCAAAGTTTTTAATTCCGAAGAACTGAAAGGAAAACTGTCGGAAGAGTTGGGACCAGAGCCGTTTGAAAATGAATTTACCATAGAAAAATTGAGCGAAATCATCAAAAGTAAACCACGTTGGAATATTAAAAAAATATTAACTGATCAAACATTAATCTCCGGTATTGGAAATATTTATGCCGATGAAGCACTTTTTTGGGCAAAAATTTTGCCGACGCGATTGGCGAAAGACATTACGGATATGGAAATGTCAGCACTTCATAAATCAATCATCAAAGCGCTGGAAATTGGCTTAAAATATGGCGGTTCATCGGAAAACACCTATTATAAAATCGATGGCACAAAGGGTCGGGCGCAAGAGCATTTTCAGGTTTATGCCCAAGAAAGTAAGAAATGCAAGCGTTGCTCCGGCATCATCAAAAAAATTAGATTAAATGGCCGCGGAACACATTTTTGCCCCGCCTGCCAGAGCTAAGCTCAGACTTTGCGGGCAGGGACAAATGTCAGAAATAAAAAAAATGGCCCGATTGGGCCTTTAGTGGTCTGGCTCGAAAGTTGGCATCTCCCAGCTGCCAGATGGCAACTGGTGAGGGAAGAATCGAGGGAAATCATGTCTCGCACGTTCAAGTGCTTCCTTCCATGCGTGGCATAGTTGGCAACTGCAGATCCCACAGTTGCCGAAGTTACCGCCTCCGAGATATCCTGGGCGCACTTTCTCGTTTGTTGGGCTGAAGTCATGGTCGCAGGTTTTAGCCTCCCCCAATCTCCCTAGAGTTCTGAGGGCCCAAGCGACTTGATACAACTGTTCCTCTGGGTTCGAGGAACCATCGCGCGCTGCATTGATTAGTTTTTGCAGCGACAATCTTGACGTTGAAAGACTATTGACAGGCATTCTTCATACCTCACTCTGTTTGATGGGAGTCAGCAATAGGATATACTAAAAATGTAAACTAATCAATAACCAATGTGGACACTAAGAAAGATGTTATTTCAATTGTATTAACGGTGGGGCAGGAAAAACTGCCAAAAATAAGGAGAATTGATGTCTGAAGATTTAGCAACCCGGGAAGGTAAAGACTTTAGAGCGCCCGATGTTCATCATGTAGTTAGTAAACCTAAGCTGGACAAAGATTATGAATACCGCGTAAGAGCTTTTATGAGTGAAGATCTGCGTTTTTTTAGAGACGATGCCGGAAATAATCCGGAAGACGAAAGTGCGGCTGCACTGTTAAAATACGCTGAGTTGGCTCAAAGTGATTTGGTTAAATTGTCTGGGCCGGAGCATTTTGACCCCGAACAGGTAGCAATTGGCCTTGGGTTTATAGCTGGTAGAGCCGAACGAATGCATCTTTCCATGGAAGAAATGGCTATACATCCTGATTCTTTTAATGCTGATTCAGCCAAAAAATTGAGAGGTGATTATCAAACTGCCAGAACAATGATAATAAAAACCGGGAAAAAATTATTTGCCGATGCGGACACGACGTTATCCAGCCAAAATTATGATCAGATCATTGCTGAAGTTGATAATTTAACGGGTGATGAAGGGTTTGGTATATCATCAATATTTAAAGAAGGATTATCTTTTGGTGGAATTGAATATTTTTTGACTCATCCAAGCAAAAAATATGCTATTAATTTGGAGTCTCACCTAGGGGAATTGCAATTTCAACTTGAATCCGAAATTGAAGGTTATAGTTCCCAGCTTGTTTCAGGAGTGTTATCGCCGGAGAATTCGTCTTCAGTTGCAATTTTAATTTCGGAAAAATCACGGATAGTTTATCAACTTCAGGCCATGAGAAACAGTTTAAACCGTCAAGTGTTTGGCAGAGAAAACATCCTACCCAATGAAATTCGAGAATTGCAACAAACTCGTGAAAATGTGAAACAAATACCCACTGATCAGACAAAGGGTGTAGAGTCCGGACAATATATGCAATCTAGCGGGGAAACGGTGCCGATTACCAGAGAGACAAAAGCAACAACTGAGCCGGGTAAGCTGAGACCAGATTTCGAACTAATTACCACCAGAGTTGGCGTTCCGCTTGAAGATTGGACAAATGATGAAATTAATAACATTTTATTGCCGCAATTAAAAAAGGGGCTAGCAGCACAAATGGGAGCGGGAAAGTTGGTTACCGGGGGTATGAGGTCAGAAGCTAGAATTAATGATTTGCGTACCGATATTTTGAATGTTGAGCAATATTTACGGATTAGGACTAGGGTAAAAGCTGCTTAAATAGTTGTAGGGCACATTTTTGTGGAAATTTTCAGAAATATTGGGAGAAAAATGAAAGATATTATCGCAATTGTTTTGGCTGCAGGACAAGGAAAACGGATGGGGTCGGAGAAGGCAAAGTTGCCGAAAGTTATGTTTGAACTAGCTGGCAAACCGATGATTCGCTACCACATCGACAATCTGAAAAACGCCAGCGTCGATGAAATCGTTTTAGTTGTCGGTTTTATGCAGGAACAGGTGCGTGATTATTTTAAAGATCAGGTTCAATATGTAGAGCAGTTTGAGCAAAAAGGTACTGGCCATGCCGTGATGATGGCGAAAGATTTATTGAGAGGAAAATCGCAGGCAGTAATCGTGAGCTATGGCGATATGCCGCTTTATAAGACTGAGACAATTAAAAAACTAATCGAAAAGTTTAACACTGAAAAACCGACGATTGCGATGGTAACGGTTGATTTGGCTGACCCGGATTTTTGGGCCTATAGTCGAGTTTTGAGAGATGGCAGCGGTGAGATTGTGGCAACTGTAGAGCAAAAAGATGCGACAGAGGAACAGCGAAAAATTAAAGAATGCAATCCAAGTTTTTATATGTTTGATGCCGATTGGCTCTGGGGCAATTTGGGCAGAATTGGAACGAACAATGTGCAAAAAGAATATTATCTGCCCGATCTAATTTCGATTGCTACAAAGCAGGGCAAAAAAATCTCCAGTATCAAAACTGACACCGAAGATGAAGTTTTAGGAGTGAACACCCCGGAGCAGTTGGAAAAAGTGGAAAAAATATTAGAGATGAGAAATGAGGATTGAGAAATGAGACGGACGAGATGAGAGAAGAATTTATTTTCGAGAAGCTTAATGTCTACCAAAAATCTCTCGAACTCTCTATTGAAATCTGCAAGTTATGCTCTGTTTTTCCGATCAAATATTCCAGGATCAGGGATCAATTAATCGGTGCGATTGTATCTATTCCGTTGAATATAGCCGAAGGGAATGGTAGAAAAACAAATAAAGATAAGATTAATTTTTATAAAATAGCGCGTAGTTCGAGTTTCGAATGTGTGCCCCTGCTAGACATTTGCCTTGCCTTAGGGTTGATCAATGACGCTGACAAACGAAGAATCAGAAATATTATATCTGAAATTTCCAGAATGTTATCAGGTTTGATGAACTATCAAAATAATAAATAAGGTTTCTTCTTATGCACTCAATTCTCAATTCTCAATTCACTTACTTCATCTCTCATTTCTCAAATCACATCTCTTATGAATCTTAAGACTTCTGGAATTGTAATTAAACGGATGAACTATGGCGAAGTAGACAGAATTCTGACGATTTTAACGCGCGATCAAGGAAAAATTAAAGCGATTGCCAAAGGTTCGCGGAAGATATTATCCAAATTAGGTGGATCGCTCGAGCCGTTCTGCCTAACAAATTATATTTTTCACGAAGGCAAAAGGTTCTATATTGTCACATCGGCCGTTGTTACCAAACATTTTGAAAATATTCACACCGACATTGATAAAACAGCTAAAGCTTTTTACATTGGAGAACTACTTGACAAGTTTTTGGAGGAAAAACAAAACCATCCGGAAATTTTCGAACTTTTTGCCAAGTATTTGGAAGGTTTAGAAAACGCGGATGATCCAATATTAATCCCAATATTTTCCGCCAAGATATTGGAGGAGCTTGGCTTTAAACCGGTGACACAAAGCTGTCTGCACTGCCAAAACAAACTAGTCCCGGAACAGAATTATTGGGATGACATTGAGGGCGGAGTAATTTGTCCATCCTGTCACGACAAATTTGGTCATGGCAGGGCAATAGAAAACGACGTAATAAAAATTCTCCGGCTAATTTTTTCTCCGGCGTTCCACATTGGCTCGAGACTAAATATTGCCGATGAATTTAAAAATCAAACCGCCTTGGTTCTAGAGAGCTATATTGAAGGTGTCTTGGAACGCGAACTAAAAAGCAAAAAATTTATGAAAGATATGTCGAAGGAATAATTTCTTAGTTATAAATCTATTTTTATGCAAGCATGCAAATACCATAATACTTAAGCGATCGTTCAAGTTTTATGGTATAGTTGGGCTATGAAAAAGAAAAAAACGGAAGATAAAAATCAACTAAAGAAGGTTACAAAAGCCGTAGGGATTTTCATTTTGGAATCATTAATTAATATTCCCTTAGGATTAGTGCATGCATTCTTGGACCCCAAAAGTCTATACGAAAGAATTGAGCTTAATGGTTTTTCTATCGATCGGTATGGTGACAGAATAAAAGATTTGGAAAAACGAGGCTACATAAAAATTACTAGCAACTCGATTGAAATTACAAAAAAAGGCAAAATTCATCATCTTGAGAAAACGAGCAATCGAAATACTGATGGCAAATGGAGAATTTTGTCTTGGGATATTCCAGAGTTAAAGAAATTACAGAGAGATCAGTTTAGGCGATCAATTAAACGGATTGGATATAAGCAAGTCCAGAAAAGTTTGTGGGCCTGTCCATATGTAAAAGCTGATGAAGTAGACTTGGTGATTGATGAATACGGTGTACGAAAATATGTTGCTTACTTTGTTGTAGAAAAAACTGATATTAACGAGCATCTGCAAGAATTGTTCAAAACACCATAAATACTAATCGATCGTTTAAGTTGTTTGGGTTTTTCATCAAAATAATATTAAAAGTAGGATTTGTTTTAGTTGAGGGAATGATGTAAGAATAAAAAAATGCCACCTCCGGCTATGGTGGTGGTGTGTCCTCTTGTTCGATTATGGTTTGCTTGGCCTTTTTGGCCTCAGCTTCGGTATCCCAGAGGAAGCCGCCCCTGGAAATGTCCTTGTGCCAGGTGTAATCCTTGCGGAGATACTCGGTATCTCTGCCAGATCCGCGGGAAACAAACCATTTGCCGTGGCCCATTCCTCCCGGATTATTGAGCTGGGTAACTTCAGGTGTTCGGTTGTAAGTTGCCACCGTTGCAACAACTCCTTCATCTCAGTCTGGATAGAATTATACAATTTTAGTCGTACTATGTCTATTTAATAAAAAAAAGCGCCACGGCCCCCGGAGGGACAGTGGCGTGTGACGTGGTCCAGCTGATGAGCGTGGACCAGGGGCTGGCTAGATCTTGCTGCCGGGGGTGTAGGTGTAGACCGCCCAGTCGCGGGGCGAGTACTCGCCGGGGCGATTCCGCTTGAACCATTGGTCGCTCGCCCACTCGGCATTGCCATTCTCGCGTTCGCAATAGGGGCAGATACCGCTGTTGACCGTCTTGCGACTCAATTCGATGTTGCGGTCAATCAGTGTGGCAAGGATGAACCACGCCAACGCGAACCCGACCTCACCTTCGAACACACAGTCGGTCCTATAGCGCCCGCACTTCTCGTCGAGCGTCTTCAGACCGTAGTGGTGGCCGCAGATGCCGGGGCCGATGTGAGCCTCGGTCTCCTCTATCGGCGATGGCCAGGCTTCAAGGAAGGCTTCGATGACTGACGGCTCGGCCATGGCTTCCGGGCGCCCGCAGTGGACGAACCCGAGCCACTCCTTCGAGGCGACGCAGACGACAGGGCAGTCTCCCAGGAATGTGCCGATGGCGATCGGCTTGGTTCTGATGCCGTCGGCGGGTTTGCGGACGATGACGGCATCGCCAACGATAGTCGTGTGTTTGCTCGGCACCTGGTCGAGGATCTGAACGAGGTTGTGCTTTTCGTGACCGAGCGCCAGATGGATGATCGGGTCGTACTTGCTCCCGAACACGGCCTCGGCGATCTGACGAGCATCATTGGGAGTGGTCGCGCCGTCGCGCTTGTCGCCGATGTGCCCAACGGGGAAGAACTGGTTGTGGGCGCCAACGTAGTCGAGCCGGTAGGGGCTAACAAAGGCAACTCCCAAAGGTCCGGCGAAGAGCGGGAAGCTGTGGTGGGCCGGGTAGGTGTGTGTTCTCGTGCTGGTCCAAGTGTTTGGCCGCAACGGTATCATCCTTCCAGAGTCTCAGTAGTGAGCGTATTGTATCACACTTGAGATCCAAAGTCAAGATTTAAATCAGCTTTTGAGCTCAAAAACGCCAGAATATTGGCTTTGTCTGAGCTTGAGTTATGCTGATGAAACATGCTAAATTGAGTTCATGAATAACAAAAAAAGACCAAAATTAGTTAATTTAGCCGATTTCGGACTCAGAGGCTTCAATTACTATTGGACGCGAAAAGAGCGATATAAAATTAACGATGTTGAACTAAAGTCAGTTGGGGTTAGTGACGGTAATGCCTACGTAGATGAATCTTTAATTAAGCCATTAAAGAAAGTGAACCAAGCGCTTTTTCAGCACGGGCTTGAATTAATAGTCAAGGATGCGTATCGATCTTCGGAGTTATACAAGATGATTCAAAAAAAGCGATACAAGGTGCGTGGCAAAGCTGAAACCGATAAATTACTAAATCTTGAAACAATGCCTCACTCGACTGGATTGGCGGTTGATGTTGGTTTGATCGATCTGAAGAGTGGAAAAGAATTGATGATGAGAAACTCAAAAGATGATCCCGAGGCTTTTTTTGTTGAGTATTATCGAAATAAACTTGATGATCAGAGTCAGGAGTATCAACAATTGCAGGAATTACTGATTTCAGCGATGAAAAGAGTCGGCTTTTCGATTGGTTCTAATGGTGAGTTTTGGCATTTTGAGCTTACTAAATAAAAAAAAGCGCCGCTCACCAGTGTGTCGGTGAACGGCGTGTAAACGTTGGTTGTTCCCTCTGGACTACTTGTCCTCGAGGGCTTCGATGGCGTGCCTGATGACGGACAACAGGCTGCCGCCCATCTGGCGCCATTCATAGCTGTCAGGACCGAGCACGCGCCAGTAATTGCCGCTGCGCGCCGGCTTGATCAACAGCATGCCGCTGCGATGCAGGCAGGCCTTGTCGCCGTAGACACTGGCCTTGTAGATGCACAGTGTCCAGATCAAGCGCTTCTTGCCGAGCGGGCCCTTGTACATATAGCGCTCCATCCACTGGAGCCACAGGCCCGCTTCTGCCAACAAGCTGAACTCGCCTTCGAGTGGCTCGTCGAACAGCTCAGCGTCGCCACGATTCTCGAGAGGGACGTTGAACGTGCCCATCCTTGTCCCAAGGTCATCGTAGTCACCCTCAGTCACGAACATGATCGGATCGGGGGCGACCTTCGGGGCAGCGGTCTTATCAGACATTTCTTTACCTCGCTGTGCTTGCGGATTGGTTGTGTATGCAAGCCTAGATTCGCATTTGAATCCGAACACTTTAGAATAAAAAGTAGAGATTTTTAAAAAGATAAAATGATGAAAAAAAAGTAGATTTAGCCATCTGTCAAAAGATGAACGAAATGAAATTACCATTCT
>Ga0265297_10012711_pt1 | contig 10052 bp, 7 predicted proteins | sample Munlanlwell13791_FD_192502 | JGI IMG/M metagenome (GOLD analysis project Ga0265297, IMG submission 192502) | Leachate microbial communities from a municipal landfill in Southern Ontario, Canada - Leachate well 137-91 | ecosystem: Engineered > Solid waste > Landfill > Unclassified | place...
AAAACTTCCTCGCCGTCGTTCACATGCCAGCGATAGGGCGCATCGGTCCAATGCAGGCGCACGGTGGCAGCATCGAAGCGGGCGATATCCAGCGCGGCCCAGGCGCGCTCGCCCGTGAAGTCGGCGGGCGAAACGAAGCGCATTACAGGAGCTCGTCCGCCGTCTCGACCGGGCGAGTCGGCCGCGTGCCCTTGGGGCCGGAGACGATCGGCCGGTTCAGCAGGATCGGATGGGCGGCGATCGCATCCAGCATGGCGTCGTCGGATGCCTTGGCCAGGCCCAGCTCCTTGGCCAGCGGTTCCTTAGTACGCAGCAGGTCCTTCACCGTCATGCCCGGGGCCTTGCCGAGGGCGGCCAGTTGGGCACGGCTGAGCGGCGTCTTCAGATAGTCGACGACGGTGGGCTCGATGCCGCGTTCGCGGATCCGCTGGAGCGTGTTCCGCGAAGTGCTGCATTTCGGGTTGTGGTAGATCGTCACGGTCATGATGGCGCCAGGATCGGAAGCCGGGCCGGTGCCGTCAAGAAGGTTCGCGCGGGGCTTGCCGCAGGGCTACCGTTCTGCTTCCCTGCCCGGCGCGACAGCGAAAACGATGCGGGCGAACCGCACAGGCCCAGGAACCCCGATGACCGAGACCGCCGCCCTCTATGGCGCCCCCTGCTCCCTCTATACCGCCAAGGTGCGCTGCTTCTTCCGCAAGCACGGCCTGCCCTTCCGCGAATATTTCACCTCGCATCCGCACTACCGGGCCGCCGTCTATCCGGCGGTGAAGAACCATCGGGTGCCCGTGGTGGCCTTCGCCGACGGCGAGATCCTGCAGGATTCGGCCGTGATCCTGGATGCGCTGGAACGCCGCCACCCGGAAGTGCCGCGGCCGGCGGGCGCGCTTCGCGTGCTCGAACTCTTTTTTGAGGCCTATGCCGACCGCGCCCTGCTCAAGCCGGCGATGCACTACCGCTGGAATTTCCCGGAAGCGAACGGCGCCTTCATCGGTGGCGAATTCGGCCGCCTGCTGGCCTTCGACCGGCCGCCCGCCGAATGGCTCACCATCGGCCGCGACCTGGCCGCCCGCATGGCCGCCTATCTGCCGCCCCTCGGCATCACCGAGGAGACGATCCCGGCGATCGAGACCTGCTATCTCGCGCTGCTCGATCGCCTGAACGAAGTGTTCGGCCGCCAGCCCTATCTGCTCGGCGATGCGCCGAGCCGGGCCGACTATGGCTTCATCGGCCCGCTCTTCGCCCATCTGGGGCGCGACCCCCATCCGCTTCGCCTGATGCAGCAGAACGCCCCCATGGTGTTCCGTTGGGTCGAGCGCATGAATGCCGCCGAAATCTCCTCGCCCGAATTCCCGGACCGGACGCCGGGCTTCGCCGCGACCGAGGCGCTTTCCGCCGTGACCCGCCAGGCGGTCGCGGAATTCCTGCCCGAGATGCGGGCGACGGCCGACGCTTTTGCCGCCTGGGCGGCGCAGAACCCGGATTTCCCGGCCGGCCAGCCGATTTCGCCCAAGGGCGAAGACCAGCCGAGCTTCGGCCGGATTTCTTTTGCCCTGGGCGATGCCACCGTCCACCAGGCTTCGGCCGGCCATTCGCTGTGGCTGTTGCAGCGGATGCAGGATGCCTTCGCCGCCCTCGACGCCGAGGGGCAGGCGGCGGCGCGCGGCCTCTTCGCCGCTGCCGGGGGCGAAGCCCTGCTGGACCTGAAACTGGCCCGCCGCCTCGCCCGCACCGGCAACAAGCTGGCCCTCGCCTGAGGGCCGACGTTCACAGGCTCCGCGCGATCACCATGCGCTGGACGTCCGAAGTGCCTTCGTAGATCTGGCAGACGCGGACGTCGCGGTAGATCCGCTCCACCGGGTAATCGGCCAGATAGCCGTAGCCGCCGAGGGTCTGGATCGCCGCCGAACAGACGCGCTCCGCCATTTCGGAGGCGAAGAGCTTGGCCTGGCTCGCCTCGGTCAAGCAAGGCAGGCCGGCCTCTCGGAGCCGGGCGGCGTGATGCACCATGAGGCGCGCCGCCTGGACCTGGGTCGCCATGTCGGCCAGCCGGAAGGCGACCGCCTGGTGGTTCATCAGGGTCTGGCCGAAAGTCACCCGCTCCTTGGCATAGGCCACCGCGTAATCGAGTGCCGCCCGTGCCATGCCGACCGATTGCGAGGCGATGCCGATGCGCCCGCCTTCGAGGTTGGAAAGGGCAATCTTGTAACCCTCGCCTTCCTTGCCGAGCAGCATGTCGGCCGAGAGGCGCATATCCTCGAAGACGATCTGACAGGTGTCGGAAGCGTGCTGGCCGAGCTTGTCCTCGACCCTGGCCACCGTGTAACCCGGCGTGTCGGTCGGCACGATGAAGGCGGAAATGCCCTTCTTGCCGGCCTCCGGATCGGTCACCGCGAAGACGATGGCGACCTTGGCATGGCGGCCGGAGGTGATGAACTGCTTGGTGCCGTTCAGCACGTAATGGCTGTTGCCGTCCTTCTTCGCCCTGGTCTTCAGGAAGGAGGCGTCGGAACCCGCCTGCGGTTCGGTCAGCATGAAGGCGCCGATCGATTTGCCCGCCGCCATGTCGGGCAGGAAGCGGCGCTTCTGCGCCTCCGTGCCGAATTTCAGGATGGGCGCGCAGCCGACCGAATTGTGCACGCTCATGATAGTGGAGACCGCGCCGCAGCCGGCCGCGATCTCTTCCAGCGCCATGGCATAGGCGAGGTTGCCGGTCTCAGCGCCGCCCCATTCCTCCGGCACCACCATGCCGAAGAAGCCGAGTTCGCCCATCTCCGCGATCGCCTCGTGGGGGAAGGCGTGGTCGCGGTCCCAGTCGGCGGCGAAGGGCGCCAGGCGCTCCGCGGCGAAGGCACGCGCCGCGTCGCGGATCTGGACCTGTTCCTCGGTATAGCCGAAGTCGCTCATCTCAATGCACCAGTTCGACCGCCAGCGCCGTCGCTTCGCCGCCGCCGATGCAGAGCGAGGCGACGCCACGCTTCAGACCGTATTTTTCCAGCGCCGCCAGCAGGGTGACGACGATGCGCGCCCCCGACGCGCCGATCGGATGCCCCAGGGCACAGGCGCCGCCGTGGATATTCACCGTCTCGGCATCGAGGCCGAGTTCGCGGATCGCCGCCATGGCGACGACGGCGAAGGCTTCGTTGACCTCGAACAGGTCGACGTCCTTCTTCGTCCAGCCGGTCTTGGCGAAGAGCTTCTCGATCGAGCCGATGGGCGCCGTCGGGAACAGATTCGGCTTGTCGGCATGGGTGGCATGGCCGCGGATCACCGCGATCGGGGTGAGGCCCCGCTTCTCCGCTTCCGAGCGCTTCATCAGGACGAGCGCCGCGGCACCGTCCGAGATCGAGGAGGAATTGGCGGCGGTGACCGTGCCGCCCTCGCGGAAGGCCGGCTTCAGGCCCGGGATCTTGTCCATCTTGGCCTTGGGCGGCTGCTCGTCCGAGGCGACCTCGACTTTGGCCTTGGTGGTGACCGGCACGATTTCCTTCACGAAGGAGCCGTCCGCGATCGCCTTCTGCGCCCTTGTCAGGGAACGGATGGCATAGGCGTCCTGCTCCTCGCGGGAGAACTGGAAGACTTCCGCGCAATCCTCGGCGAAAGTGCCCATCAGGCGGCCCTTGTCATAGGCGTCTTCGAGGCCGTCGAGGAACATGTGGTCGAGCACGCGGCCGTGACCCATGCGATAGCCCGTGCGCGCCCGGTCGAGCAGATAGGGCGCATTGCTCATGCTCTCCATCCCGCCCGAAACGGCGACCTGGGCCGAACCCGCCAGGATCAGGTCATGGGCGAACATGGTCGCCTTCATGCCCGAACCGCACATCTTGTTCACCGTGGTGCAGCCGGCGCCGAGCGGCAGGCCGGCGCCGAGCGAGGCCTGGCGCGCCGGGGCCTGGCCCTGGCCGGCCGGCAGCACGCAGCCGAACACCACTTCCTCGACCGACGCGGCATCGAGCCCGGCGCGGCCGACGGCGGCCTTGATCGCGGCCGAACCGAGCTGCGACGCGGTGAAATCCTTCAGGTCACCCTGGAACCCGCCCATCGGGGTGCGGGCCATGCCGACGATGACGACCGGATCTTCCATCTTCGTTTCCCCTTGTGTTACTTGGCGGCCATACGGAGGGCGCCGTCGAGGCGGATCACCTCGCCGTTCAGCATGCGGTTCTCCGCGATATGCTTGACCAGGGCGGCGAATTCGGCGGGATCGCCGAGGCGCGAGGGGAAGGGCACCAGTTTGCCCAGGCTCTCCTTCACCTCGACCGGCATGCCCGCCATCATCGGCGTCTCGAAGGTGCCCGGGGCGATCGACACAACACGGATCCCGGTCCGGGCCAATTCGCGGGCGATCGGCAGGGTCATGCCGACCACACCGCCCTTGGAAGCGGCATAGGCGGCCTGGCCGATCTGGCCGTCGAAGGCGGCGATCGAGGCGGTGTTGACGATCACGCCGCGCTCGCCATCCAGGCCCGGCTCGTTCTTCGCCATGGCGAAGGCGGCGACGCGCAGCATGTTGAAGGCGCCGATCAGGTTGACGTTGATCACCTTGGCGAAGGTTTCCAGCCGGTGGGGCGCGTCGCGTCCCACCACTTTCTCGCCGATCACGATGCCGGCGCAGTTCGCCAGGCCATGCACGGCGCCGAATTTGGCCAGCGCCACTTCGACCGCGGCTTCGGCATCGGCCGCATTGGTGACGTCGGTCTTCACGAAGACGGCGGTGGCGCCGAGTTCCGCCGCCACCGCCTCGCCGGCCGGATTGACGTCGCACAGCACCGCATTGCCGCCCTCCGCCACCACCATGCGGGCGGTCGCGAGGCCGAGGCCGGAGGCACCGCCGGTGACGATGAAGGTCTTACCCGAAATCTGCACGATGAACTCCCTGATCAGGCGGCCGAGGCGGCGCTGGCCTTGGCCACTTCCTGGTTGCGCAGGATGAAACGCTGGACCTTGCCCGAGGGGGTCTTGGGCAGTTCGGCCACGAATTCGATCTCACGCGGGAAGGCGTGGGTCGACAGGCGCTTGCGCACATATTGCTGCAGCTCGTCGGCCAGCGCCTCGCTCGGCTCGTAACCCTTGGCGAGGACGACGAAGGCCTTCACGATCTCGGTCCGCTCCGGGTCCGGCTTGCCCACGACGGCGGCTTCGACCACCGCCGGGTGTTCGATCAGGGCAGACTCGACGTCGAACGGCCCGATGCGGTAGCCGGCCGAGGTGATGATGTCGTCCGAACGGCCGACGAAGGAGATCGAACCGTCGTCATTGAGCTCGACCGTGTCGCCGGTCAGGTAGTAGTCGCCCCGGAAGCTCGGCGTCTCGCGGTTCAGGTAGCCCGGGAACCAGAACAGCGGCGACTGGCTGCGGTCGATCGCGAGAATGCCGGGCTTGCCGACCGGCAGTTCGTCGAGCGTTTCCTCGTCCACCACCGCGGCGCGGTAGCCGGGCATGGACAGGCCGGCCGAACCCATGCGGATCGGATGATCGAGGCCGTGGTGGTTGTTCACCACCATGCCGAGTTCGGTCTGGCCGTAGTGGTCGTTGATCGGGGCCGCCAGATGTTCGGCGAACCAGCGGATCACTTCGGGATTCAGCGGCTCGCCGGCCGATGAGACGACGCGGAGCTGGCCCTTCACCGGCGCCGCCGCTTCGGCGCCTGCCGCGATCAGCAGGCGATAGGCGGTGGGCGAGCCGGCCAGATTGGTGATGCCCAGCTTCTTGATCAGGCCGTAGGTGCTCTCGACCGTGAAGGAGCCTTCATAGAAGGTGGTGGTATGGCCGAGCAGCAGGGGACCGGTGACGGCGTAATAGAGGCCGTAGGCCCAGCCCGGATCGGCGATGTTCCAGAACTTGTCCCCGGGCCGGAGGTCGACCGCGTCGCGCATGTAGACGCCGAAGGAGAGCAGCGCCTTCAAGGGCACCGGCACGCCCTTGGGCAGGCCCGTGGTGCCCGAGGTGAACATCAGGAGGAAGGCGTCGTCGGCCGCGCGCAGCACCGGCGCGAAATCGCCCGGCTGCGCCGCCAGCTCGGCCGCGAAATTCAGGTCGCCGGCGGGCACGACATCGCCCACGGTCAGCACGGGCGGGCAGTTCTTCACCTCGTCCAGCTTCGGGCGGTTGGTCAGGTCGGTGACGACGAATTTGCTCTCCGCCGTCTGCACCCGGTGCTCGATCGCCTTGGGGCCGAAGGCGGTGAACAGGGGCTGATAGACCGCACCGGCGCGCCAGGTGCCCAGGATGGTGACCAGCAGTTCGGGCGTGCGCGGCAGCAGGCCGGAGATGCGGTCGCCCGGCGCAACACCCTGCGCGGTCAGGAAATTGGCGAAGCGGGCGGCCTTTTCCTTCAGCTCGGCGAAGGTGAGATCCAAGCTCCGGCCGTCCTTGCTCTCCCAGTGGAGCGCCACCTTGCCGGGGGCGACATGGGCGTCGCAGCATTCGATGCAGGCATTGAGGCCGCCGGCCAGGCTGCCGGAAAGGACTTCCTTTTCCAGCGTAGCGACCGAAAATCCGGCCATCACGGTTTCATAGGAACGCTTCATCGGCGCATCTCCCGTCCATTGTTCCGGCCTCGGGCCGTTTGATGCATGGGTTAAGACCAATGCATGGCTGCTACAATGGCAGCAGGCTCCAAATTGGCCGATCGTTTTTGCAATATGATGGCCTAGACTTTGTGAGGACCCCCGCCGGAATGCAGCGCGGCACGATCTCCGTCCATCTGGTCGAGGAAGCCCTGGCCGAGGCCCGGGCTCGCGGCATCGACGTGGACGGCTTGCTGCGCGGCGCCGGCATCGAGCCCGCCCTGCTGGCGGATGGCGCCGCCCGCGTGCCCGCGACCCATTATGCCGCCCTCTGGCTCGGCCTCGCCCGGGCGATGGACGACGAATTCTTCGGCATGGACCGCCACCCGATGCGGCCGGGCAGCTTCACCCTGATGTGCCGCGCCGCGCACGGCGCCGAGACGGTGGGCCAGGGGTTGCGCCGGGCGCTCCGCCTGATGGGCCTGATCCTCGACGATCTCCAGGGTACGGTGGTGCGGGAAGGTACCCGCGCCTCCCTTGTCCTGACCGAGCACGGGGCACCTTTACGCGCCTTCACCTATTGCACCTTCCTGCTGATCGTCCACGGGTTGACCTGCTGGCTGGCGGGCCGGCGCATTCCGGTGACGGCGGCCGAATTCCGCTGTGCCGAACCCGCCTATACCGAGGACTACCGGACCCTCTTCACCCACGACCTCCGCTTCGGGCGGAGCCGGACGCGGCTCGAATTCGACGCCGCCTTCCTGGATCTCCCGGTGAAGCGGAGCGAGGCGGAGATGAAGAGTTTCCTGCGCCGGGCGCCGGCCAACATATTGGTCAAATACCGCTCCAACGACAGTCTCACCGTGCGTGTCCGGCACGAGTTGCGCCGCCTGCCGCCAGCCGACTGGCCCGATTTCGACCAGCTCGCCACCGGGCTCCACATGTCGGCCTCGACGCTCCGCCGCCGGCTCGACGGCGAAGGCGCCTCCTATCAGTCGATCAAGGATTCGCTGCGCCGCGATCTCGCCATCCGCTGTCTCGCCCGCGGACGCTCGTCCATCGCCGACATCGCCGAGGAACTGGGATTCGCCGATCCCAGCTCGTTCCACCGCGCCTTCAAGAAGTGGACCGGGCTGCAACCCAGCGAGTACCGCCGCCGCCTGCCCGCCGAAGCCTCGGCCGCCTGAGCGTGGTGCAGTCCGGCCGGGGGGCGGTGCATCTTAACCTCGCCTTAAGCGTCCTGTCGCCACCATGACGAGGCGTGGCAGGCAGCCCACGCGTTGGGCGATGGTCTCGATGACGTCTCGTTGGCATTTTTTTGCGATCGACTCAGCCGGGGCAGGTTCTGCCGGTCGCGGCCAGGTGCGACCATGACGAGTGCCCAGCCGGACAGCTTGGCGGCACCGGGACAGGCAGGAATGGCGGGCCGCCTGTCGGCCCTGCGTCCCCTCGCCCCCGTCGCCGCGACCATCCCGGTCTATTTCCTGCTGGCCAGCCTGGGCATCCACTATTTCCGCGGCATCGGCGGTATCGCCGGCCTCTGGCTCGCCAATGCCGCCGTCATCGGCCTCTACTGGCACCGGCGCGATCTCAGTCTCCCCACCCTGCTCGCCAGCGTCGCGGTCGCCTCGATCGCCGCCAAGGCGGCCGCCGGCCTCGGGGTCCTGCCCAACGCCCTGACGTCGGCGGCCAATGTCCTGGAAACAGGTCTGGCCATCGTCCTGATGCGAGCGACCATCCGCGACTGGGAATCGATCGTCGCCCCCATTTGGTGCGTGCTCTTCGCCGCCGTCGTGGCCCCCATGACGGCCGGCCTCCTGGGCGCCGCCGCCGGTCTCGTCGAAACGGCCACGGCTGACGGCTATTGGTCGGCTTGGTGGCTGTGGTGGACCGGGTCGGCGCTCGGCACCCTTTGCGTGCTCCCCATCGTCTTCGCCGCCGATCGGCGGGAGATACGCCAATGCTTCACCGGCTGGACAGCCGTGCAGACGGTGGCGGCAGGCGTTCTCGGCTGCGGTTTCTCCTACCTGGTGCTGGCGACCAGCGAGATTCCGCTGATCATGATCTCGCCGGCCCTGGTGCTCGTCGCCGCGGTACTGGGACCACTCGGCTCGGCCCTGGTGTCGGCGCTCTGCGTCGGCCTGATCCTGGCCGACATACCCGGCACCTTGACCGTGTTTCCTCTGGCCGCCCCGGATACCTACGAACTGCCGCCGCAATTGGCCCTGGCCCTCGCCATCGTGCCCGCCTTCCTGGCGTCGACCGTCATCGCCCACTACCGGCGCCATGAACAACGGATGCAGGCGAGCGAACACGCCCTCCGCAATGCGATGGACAATGCGGCCATCGGCATGACGATCGTGGCACCGGACGGCCGCCTGCTGATGGTCAATCGCGCCCTGGCCGACATGCTGGGCTATACCACCGAAGAACTCCTGAGCCTTCGGGTCGACGACTTCAGCCATCCCGAGGACATGGCGCGCGACGATGCCGAGGCCGACAAACTGCTGATCGGCCAGGGCGACAGCTACCGCATGGAAAAGCGCTATGTCACCCGGGACGGCCGCCTCGTCTGGGGTCAGCTCTCGGTTTCGATCGTGCGCGACGAACAGACCGGCGAACCCCGCCAGTTCATCGCCCAGATCGAGAATATCGACCAGCGCCGCCAGGCGGAGAATGCCCTCGCGGAGAGCGAGAACCGCTGGAGCTTCGCCCTGGAGAGCGCCCGTCAGGGCGTGTGGGACTGGGACGTCGCCCGCCGCCACACCTATTTCTCCCCCACCTGGAAAGCGATCCTGGGTTATCGCCCCGACGAGATCGACGACGACGACCAGCAATGGTCGCGCCTGATCCACCCGGACGACCTGCCGCGCGCCAGCGAAATGGAGGACGCCTGCGTCAACAGAGGCTGCGAGACCTTCGAGTGCGAATTGCGGATGCGCCATCGCGACGGCCATTGGGTCTGGGTCCTGGACCGCGGCCGCGTCGTCTCGCGCGATGCCACGGGCCGGGCACTCCGCATGATCGGCACCCACGTCGACATCTCGGCGCGCAAACAGGCGGAACAGGATCTGCAGTCACTCTCCGACGCCCTGTTCGAAGAGAAGGAGCGACTGCGCGTCACCCTCTATTCGATCGGCGATTCGGTGATCTGCACCGATACTGAGGGCCGCATCACCTTCATGAATCACACCGCCGAGGAGATGACCGGCTGGCCGTCCGACGACGCCCAGGGGCGGCCGATCGAGGACGTCTTCGGGATCGTCGACGCGGAGACCGGTGCCCCCCTGGCGAGCCCGGTGCGCGCCAGCCTGGATAAGCTCGAACCCTTCTATCTGAAGGGCGACGTGGTCCTGATGGACCGCCAGGGCAACCGGCGGAACGTGCAGGATTCGGCCGCCCCCATCCGCGACGCTTCGGGCAAATTGATGGGCGCCGTCCTGGTCTTCCAGGACGTCACCGAACAGCGCATGATGCAGCGCCAATTGGCCTATTCGTCGCAGCACGATTCCCTGACCGGCCTGCCCAACCGGCTCGCCCTCGAAA
>Ga0265297_10012712_pt1 | contig 10051 bp, 6 predicted proteins | sample Munlanlwell13791_FD_192502 | JGI IMG/M metagenome (GOLD analysis project Ga0265297, IMG submission 192502) | Leachate microbial communities from a municipal landfill in Southern Ontario, Canada - Leachate well 137-91 | ecosystem: Engineered > Solid waste > Landfill > Unclassified | place...
GATTTTTACGATTGGAGACTTTTTTGAGTATCTGCCGAGGGGCTATGAGGACCTGTCCAGTATTGTTCCGCTCAAGGAGTTTCGACTCGACCAAATACGCGTGGCGGAGGGGACTTTGGGGCCAATCAGCTCTAGGCATCTACGAGGTAAAATGACCATTCAAAAAGCGCTTTTTACCGACAAAACCGGTGATTCCATGGAATGTGTCTGGTTTGGACAAGCTTATCTCAAAGATTTGTTTGCGGTGGGAGACAAGGTACTCTTGGCGGGTAAAATCAAGTTCGAGAGTGGCAAACGGATTTTGACTTCGCCCAAGCTTGAGCGTCAAGGCAAGGGTGAGAGTGTGCACTTGGGCAAGATTGTGCCGGTCTATCCCGCGACCGAAAAACTTTCCGCGAAGTGGCTCCGTGAAAAAATCATTTTACTCAAAAATTATCTCAAAGAAATTTCGGATTTCTTACCGGCGGAAATTATTTTGGGGCAAAAACTGATGTCGCGCAGTGAAGCGCTTCGTCAACTGCATTTTCCGGAAAATTATGTCAAATTGCAGGAAGCTAAGGAGCGGATTGCGTTTGAGGAGGCTTTTGGTTTTCAGGTTTCGGCGTTGCTTCATCGTCAACAATATCGCGCTCTGGGAGCTAGTCCGCAGATTCCGCTCGATGCCGAAGTCATCAAGAAATTTATTGCGATGCAACCATTTACCCCGACCAATGCGCAGAAAATTTCGCTTTATGAGATTTTGCGCGACCTCGAAAAATCCGTGGCGATGGTGCGACTACTGCAGGGCGATGTCGGCAGTGGCAAGACTTTTGTGGCGGTGGCGAGTGCGGTCAATGTGATTGCGGCGGGGCATCAGGTGGCGTTTCTTGCACCAACCGAAATTCTCGCGCGTCAACATTTCCAGAAAATTTCCAAACAGCTGGCCGAAGAAAAAATAACCGTCAGACTTTTGCTCGGCAGTACGCCCGCCAAAGAAAAAAAAGAAATCAAGGCGGAACTGGCGAATGGGGAAGTGCAGTTGGTGGTGGGCACGCACGCACTCATTACAGAGGACGTACATTTCGCGAAACTCGGTTTGGCGATTGTCGACGAACAGCATCGTTTCGGGGTGGAACAGCGTGAAAAATTGCGCCAACAGGGCGCTCCACACTTTCTCGCTTTGTCTGCAACACCGATTCCACGTTCGCTGGCGCTGGCGCTTTTCGGAGACACGGATGTTTCCGTCATTTCTGAAATGCCGCATGGACGCGAGCCGATTTTGACCAAAGTGGTTCCCGACAAAAACCAAATCAAGGCGCTGTATTTCATTGAGGATGAGGTGGCGAAAGGTCGCCAGGCGTTTTTCGTTTATCCGCTCGTCAATGATTCCGAATCCGAAAAATTACTCAATGTGAAATCGGCTACGGAGGCTTATAAGGCGATTAAAGATTTTTATAAGAAGTGCAAAGTTGGCTTGATTCATGGGCAGATGAAAACGGAAGAAAAGAAAAAAATCATGCAAGAATTTGCGGAAAATAAAATTCAGATTTTGGTTTCGACTTCGGTGATTGAGGTGGGTGTGGATATTCCCAATGCGACGGTTATGGTCATCGAAGGGGCGGAGCGATTCGGGTTGGCGCAATTGCATCAGTTTCGCGGACGCGTCGGGCGGGGTGGAGGCAAGAGCTATTGTTTTTTGTTCACGAGTCGGGGGGTGGACTACAAAAATGCGCGTCTGGACGCGCTCGAAAAAACCACAGATGGTTTCAAACTCTCCGAGATCGATTTGCAGTTGCGCGGTCCGGGGGCGATTTTCGGGACTTTGCAAAGCGGTTTTCCGGATTTTCGTATGGCAAATCTGCTCGACGGTCGGCTTATCAGTCGTTGTCGCAAAGTGGCTGAAGATTTTCTTTCCGCAAATCCGACCTTGGAGCATTTCCCACTTTTGGCGGAAAAAATCAAAAATCTAAAACTGAAACGAGGGTAGCGATTTCTTCCGGTTTGATTCCCGCGAGCTGGCAAATTTCTTTTTCAAGTTGGAAATAATATTTTTCCAATAGGTCGATATCGGGGTCGAGTAGATGCGCATTGCGAATACGACCATCGCGAAAACGCTCCGCCAAGCTCACTATTTCGGCATGTTTGACACATTTATCCGCATAGTTCAGAACCTTGCCTTCGATGGTCAGAGGCAGGTGCTCGGGTTTTTTCGGTAGATTAAATTCATGTTCGCCGATGGTATGTGCGAGTTTTGGATAGCCTAGTTTTATGAGCAAATTTCTACAGGCTTGCTCGTGTCCGATTTCACCGAATTGCTTTTTCAGTTTTTTGCAAAGTGCGATTTTGGTTTGGTTGATTTCTTTCGAATAATCAAAATCCAGCGGACGCAATAAATCATGTAAGAGTCCTGCGGTTTTTACCAACTCGGCGTCGACTTCAATCCCGCGTGCGTACATTTTTTGGGCAAGCGTAAACCCCACGCGCGCGACCTGAGTGCAGTGTTTGAGGATACTGGGTGAAACCTCATATTTATCCCAAAGTTTTTTTATTTCAGTTTGAGAGGGGAGGCGTGTTTCGTGCAAAATTTCGGTAAAACTGTGTGAGTCGTCGAGATTGGTTTGGCAATGAATTTCCAGAAAAGGACGCGGAAGGTGCATGAGGATTTTTTCCGGCCATTCAATAATATGCAAAGAATTTTTGTCCGCGATTTCCTCAAAAAAACCCAAACTTTCGATTTCGAGTTTTGAGCCAAGCCGGTAGAGATCCCAGTGCCAGAGGGTTTTGCCGTTTGCGAGAGGGTGGCGATGATTGAGAGCGAAAGTGGGTGAAGTAAGCGCTTCCGAACTGCCCAAAATCTGTCCGAGGAACCGCGCCAAGGTGGTTTTGCCACTTCCAAGCTCACCGGTCAAAACGAGCACACGATAAAATTTGACAGATTTTGTAATTGTTTCTGCGTAATTTTTCAGGTCGCTGAGTGAGCTTGTCTGCATTTGTCTCTTGAAAAATTAACTGAAATTTGGTACAATGTAACGATACTATAGAGGGTCGCCCTCAGCTTAAAGCGAAATTTTGTAACACACATAAATTTCACTTACGCTGTCCTACGGCTTTGGGTTCGGCACTTACGGTGTCTTCACCCTTTCGCCTCCGGTCGGGCTCCTCGCATTGCATTAAAAAATATAACATAAAAACAAACATGAAGAGAATACAAAAAAGATATCTCAAAGTGGGGATTACCCTAGCGGTCTTTTTGGCATTTATGATTACTTCGGTTTTCAACCAACAAATGTCCAAGCTTTTTCGCGCCAGTATTTTGCATGTGAACGAGATTGCGGAGTTTGATGGTACGGTTTATCCGGTCCAAGAAGTCATCAACTGGGTAAAGGTGGGTGGTAGTTATGGCAACACTTTGACTTTTGACCAGTTTGCTTCCGATAAGGTAGTCTCTACTCCCAAGTATGACATCAGTAAGCTTTCCGCGGATGTGGCCTCTACGAGTGATTCCAATTTGCTCTCCAGTGTGCGTCTTGCGAAGCTTGTTTATACGGTGGTTTATTTGGGTACTTATAATATGGACTATAAGGAGGGGGTTGGTATTCATCCGGGTGTGGATATCGTCGTTCCAACCGGCACACCGGCCTATGCGATTGCCAATGGTCAGGTTGTAAAAGCCGAAGAACGCACAACCGGTTACGGCAAACACATTGTAATCGGTCATCCGAATGTACCGGATCCGGAAGGTGGCAAGACAAATCTTTATTCCAGCTACAGTCACTTGAGCCAAATCTTGGTTTCCGATGGCGATATCGTGAAAAAAGGTGATTTGATCGGTTATACCGGCAAAAGTGGTAATGTTACCGCTCCGCATTTGCATTTTCAGGTTGATCGCGAGCTCGCCCCGTTTTTTCCATACTGGCCGACCGGCACGACCCTAAACGGGCAGATTGCCAATGCCGAGAAATATACCGTACATCCGATGAACTTTGTGCAAGACAATCTAAATTATAATGGTGAAACTCTGCATACCGCCGCAGGCGATGAAGAAGAAGCAACGGAAACAGAAACGGAAACAGAAACGGAAACAGCAATCAAAGCACCGGAACTGGCTCAGTTCGAGTTATTCTACGAAAATTCCACAATTGAGGCGGGCGCATCTTTTGACATTGCGGTTGAGGCGCAGGATGCGGATGGTAACAAAATCACGGATTATGGTGAGACCGCTTATGCCAAAATTATCACCGATGGCGATGTCAAGAATCTTGATCTCAAATTCAAAAAAGGCACTCAAACCTTTACGGTTACCGCACCCAAAAAGGCCGGTAATTTGACCGTGGTGGTTTATCTCGGCGATATCGAAAAGCGCCAAAGTTTCACAGTCGAAAATTCCGCGGAATATTCTTATAAGCTTGAGTTCACCGATGCTTTCGTACAGACAGGCAATAATGTACGCCTCAAGGTTTATGCGCAAAACGGTGGCTTGACCGACAAGAGTTACAACTCCGACACTCCACTTATTTTGGAAACCACAGAAGGAGCGGAACTTTCCGACTCTACGCTGACTTCCGATGATTTTGAGGACGGTATTGCGACGATTTATCTCACGGGTGAGCAAGCGGGCGAATATGCCGTGAAGCTTTTGGCCGATGCGCGCGAATTTACCAGTGATATGGTCAGCGTGATAGATGAAGTCAAAGTCGCGGCCGGTTTCAAGGTTGAACATGACGGGCACTTTGTCGTCGGTCAGCCGGAAACAATTACAATCAGCTATGTCGATGCGGATGGCAATGTTACTCCGGATCAGGGTCATGTCGGAAGCATTACACTCAATGATACGCCGACCGGTGGTACTTTCTCGCCCGAGGTTATCACTTCCAGTAACTTCACTTACGGTGTCGCCAAAGTGCAATACACACGCGACAATAGTGATGCGACGGTTATTTCCGTCATACAGGGTGCGATTCGTGGAAGTAGCAAATCACTTACCGCGCAAAATGCGAAAGAATTATTTACGGATGTGGACAGTACGCATGTGAACGCGAAAGCGATTGGATATCTCAAGGAAAATAATATTATCGGTGGCTATCCGGACGGCAGTTTCCAGCCGGGCAAGACCGTTTCACGCGTAGAGGCGCTCAAGATGATTTTGTTGGCTTTCAATATTTCACTGACACCGACCGCCGAACTGACTTTCTCTGACACAAATACCGAAGAGTGGTATGCGCCGTATGTGGCGCGTGCGGTGAAGCTCGAAATCGTGAAGGGTTATGACAATGGTACCTTTAAACCCGCTCAGACGGTCAATCGCGCCGAGTTCCTCAAGATTCTCTTTGAGGCGACGGATGCGCTTGTACCGGAACTAAGCGAAGTTTCCGATTCACCATATCCGGATGTCGACCCAACCGCTTGGTTTGCCGGCTATGCTGAATTTGCCGAACAAAAAAATCTCGTTCCAACCAACAATCAAGGTGAGCTCAAGCCGAGCGAGGGTATGACGCGTGCGGATGTGGCGGAAGTCATTTATCGCCTGATTGCCGTAGAGCAAACCGGCGCTAGCAAATACAAAGATAGCCTTTCATTTTAATCAATATGTCTAAACAACCAGAAATAAAACCACTTGCGGAGGAAGTTCCAGCCGGCGTCAAGCCGAAGGATGTTCTCGCTCCAAGTTGGGACGGACAAACGGAAAATAAATTTAATTTTCTCGCCAAAGATCCGGAAACCAAGGAAGAACCCAAGGTGTCTTTGGACAAAATCAAAAACACACAGGATGTCCAAAAAATGCGCGATAGACTGGAGTCCAACAAAGATTTGGCGGAAAAAAACACAGAGGTTGCCACGGTGAACAGGTTGCGTCAGTGTGCCGGCAAGCTTGTGGTTAATGGCGACAACAATAATATAAATTATACCGAAATTCATAATTATTTCGGTGCGCGTGGTCAGGGTGGTCAAGGCGGTCGCGGAGGCAAGGAAAGCGTCAGTGGAAACAACTGGACCGAGATGCTGAAGACCGCCAAACCAATGGATGTGGCTTATAGTGCGGCCGCGCTCGGTGCCTTGGCTTATGGTATTTACAAATTAATCATGGGTAAAGGTTCCGAAAAACTGGTTGGTTTGGGTGCTTTGGGTGTTGCCGCTCTGATGGGCTACAAGATGGATATGACAAAAGATTTTTTTGGCAGTAAGGGTTCCAAGGAAAAAGGAAAGGTCAAAGAAGTGGCTGAACAAAAATTTCAAGAAGAAATCAAAAAAATCCGAGAAAATGATGACAAAGACGCCAAACAAGTTCGCAAAGATTTGGACACCATCACTCCCGGTTTGGCGGACGAAGTGCAAAAAATCCAAATCAAGAAAAATCCGGACGCGTCCAAGGGGCAAAAATCTTTGGAAGAAATGTTCGGTGAAAAGAAAGTCGGCTTTGTGGAATTCGGTTCGGAACAACTCAAAGAGCTGGGTGTCAAAGCCGAGCTGGCTGACAAAATCAAACCCAACACGGAACAATCCAAAAAATTGTACGGTATTTTGGCGAATTTACGCCTCAAGGGAGTTCGCAGTGGAAATGAGACAGTGGGGGATTTGGTTATCCAAAATGGGGAAGTGAAAAATGAAAAGACAGGAAATGCCGAAGTTGTTGCCGGTGGCGCAAAAACACAAGAAGCTTCCGGTGTTTCCGTAAAAGAAGGGGACTCTTCCGTCAAAGTCAGTTCGGTGGACGATGAATCAAAAAATCCCGAAATCGAAAAGAAAAAAGAAACTCCCCAAAATATTCCGACCGAACAGAAAACGGAAAATCAGATGGGGCAAAAAGAAGCCGAGGCGGAATTGTCCGGTATGAATAAAATGAAAGAGATCAGTTTGAGCACCATCGAGGATATGTATACAGGACTCTCCACCGAAATCGCCAACAATTTGAAAATTACGCGCGCATCCGCCGACAAACCAAACGCCAAGGACTCGCTGGAAGATGCTTTGTTTGGGGCGGACGGTCAGCAAAAAATCATGCATTCGGTTGAAGAATTCACCGAGCAGCTCAGCCAGACTGGTTTGAGTAAAGAATTTTTGGACAAAATCAAAGCCGATCCGAGAAATGTATCCAACAAATTCATGCCTTTGCATGTCGAGCTGATCAGATTGATTCGTATCGAAAAAGGCATTCTCTTTTCCGCGGAAAATCAAAAGAGATCATCCGCCGATTCGGCGCTTCCTTATGACAATTTTAGAACTTCTTCCGGACCGCAACGAAGAATCCCAATTATTTAATTTTATCCCCAAACCATGCGAGCTATTCCAGATGAAAACAATGACATGCCGGTCTTCTTGCGCCGTCCGATTGGTAAAGAACGCCAAAGTGAAAACTTGGCGCGCTTGCGCGACGAATTGAATAATTTTTTGTGTGATGATAATCCGCTCAACGAAAAAGAGCTCAAGAAAATTTTCGAATTGATGCAACGCGGTGAGATTGATTTGCAAAAAAAGCGTCGTGCCGTTTTTCTCAAGAAAATCGAAAGATTGCACGCGCAAGAAATTCAGCAGAAACAGCTTGCCAAGAAACTCGGCGTACCGAGTCGCAAAAAATAAAACATTGCTCAAAAAGCACTCTCACAGTAAAATCAGACTGTGAGTTTTTTATTAATCAATACCTGCCAAAACGAAAGCTGGGTCGCCCTCGCGGATAGTCAAAAAATTATCCAAGTGGAGCGCTGGCTGACCAGTCGTGTTTCTAACGACCTGCTGGAAAGAACGGAACGGATCTGCGCCGGTCAAAAAATCTCCAAAATCGGTGTGGTAACCGGTCCCGGGGGTTTCACTTCGGCACGCGTGGGTGTTGTGCTGGCGAACGCTTTAGCCAAAACTTGGCGAATTCCGGTGGTGGGAGTGGCGAATGTTGCCGAGCCGGAAGAATTGTATCAGGCGGTTCGTGAGCAGGCGGGGGAGGATTTGACCAAACCGTTTTACCAATATCCACCACACATCACTACTCCCAAAAAATGAAAAATCTTTATATTGTGGCAACTCCGATCGGCAATCTGGCGGATATTACCTTGCGCGCACTGGAGACTCTGCAAAGCGTTGGTTTGATTTTGGCGGAGGATACGCGTCATACCAGAATTTTATTGCAAAAATACGACATTAAAACTCATGTCGAGTCTTTTCATGCACATTCCACACCGCAAAAACTCGCACAGGTTTTGGGAATTTTACATGAAAAAGATTTGGCGTATGTCTCCGATGCCGGTACGCCCGGTATTTCCGACCCGGGTTATTTGCTTGTGAAGGGTGCGTTGGAAATGGGTGCGCGCGTGGTGCCGATTCCGGGGGTGAGTGCCGTGATTACGGCTCTGAGCGCGAGCGGGCTACCGACTGACAAGTTTCTTTATCTGGGGTTTTTACCGGTCAAGAAGGGTCGTCAAACGCTTTTTAATGCGCTACGGGAAGAAGAACGCACGGTGGTTTTCTACGAATCACCACACCGTATGCTCAAGACCCTGTCTCAGATGAACGATTTTTTTCCGCAAAGAAGAGTGGTTTTGGCGCGCGAATTGACCAAGTTCCACGAAGAATTTTTTCGCGGAACGGTGGCGGAAGCTTTGGTCGAATTTACCCAAAGAAAACCCAAAGGTGAGTTTACCGTCATACTCGGTTCTGATTGAGTTCAAGCCAAAAATATGCTAAAATATAGCTGAGAAACTAATTTATTCCCTTGCCACAATTTCTAACCAATTTCGATTATACGACCCCCATCTGGATTGTTTTGGTTTTTGGGATACTTTGGATTGGTTTGCGCTGGATCAGGTCGCGCGCCGATTATCAGCGTTCGCTCAATATGGTTTTTTTGAAAATTTTTATTCCCAAAAAAGAAAGCAGAGCGGACAAAGAACAAGACACTGAATCTTATTCCAGCGGGCAGGATTTTCGTGAAGTGGTCGGGGTGATGTCGCATCTGTTCGAGGCGCTTTATTCCATTTATTCAGATGATTTCAAGAGTCTCTTTACGGGGCAAGATTATCTTTCTTTCGAATATGCGGCGCTCAGCAAAGAATTCAATTTCTATATTATTGTTCCGCAAAATTTGGCTTCTCTGGTGGAAAAACAAATCACCGCTTTTTATCCGGATTGCTTCATCGAGATCCAAAAAGACTACAATATTTTTCACGAGGGTTATCATTCTTCCACTTGTTATTTGCAGACGACGCGCAGTGAGTTTTTTCCGATTCGCACTTACAATGAGCTCAAGTCCGATCCGCTTAACGCGATCACCAATGCGCTTTCCAAGCTGGAGAAAGACGAAGGGGCGAGTGTGCAAATTTTGATTCGACCGGCGGTGGACGGTTGGCAGAAAAAAGGCAAAGGGCTGGTGCAGGACTTAATGGAAAATCGCACCGAACGCAGTTTGCTTTCTTATTTCAATCCGCTTCGGATTTTGGGATTTTTTATTGATGCGATTTCCAGTAGCAAGAAAGAAAATAATCAGGACGACAAAAAACATATTACACCGCTAACCGAGGAGCGCGCCAAGGCCGTGGAAAGTAAAACGAATGATATCGGTTTTGAGGCGGTGGTGCGTTTGGTTACTTGTTCCAAGACCAAAACCAAATCACGCGAACATTTGGCGAATCTGAAAAGTTCTTTTCAGCAGTTCAATATCCCGCACATGAATTCTTTTACGACGACCAAGCGTCATAATGAAAGAAAATTTTTACGCGATTTTATTTTGCGTTCTTTCTGCCAAAATTTTTGGCACAATCTTTTTGGCAAACGCATGATTTTCTCGCCGGACGAGTTGGCGAGTTTGTGGCATTTGCCGAGCATTCGTTACAATCGTTCGCCCAATATCGCTTGGCAGAAATTCAAAATCGCACCGGCACCGGATAATATTCCGGAGGAGGGGACTCTGCTGGGTTACAATTTTTACCGTGGTGAGAAAAAACCGATTTATATCAAAAACGAAGATCGTTTCAGGCATTTTTATGTGATTGGTCAGACGGGTACGGGTAAGTCTTCCATTTTGCAAACGATGCTTCATCAGGATATTCGTTCAGGCAAGGGTGTGTGCGTGATTGATCCACACGGGCAG
>Ga0265297_10012713_pt1 | contig 10049 bp, 7 predicted proteins | sample Munlanlwell13791_FD_192502 | JGI IMG/M metagenome (GOLD analysis project Ga0265297, IMG submission 192502) | Leachate microbial communities from a municipal landfill in Southern Ontario, Canada - Leachate well 137-91 | ecosystem: Engineered > Solid waste > Landfill > Unclassified | place...
TTACCCTTCAATGTGGAGTGCCGGTACGCATCATGTTATAAGTTATATATTAGAAACAGGCGCAGGCTGGAAAGGTCCAATAGGAAAAGCAAATATAACAATTGATTTAAATAAGTGTTACAAAAAAGGTGATATTTTTTCAATCGTCCCTGAAGATTATATATTAACCAAAGATGGTAAAATTAAATGGGAACTAAAAAATTTTGAGCCTGATGAAGATATACAAGTAATCATTCAACCGGGTGTTCAACTAACAGGATATACCGTCCCGAGTTTTCAAAACGAACATGCCGAAAAATACCTTAGCGCTGATTTGGTAACTATAGGAACCGCTCTCTCTTGCACAACGAAAGTCATTCAAGATGAGTCTTTATCTATTCCCGGAAGTGATACCGCAGATATTAGCCATTATACTACTGTTACAGATATTTATAACATAAAAGTGGATAGTGTGATTAAAGGAGTCTTTGCTGATTCTATAATTATCGTCCGGAGTCCTTCTTACAGAAACATTCTGAAATCTAAATTCACGGGACGTGATGCAAGAGGAAAACCTGTTTTTGTAACCAAAACCGTCAAAGACTTTTTTAACACTCCTGACAGAATAAATGGTTCGTGGTATGTCACAAGCAAGACGAAGTGTATCGCATTACTCCAAAAAAAAGATACTACTTACACGTCTACACTTTTCAGAAGATATGATAAAGATATTATAGATTTCTATAAAGGATTAGATAAGAGAAAATAAATCTCCTGTAAGAAAAATGTCGCATAGAAAAGTTGCGTTAATAATTTTAGCGGTAATGTTTTTGGGCATAGTTACCGGTTACAAACTATGGGGAGCAAATACTGGTGCGACAGTGGAAAAAAAAGGAGATACTGTTAAAATAGTAAAGTCAGAAGGAATGATAACAGGAGTGTGGACAGGAGACAGAGGCGAAACGATAGAAAAAATTGTGGATAAAAAAGGAGATACTCTTGAAATACAAAAGAGAGGAGGAATTATAACAGGAGTGGGTGGGTTAAAGATAAACATTGAAAAAAAATATGGAGTATCATTTTCTCAGTTGAGCACAATGAGTACGAAAGAAATTGATAAGCTTGTTAAAAATTCTTTAGAAGATTATAAGGAGTTTATGAACATAGATTTTGATGAATTGGTTTTAAGAAAACCTTATAAAGATTCTACTTATTACGAAAATTTAGCTCACTGGATGGTTTTTCGGAACATTCTCTATGACCAAATATATCGTGGAATACCAGTTTATACTCATGGGTGGATATTAGGCACTCAGATTTACCATGATGGCAGAATATGTTCTTTTGGTGGACGTTTTTATTCCAACATTAATATTCCTGCCACTCCTTCTATTTCCCAAACACAAGCCTTTGAGGTAGCAAAGAAACATTTAATAGAGGATGTTCCCTATGATTATAGTGAAATTAACGATAATGGGGTGTTTATATTCCCTAAAATTGATGCCAAAGAGAAAATTAAATTAAGAGATAGCATAGAGGTATTTATACTTCCTAAAGCTGACGTTATAGCAAGTTTACCAGAAGAACGAGTTATGGATTCTACAGTTAATTATTATCTTGCTTGTAAATTGTATTTAGTAAGGAAGAAAACAGGAGAAGAATGGGAATATTGGGTAGATATGCTGAAAGGAAATGTTCTTTATGGATATAGGACTAAATCCGGAGAAAATGGAGTAATAAAATAAACAGGAAATGCCTGCCCGTGGTGGTAGGAAACATGCGGGATACAAAAGATGGAGTGTGAATGAAATAGGAAAAAAACTATGAAAAAAACTTACTTGCTTGTTATGGGGATACTTGGAATCCTATCCAGCATACCAATTAAAGCAGATACCACTTATGTCAGTGGAAATATTAGCACAAATACGGTATGGGATACAACAGGCAGTCCGTATATAGTTGTGGGAAATATATGCATAGAGCCATTTGATACCCTGACAATTGAGCATGGTGTAGAAGTGAAATTGGATTCAATGAAGTATATAGATGTGTATGGGACATTGAATGCAATAGGAATAATTACGGATTCAATTTTTATAACTCGCAATGGGAATGAAAGATGGGCTCAAATCCGATTTAGAGATGGGTCTACTGGGCATCTCTGTTATTGTAGGATTGAGTATGCCGGAGGCTCCGCTATATATGACAAAATTGCCAGTTCACTACTAATTGAGCATAATACCATCACAAAAAACTTTACTAATTTAGGGGGTGGGGGTATTTATACTTATGGTTCTCCAACTATTATCGAAAATACTTTTACAGAAGACTCAGCTATGAGTGGTGGTGCTATTTGGAATTGTGGGTTGCCAACAATCAGTAAAAATACTATTATAGGAAACTTTGCGAGTGCCAGTGGTGGAGGTATTTGTAGTGATGGGGATATCACTATTAATAATAATATTCTTATAGGAAATCATGCCCTTTATGGGGGTAGTATTTGTAGCCTTGGTGGTTTGCTTGTAGTCAAGTACAATACTATAATAGATAATGCATATCGCGCTATAACGTGTCAGGATAGTGCTTTTATTGATAGTAACAACCTATATGCTGGTGGACATGCAGTTTGTAATTATAGTAGGAGTAATATAAATGCCCGTTACAATTACTGGGCAACAAATAACACTGATACTATTGATATGAAAATCTGGGACTTCTATGACGACTCTACAAGGGGAATAGTCTATTATAAACCATTCCTTACTGATTCACTGAAATTTGGTATAGAAGAGAAGAAAATAGAAAATATAAAGACAAACTTAGCGATTTGTCCCAATCCATCTTTTGGCAATAGCATGATTAAATATGGATTGCCTGAGAAAGCAACTGTAAGTTTAACTCTATATGACATATCTGGTAGATTAGTCCAAACTATGTATTCAGGAACTCAAAAAGCAGGGGATCATACAATCAATATAAATGACTATAAAATTGCTAAGGGGATTTACTTTGCAAAACTTAATGCCGGGGATTTCAAGGAGACAAAGAAGTTAATCTTGATGAAATAGGAAAATTATGAAAAAAAATACTTTATTTTCAGTAATCGGATTATTTCTTCCAATGATTGCATTCTCAAAAATCGTAGTTGTTGATACTCTGAATTTTGGCTTGCCGGCAGGAAATGGACTTTTACCGTGGAATCTTGCGGTAGATTCAGCGACTAATCGTGTATATACAACCAATTGGTATAGCAACAATGTTTCAGTAATAAATGGGTCAAACAATTCTGTTATAACTACGATAGACGTTGGAAAATATCCTTATGCCGTTGCTGTAAACCCGCTTACTAACCATATATATGCGGCAGATACGAATGATACTGTTTTCGTAATGGATGGGGGAAGTAATTCGGTTACGGCTAAAATACCCGTCGGAAATTCAAGTTATGGACATAGTATTGGCGTAAACTCTGCTACTAATCGTATTTATGTAACAAACTCTGATGATAATACTATTTTTGTGATAAACGGAACAACTAATTTAATAATAGATACGATAGAAGTCAATAATAACCCTCACGGAGGAATTGCTGTAAATCCCGTTACTAATCGCATATATATAGGTGGAAATTTTGTTTTATCAATAAACGGAGCAAATAATTCAATTATAGATACAATATTACCCAATAATGTTTATGGCATTTGCGTAAATCCAAACACCAATAGAATATATGCAACAAGTTATTCGGATAGCAGCGTTTCCGTGATAGATGGAACAAATGATTCGGTAATAAATAAAATCAATATCATTAAATGCCTTGAGTTCATTGATATAAACCCAAATACTAATCGTATATACGTATCAGGACAAAACTATGATGGTATTTTTGTAATAAACGGGACAAGCAATACAGTAATAGATACCGTAGAAGTTACTTACAGCATTGGGCGTGTCGCTGTAAATCCCCATACTAATTATATATACGCGGCTACTATGCTAAACACGATAGTGGCAATAGATGGGATAAGTAATTCAGTTGTAGATACCATATCGGTTGGAAATACTATTTCAGGTGTAGCTACAAATCTGACTACTAATTATACATACCTTGCTATTTGGGACAGTATTGCAGTTATAAACGGAATAGATAATTCGGTTCTAACTAAAGTAAAACTAGAAAGTTATTCGGGAGATATTGCCGTGAATCCAAATACTAATAAGATATATACGGCAATTTATGATAGCAACTCTGTTTTAGTAATGGATGGGACAAGTAATTTAATTACGGGCACAATAAAAGTTCCTAATCATCCGAAACGTATTTGCGTAAACCCGCTTGCTAACCGTGTATATGTAACATCAGGGAGTGTAATTTCGGTAATAGACGGGACAAATAATTCTGTAATAGATACAATAGAAATTAGTACCGATTGTATCTCTATAAATCCTACGACTAATTATCTATACGTAACATCGCGCCGTGATTTGCATGTTAGCGTTTTATTAGTAATATATGAGCCGACAGGCTTAGTTGTTGATAGCATAGTAATTGGTGGTGGGGCTACAGGTATTCTTGTAAATTCTAATACTAATCATATATATTTAACAACCCGGGAAGGAGATGTTTTTATAATAGACGGGATAAGCAATTCAATCATAAAAACAATTAAAATTGGCACTGAAGAGCAGATGGGCATAACAACGAATATTAGACTTGGAATAAATTCAAAAATAAATAAAATATATGCTCCAAGTATGGAAGACGACAACATTTCGGTAATTGACGGGTTAACAGATTCGGTAATTCAAGTGCTTAGCGTAGGTAAACGGCCCGTATCTATATCCGTAAATGATAGCACCGGCAGGATTTATGTCAGTTGCGGTGCAGACGCTACTTTGTGGGTGTTAGTAGATACAGAAGGCGTTGAAGAGCCCTCCTTTCCGCAATCCCCAATCCAAAATCCAAAATTAGAACTCTCTCAAAATCCGTTTATCAAATCAACTGTTATCAGTTATTATTTGCCAACAAAATCCAAAGTCTCGCTCTCAATCTACGACCTTACCGGCAGACCCGTCCAAACTCTTATTAACAAAGAAAAACCCGCAGGGAGTTATAACCTAACTCTGAATGCAAAGAATTATCCGTCGGGGGTTTATTTCCTGAAGTTGAATGCAGGAGAGCAGAAGATTGTGAAGAAACTTGTATTGATACAATAAATAGGAGAGAAATAATATGATTTTTATTTTAACTGTAATTTTAAGTGTAAGTTCTGTTTTCCCATTTGCTAAAGAAGCTCCTTCTTGGCTTAAAACGAGGCACAGCACAATAGAAAACCAAACAGAAGAAAGACAAAATGCGCTTGTCCCATTCTCCGAAAAGACACCTCAAATAAGGAAGAACATCTTGTCTACTAAAAGCAAAGATACGCTTGGCTACATAACTGGCACCGTAACAGACAAATATGGAAATCCGCTAAAAGGAGTATCAATAAGAGTTCGCGATATTAATGACTCCTACCCTGGGTTTTGGTGCTTGGATGCATGGGAAACTGATTCTTTAGGGCACTATACGATTTGTGGTGCAGATGTCCCGCTTGATTTTACCAGTTGCAAATTAAGAACTTGGGGAGGAGCATATGGTATAGTAAGACAAGAGGATATATGGTATAATAATAAATTTGATGCAGGGAGTGCAGATGTAATAACCGTATCTTATCCCGATACAGCGAAAAATATTAATTTTGAATTGGAAATGGGTGGATGTATTTCGGGATACATTACGGGCAATAAAGGGCCACTAAATGAGATATTTGTTTCGCTTTGTAACTCAATTGATGGAGAATTAGTTTCTATGGGTTATACGAACACAAATGGTTATTATATTGCCGGTAGTTTATCAACAGGAAGCTATAAGATTAGAACAGAGAATTACAACGGTTATTTAAACAAATGGTATAATAACAAACCGGATTTTGCAAATGCAGATTTAGTAAATGTAATTGCTCCGGATACAGCAAAAAATATTAATTTTGACTTAGAAATGGGGGGATGTATTTCGGGATACATTGCCAGTGCCAAAGGGCCTCTTGCTGATGTACATTTGAGTGTTTACGATGCATATAGTAAGAAATATATTAAATGGGCGCAGACCGACTCGACAGGCTATTATATTTTTATTGGATTGCCTACGGGAAATTATAAAGTAACAACTTCTTACGAAGGATACGCTGACCTTTACTGGAATAATAAATCTGATTGGAATTCAGCAGATATGGTAAGTGTAATTATTCCTGATACTACCAAGAATGTTAATTTTAATTTATATGTTGGAGGAAAAATAAAAGGACAGATTTGCGGCGCTAAGGGACCAATCCCGTATGTTTTTGTTTCAGCATTCAATACAAATTCTGGCGAATACATAACTGATGGGTTTAGTGACTCAACGGGAAATTATACAATTGAAAATTTGCCAAACGGGTATTATAAATTATGGGCTCTTCCAAATTGCTGGTATAGTGATACATTGATTAAAAAAGATACAATCCATACTTTTGAATGGTATAACGATAAAAACAATTGGTCTGTTGCAGAGTCTGTTCTTATAACTGCACCGGATTCGGTATTGAATATTAATTTTACTATGGAAAACTGCGGGAGAATTACCGGAACTGTATATGGAAGTTCTATGTTACCATTAGATAGCGTAAGAATTAAAACCTATCTTTATATAAGTCCATGGGAAGGGTGGGATTGGGAATTTGAAGATTCTACAGGTTCGGATGGTAAATATAGTATAAAAAATTTAAGAACAGGGACTTACAAAATCAGTGCAGAAAGAAAAGGTTATAAAACTTTATGGTACAATCAAAAACCTGATTCAAGCACTGCTAATTTAGTCTCTGTTACAATGCCGAATACTACTCCAAATATTGACTTTAATTTAACAGGGATTGAAGAAAGTGCAGGATTAAAAGATAGGATACCAAAGATAAAAACAACTCAAAATCCATTTATTCGGACTACAACAATTTTCTATCAGATACCGGTGAAAACTAAGGTTTTACTGAAGATTTATGATATTACCGGCAGACCGTTAAAGACATTAGTGAACGGAGAGAAGGAAGCCGGTAGTTATGATGTTAGTTTTAATGCAATGGGACTTTCTGCTGGTATCTATTTTGTAAGATTTGCCGCCGGCAACTATAAATCTACTAAGAAACTCGTTTTAATGAGATAGAAAAAAACTATGAAAAAGAATGCTTTATTTTATGTGATTTTAGGGATAACATTTTATTCTTCCGGCTTTGCTGTTGAAAAAGTCACAGACCATGCCCAGAGATACCTTGATGCTAATTTAGTAATTGTAGGAAATGTCCTCTCTTGTTCAACAAAAGTTATTACGAAAAAAGATTCTCTCATTACCAGTGGAAGCGATAGCGGGTGGGTTCGTCACTGGGATGTTTCCGTGGACATTTATAAAACAAAAGTTGATACGGTAGTTAAAGGAGTATTTGCTGATTCTATAATTATTATTGAGAGCAAACCGTATGCAGGAAACATTTGGAAGTCACAATCCTTGGAAATTGATGAAAAAGGGAACCCTAAACGTAAATGTATAGGTAGAGTTGGTAAAGACTATAGTGGTAGCGCTGATAGAATACACAACCAGAATATTGATGGTCAGAAATATATTATATTGCTCCAGAAGAAAGGGACTACATACATATCTACGCTTTTCTATGGATACGATAAAGATATTATAGATTATTTCTATAAAGGATTAGATAAAGAGGGCTTGAATTATTACAAATCTAAATCTAAAACTAAGAAAGTATTTGGGTAAGGGGAAATTATAAAAAAATATTCTATATTACTTGTAGGAATGTTAATTTTGCTTTTACCTGTATGCGTATCGGCAGATATTGGATTTCATCCTAAAGCTACAAACAACTTATTGAATTTCAGTTTATTGCAAACAGCAGATACAAATGAGAATAACATAGAAAGGAAACCTATATCTTTTAAATATCCTGTAGAGACAATAGGTGGCATTTTAGGTGGCACAATGGGATTAATGATGGGATACGTAATAAGCATTGGCATGTGGGCTTGTAATGGTGGCGTTGAGGTTACGAGTACAAGTATGAAGTTTCTAATAGGCGGTCCGCCTGTCATTGGTATTCTTTTAGGAATTCCTGAAGGTGTTATAATTGCAGGTAACCGTTTTGAGGACGAAGGGTCTTATTGGAAATCTTTTTTAGGAGCTACCGTTGGAGCATTATTTGGTACAGCATGTTGGTATGGTAGTGGCTCATCGAACATTGGCGTACCGGCAACTATCATTTTACCTATTGCCGGAGCTGTTTGGGGATATCATTGGTAATAAAGGGAGCAACTACAAATCCACCAAGAAACTAATCTTAATGAGATAAGGGAGAAAAGATGAAAATAATTACAGTCACCGCCAGGGCGGGATGTTCCATATTTTTTTTGTTGGTTTTTGCGACAACACAAACCTATGCGCAGAATTATCAAATCAGTTTTGCAGGAACGGGAGCAAGCACGACTGTTGATTCCGTAAAAGTAGAAAATCTAACGCAATGCACCGATACAACCCTTAGCGGAAGCGATACATTACAGCTTGAAGTGTTAGGAATAAGCGAATCAGATTTGAATCCCATTGTAGATAATAATATGCATATCTATCCGAACCCGATGACAGGCAATTGTTCAGTAGATTTTGAAGCAACTGTCCCGGGCAAAACAACCCTTAACCTATATGACATAACAGGAAAAAGAATTTTGCAAACACAAGGATTATTGCCAAAAGGACATCATACATACAGCTTAAGCGGACTTAACAGTGGCATATATCTTTTGAAAATAAAGTCGGATAACTATTCCTATGTGGCGAAAATAGTAAGCAATAATTTATCTCGACTGGGGCAGACTGAAATAAGATATGTTGGAATAACGTCAAGTCTAGATAAACAAAGTACAGCTTCAAATAAAACAAAGACGAAAAGTTCGAAAAGCGATAAATCAGTAATTAATATGCAATATACGACAGGTGACAGGTTGAAGATAACGGGGAAATCTGGTATTTACCGCACTATATTTATGCTTGTTCCAACCCAAACTCAAACAGTGACATTTAATTTTGTGGATTGCACGGATGCCGACAGCAACCATTACGCTGTAGTACAAATAGGCACAAAGGTATGGATGGCAGAAAACCTTAAAACTACTAAATACCGAGATGCTTCAAGCATACCTAATGTTACTGACGGCACTCAATGGATTAGTTTAACAAGCGGAGCGTATTGCAATTATAATAATATTCCGGCTAAGGTCGATACTTATGGTCGTTTGTATAATTGGTATGCAGTAGCAGACAGTCATAATACGTGTCCTGTTGGCTGGCATATACCTGCTGATAGTGAATGGACAATCCTTACCAACTATTTTGGTGGCGATAGCGTAGCAGGCGGGAAACTGAAAGAAAATTGCACAACGCTTTGGGCAATCCCTAACACCGGAGCAACCAATGAAAGTGGTTTTTCGGCGCTTCCGGGTGGTTGTCGCGTCAGCAATGGTGTGTTCTTCGGTATGGGAAACTACGATTACTGGTGGTCGGCTACGGAGGACGTTGCGACGTGTGCGTGGTACCGTTATATGGGCTACGATAGCGCTGGTGTGGGACGTAGCGGCGGCGGCTTCAAGAAGGGTGGCTTTAGCATCCGCTGCGTCAGGGATTGATTAATCAACTTTTCCCTTGCAAAAAAAATTAAGAATACATTGCATGGAATTATAAAGGAATAAAGAAAACTGATTTTGATAAAGTAACATAATAAAAGCTCAGACAATAAGCCCTTTTCAGAATTAGTTGCCCGGATAATTTTTATCGTTGGTATTGGAGATAAGATGAAAAAATCAAGTAAAAAACAAAAAAGCAAAGATTTACGCATAGAATTCATTGAATATACAGGGGAAGATAAAGAGGAGAGGCTTAAGGCAGCTTTAGACTTCGTTGTAGAGGTTTTATTCAGAAAACTCAATGCGGAGAACGG
>Ga0265297_10012714_pt1 | contig 10048 bp, 13 predicted proteins | sample Munlanlwell13791_FD_192502 | JGI IMG/M metagenome (GOLD analysis project Ga0265297, IMG submission 192502) | Leachate microbial communities from a municipal landfill in Southern Ontario, Canada - Leachate well 137-91 | ecosystem: Engineered > Solid waste > Landfill > Unclassified | place...
CATATTCTGGACAAAAACATCGTGTAATAATCAGAAAAGAAATAGGTAGCGGGCTGTATTGTCATATCGAAAGCCCACAAAGATTTTTCCTGTAAGGAGTAACAATGAAAACCTTATTTGTTGGTAAATTAACTACAAATGGAAACGACATTTATACCGCCCCTGTCGCTCTACCGCTTAATGCCACAGCGACTAAACTTTCATTAGCTTCTTTGACCACTCAATCCGGTCATCCTGCCAGACGATTCTATATTGGGGTTTATATGACATCGCTGGCAACATCAGGGGTTCATAATCTCATTCTGCAACCTTCGCAAATAATCACATTTTCCAGAGCTCTTAAGTGTATGATGCCTGCTATTCCAGTAACTATTCCTGAAACATCAACGGGCGAAGCAGCCATTTTAGTGGAATTTTCACTTCTAAAAATTGGAAGCTATTCTTTAGCAATATCCTTGAAATCTGATTTAGAAGGAGATTCGGCAGTGAATTTTTTCTCCGTCATCTTTTCAGAGGGGTCCAATGACGATGGAGGTGTAAATGTTACATCCGTTTTAGGAGCCGCCCCGATTGCCAAAGCAGATATTATTACTGGTGACGGCAACCCGATTATTGTTAATAATGGCAAGGTCGCAGTATCAAATATGCCGGTATCCAGAATAGGTATTTAAGTGACGGTCGGATAATCAAGCGGCGAGAGCCGGTAGGACAACTATAAGTCAACATGAAAGGCATCCAATGACGGAACAAGAGAAACAGCGTTATGCAGAATTGCACGGTATCACGGATGGCGAGCTTGCGAGAATGAAGTTGCTAGCGATGGAAGCGGCGGAAGCAGCGGTGACGAAATACGATGCTGCGTGTGAAAAGGCGTCTCCACGAAAAGCCTGTAAAGCCGCGATGGAAGAAATCGCAAACAAGGTGCTGGCAGGAAATCCGGCCTTTCAGTCTATGCGTGAAGCATACCTTAAGATGCTCGGAGCAGCCGCAGTTGTGAGTCTCGTTTGTTCGGCGTGTCTTAGCATAGGTTTGTTTTTAGCTGGTAAGTATCTTTAACCCATTTTAAGGAGTTTACAATGACTGATTTATGGCACAAATTCACGAAGTGGGCGGACTACAACCGCTATACGTTTATATTGCTGTTTGTGGCAATCGTGTTTTCTGGATCAATGCTTTTGACGGTTGGCTGTCAGAGCAAAACAACGGGATTAATTGACGAAACACCGGTGACACTTCCAGAATTAAACCGACAGGCGGTTAAGGTTCAGCAAACACTTGATGCTGAAAAAGCATCTATCGAAATGCAAATTGCACAATATAACGCTAAGGCCGAGGCTATGGCCGCCGCTTACGAGGCTGCCGCTGGTGACATCCAACGACAGGACGAAATCAAACAGCAGATATTTACGGGCGTTTTAGGCATTGTTCAGAGCGTAGCCGGAGGGACGGCGACGGTGGGCGATACTATACCGATTGCGGGTGGATTGCTTGGATTGGCGTTTGGCATCGGAGCGACGATTGACAATAAGCGTAAAGACGGAATTATCAAGGCCAAAGAAATCAAGGTAGTTTAACGATATGACTACGGATTACATCGAACAATCAGACATCGAGGACGTATTCGGAGCTTCGAATGTTTCAAAGTGGGCAGATCTCGATAATGACGGCGACGAAACCGCAATCACGGCGCGCATTGCCAAAGCAATCGCGTGGGCCGAAAATGAAATTCATAGCCGCCTGCGCGAAGGCCCTTATGTTTTGCCTTTGGCCAATGATGAAAGCGATGTTCCTCTTGAGATTATCGACGCGGCGGCGAACTTAGCAGGCGTGTGGCTTTATGAAAATCGCGGCGTCCAGGATTTCGACCCTGAAAGTGGTCAATCAGCACATCGGCTAGAATGGAATCGGTCGAGGGCTGAGCGGACTTTGAAGGAAATTCTCGCGGGCGTAAGAATTCTGGACGCCGTGAAACACAATACATTAGATGGCTCTATACCGAAGGTTATTAAAAACAGCTAAATCCTATGGTACAGATAAATGTAAATATCAGTGACCGCTTGAAGTTAGTCAAGCAAATAATCCAGGCTGGGTTTCAAGGGAACCCCGGCCACGTCCAGAATGCGTTCAAACAGTGGGCGGTTCGGTATCGATCGGAAATGCAGCTTCGGTTTAATACGCTTTCACGCGGGGGCGGGGAATGGCCGCCTTTAAAGCGTTCGACAGTTTTGGCCAGAGCGTCCAAGCCGATAGGCCGATTGAAAAAAGCGTTTGAACGAGGCGACATCGACGAGGCGACATTTACTCGGCGAATGAAATCGACCAAGGCCAAGGTTAAGCGTGAACGTTTGAAGTTTGCGAGTTTTTCGCAGCGTCAAAAGTCGCTCTCAAAAGCGATGGCTGTTAAAAAGAATGCGTTGGCCGATGTCCGCAGTCGCTATATGGCTGGGAAAATGTCGGATGCACAGCTTGACAAGCGAGTTAATAGCATTGTTTCAAGGGCGAACAAGGCCAAGAAAAACGCAACTATAGGCGGTACGGTATCTATCTTGCGTGATACGGGCTTGCTCTTTAACACGTTGGACCCTACTTTCATCAATGCCCCGGGGCAGTTGGAAAGAAACCTGGGCAATGGCATTGAGGTAGGCATCGGCGGACCAGCAAGTCACGGCCTTGGACCGGCGACGATTGGCGATATTGCCAGCTACCATCAGACAGGGGCAGGCAACTTACCTGTGCGTGAAATCATAGTTTCACCGTCAGAAGCGGTACAGGTGAAAATGGCTGGCGATTTAGAACGCGGCTTTCAAAAGATAATCAGGGAGAGCCGATGATTATGCAGTTTTGGAATTCAAAAACAGAATACGACAAGCACCAAATCGTGCAATATGGAAGCGGTTTATATCAAAGCCTTTTGGATGTAAACAAAGCGAAAATTCCAGGCGCTTTAGGTTCTGAAACCTATTGGGCGTCGTATGCTGACCCTATCAGTCAGGTTTATAACGCATTGTGGTCGATGATTGAAGCAAGCCCGGCCTTGGCAGATATGATTAAGCCGGGGAATCGTATCAAGTACAGCGGCGAAAATCGCGATCCTGAAAAGAAAGAAATCCTCGACGCTGACATGCCAGAGCTTCAGATTATTTCTGTCGGGACGTCCCCTGGTCTATCGCGTACATCAAGTGGCTCATCTATTCTCAAGCGGTTTCGCGTTCAAGTTTCAACCGGCGATCAGCGTTTAGATTCCGGGCTATATGCGATTGAATGGGAATTATACAGGGCCTTTGTTGATTGGGCAACAACACTAAAATCACTAACATGGAATAGCAAGGCGTATGTTATAAAAGCCTTGCCGGTTTCGGTTCAGGACGGAAAAAGCAATAACGAATTACAACGAGGCATTCGCGGTTGGATTTCACTTTGGGAATGTGAAGTAGAGATGTGGTTTGCCACGGCAGATATGAGTTTATGTATAGAAGAAGATTAACACTAACTCTCTTTAAGGAGTTTAATCATGGGTGTTCATAGCGGTGCGGTTGGAATGGTAAACGGGATGACGACGGTTCGGAATTGGCAGGCGAGCATTACTGCGGCCTTAAGTCCGTATTATGCGTCCAACACCAAAGGTGCCGGTGGGCATAATTCTGGCAATCGCGATTGGTCTGGAAGCTGGGACTGCTATGGTCACACTCCTGCTTATATGCCGGGAGATACGGTTGCTTTTGTCGGCTCCGAAAGTGGAACAAATGGCATAACGGGAAACACCATCGTTGATAGTGTAACTATCAATTGGGATATTGCAGGTGCCAAAGAAATCAATCACAGCGTCAATTTTAGCGGCAATGGAGCGGCCACGATTGGGGCGGCGGTAGCTTCGATTGATACCGGAACGCCGGATATTTTCTCTTGCTACAACTTGGAGGCTGTTCACTTGGGCGACGACTCGTCAACCGGTGGCGCTTTTGATGCTCTTGCTAACGTGAAAACCGCGTCTCTTACATTTACGGCAGCGAACGCATCGACGGTCAATAGCTCATCCGGCGGGTGGACGCTTCGGTCGAAGGGTAATTTCACGGCGACGCTTTCCATTACAGTCGATATTGACGACATTGCGACGCTGCCTGCTGTCAATGATGTCAAAGCCGTTCGGCTGTATGTCGATGATACGGACTACTGGGAAATTCTTTGGATGCGGTTCGGGGCGTTGTCCAATATCGTTGTTGACAAAGAAACCAATGCCATTGTCGGAGCGACGCTGAACGCCAGCTTAGTTATTATTTGCGAAGATGATGGGGCAACTGAAGGCTCGATTACCGCTCCGGGTGCAGTAGCGGCATGGTGGCCGCCTGCCGCTTAATAGTGTGATTGACTGAAAGGAAGCGTCTATGAGTTTAGCGAAAATGACAGCGGCGGTGTCGGAGTTGAAGATTGACAATATCACTTATCGAATTAGCCCGCTGCGTGATATGGATTTCGGCGAGTTTGAACGCTGGGTACAAGACCGTTATATGGACGTGGCATTGCGTAACTTGGAATTGCTGTCAGAAAAAGACAGGGAAGTCTTGATTAAAGCAGCGTATGAAAAGGCTGCGGCTCTTACCGCGTCGTCGCCGGAAGCGATTGGGTTAATGACGACGGTGGAAGGTGCGGCCAAGCTGCTTTGGTTGTCGCTTCGCAGGGAGCGCCCGGACATTACGATTGAGGCTGCTCAAGAATTGGCGACACATCCAAAAACGGTAAAGCTGTTTATGGACAAAATCCATGACCTGAATCGAATACAATCGTATGAGAGCAAAAAAAAAAATGGTTCTGGAAAAGACGGAAACCAAATCATCAGCCATGAGGAGCTTTACAGAATTCTTGGCAAACAGTTTTCGCTTTCGCCGAGTCAGATCGCCGAGATGACGCCATATCAGCAGTTGGTTTATTTGGGCCAGGCGAAACAGTTCAGCCGATTTGTGACGGTTGACACGATGGACGACGCCCAGGAATTGCTTAGAAACTTGAAGGGTTAAGAATGCCTGCCGATGTAACAATTAAAATAGTAGGCGATGAGGAAGACGCAGAGAAGTCGTTAGAGTCGGTTGAAAAGGCGATGCACCAAGTGCAGGTCACTTCGGAGCAAGTCAGCAAATCTGCAAAAAATCTGATACCGACGCAAGACCTGAATCGTGGAGCAGACAGCCTTGATGATGCCGGGGCCAGTGCCTCCGATTTAGCTGTTTTAATGAGTGGAGCGGGCGTTCAGACACAGGCGTTAATGGCGGCCTTGCGTGCGGGTGCTATTTCAGGCGGGACGTTTACAGGCGTTGTCGGTAAAATGGGCATGGCCGTTAAAGGGTTAATGGTTTCTCTTGGGCCGGTAGGTTTGGCGGTACTGGCGATTGGTGCGGCATGGCAGGGCGTCTCTTATATACTCGACCAGAACAAAAAGAAGCTAGAAGAGCAAAAGAAGGCAATGGAGGACTATACTGGGGCGTCAGAATCTCTTTACAGAATGAGAATGTCAAATCAACAACAGATATTATCTATGTCCGGCAAAGAACGAGAGGCATCACTTTTAGAAGAAGAGCAGAAATACGCTGAAGAGGCACTAAAAAATTATGAAATTATTAAAGCAAGGAAAGACAACGCGGACCCTAAAAGGGCTTATAATTTCAAAGATGACCAGCGACTGGTTGAGGAATCTGAAACTGCGCATAGAATGAGAATTCAGGAAATCAACGCTCGATTTGACAAGGAAGATATAAAAGCAGAAGAAGAAAAGCAAAAAGAAAAAGAATCCTTGGTTAAAAAAAATAAAGATATTCAATCGAGACGCCAAGAAATTATTTTGCAAACAAAGTGGCCCGGTATGTCTGATGAGGAAAAACGACTTACAGAAATTGATAGACAAAGAGAACTTGATGCGGAGAATCTTAAAAAATCTTTGGATGAAAAAATCATAAGTCAGCAGGAATACAACAAAGCTATCATTGCGATTAACGAAGAAGCACAGAAAAAGATTGACGAGCCGCAAAAGAGAAGCCTGCAAACGATTGAAGAAATGGCAAAGAAATATCAGAATGCGGTTATAGCTTATCAGAGTGGAATTGCTGCTATAGAGGAATATGAATCTGGCTTAAATGATTTAGCAACCGAAGCGGAGAAGTCTGCAAAACGTCAGGAATTGGCGGCCAAGAAAGTAGCGGACGCTGAAAAAGAAAAATTCACCGCACAGAAAAGCTACGCCGATACGATGAAGTCTTTGAACTTTCAGTTGGCGATGGCGATGGCGAAAAGGGATGGCGACGATGAGCGAATGCGGGAACTACGCATTAAAGGCTTGATGGACGAAAGCAAGATTACACGCGAACAAGCGGAATCGCGTGTGGCTCTTGAAGATGAAATAGCAGAAGCCACTAAAGAGCGTCAGAGGGCCGAACGGGGCGGGCTTGAAACCGCGTCTGCTATGTACAGTCGCATGATGAACGCGGCGTTGGAGCCTGGGCGGCAGGCGGGCAGTATGAAAGAGGAACGCGAGCGAGGCGTTGCGGGTATCGGCGGCGCGGGAAAATCGAACACGACAAAAGAGATTGAAAAGTCGAATAAGACTTTGACGGACATATATGATCTGATGAACGAAATCAAACGGGGATTACCACTCTTGGGAGCGGCAAGCTAATGGCGGTTACATACTCAGAAGAAAACGGCTCTCCCACGATTGAGATTACCACCGAAGGGCATCGAGGCACGCGGATTTTGCGGTGTGCATGGGACGACGCTGTAAAGTTGGCTACGCAAGTGGTCAATGTTCTTTTTACGTTTTCGATCAATCCGCGCATTGCGTTATATTGCCAGTCGGCGAAGATTTCACCGGCTCCGAACAGCAAAAATACAGGCACGGGTACGCGGTCGTCTTACGGCCATGCACTTGTCACGTGCACATATGAGACGCGGCGGGTGACGTATGAAACGCCGTCCGGTGTAAAGATAAGTGAGTCGTTTGAGCCTTCTATGGAATATAGGCAAGCGAATCATCAGCTTTTGCAATGGGGAACCGGCACTGTTCCAGAGGATGAAGACGACGAAAAAGAAATCACCTTGATTGAATCCGAAGCCCCTGGAATTCCAAACCGAATCATGGATTATCAGATTACTTATTATGAGCAGGCGAATGTTCCTGCGGGTATTCTGGATGTCTTTGACCGAGTGAATAGCAATATCGTTTATCCTCAAACTGAAGGATTGAGTCAGTTAATCTTTAGACCGGAAACATTGCTTTATAACCCGCCGTCTTTGACGCATAAGATTACCGAGGGCAACAAAAGCCTTTGGGACATTTCGTATCGATTCGGCTATCGGCCAAACTTTTATAACGGAACCTATTACGGCTGGAATTATTTTTGGCGAACAAAAACACAGGCGTATGAGACGATTTATGTTAAAAACGGCGTGCGGTTTTACACGTTCCCACAAACGGACTTTTCCGGTCTGCTGCCGAGGGGATAATGGCACAGGAACTTAAACAACTAAAACGTGGCGACACGATACCGGCTGAACTCATCAATGAGTTGATCCGGCTGTCGAAACGTCGCGTCTTTGCGTCCGGGATGAATGTTTACGAGGATTCGACCGGCTGGCATATTTCGCTGGTTAATAAAGAAACGGACGAAACCGGGAAAGTATTACTTGCACAGACACAAGAGGCGGCCCCAGCGTCGAATCACATCAGCGTTAAGCTACTCGATTCCAGCGGCAATGTAACTGGATCAGCATTCGACGCATACGGTTTTTTTGTGGACGGTGCCACTACTTTCACAGGCGTGACGCCGATTATCGCAAACGGTAAGACGGTTCCGGTTTTTTTGGGTAATGATGGCAAGTGGTATCTGGATATGACCTTGACGTATTTGGGCGAGGCGTGTGAGGAAGAGGAATGAGTGAGACGCTTTACAGATTTTGGAACCCGTCGCCGGGCAAGCACGTTTACAGGAAAAGCGTGTGCGATACGTCATGTGAATATGACGAGTGCTGGGACTCCGCTACAAAGAAGCTTGGCGTAAAATGTGACGGCACGTTTTACCCGCGATGCTGGAACCCGGCTCTTGACCCGCCCAACTGGCAGGTGGCGGTGCCGTGTTGCACGGAAGAAGGGTATGATTGTGCAGATTGGCATACAGGGTGTAATTATACTAGTGGTGTGAGTTTTCCTTTCGGATGTTACGGTTGCACACCATTTGGTTCACCGGATCATAAATGGTTTTGCTTGAAATGGTACATTTCAATATTCTTTGGAGATGAGGGGAAAATTTGTGAACAGATGGATAACACGCCTAGTTGGTTTTTTGATGATGGGGCTGATGGTCTTGTATTCTATTTCGATTACTCTCGTTGCAGAGTATCCATTTATTGGGTTACAAACGGAACCGAGGCTTCGGAGCCAATGACCTGGGAAACTTTTTCGCAAGGTTCGACATTTAATTTTGTTTTTTTAGGAAACACAATTACCATGACTTGGGGGAATGTGCTTTATGGCGTGTGAACATCTACAAGATAAAACATGCCTGATTTTGCAGGAACTTGGCATTGGTTCAGGCAATTACCAAGTGGCCTGCGATAATATCTGCAAAGGCAACCCGGATAATTTAAGGCGATATTTTGGAAATAATAAACAATCAAAAGAAGAGCAAGAACAGCGGCGCCAAGAGGCCGAGGCCGAGCGGCAACGGATGCTGTCAGAAATGCCAAGCGGTTTTGAACTGGCCGCGAACCTGTACCGGCACTTGAAAGAGATACACGCCCACTATAAAAAAACAGGGCGAATCAAACTTGAGCAAGCCGACATCGAGCGGCGCATCTTAATCTGTCAGGACTGCCCCAGCAAACGAAGCGTGATAGACGACAAAGGACATTTAAGATGCACAGATTGCGGGTGTCACATCAAAGAAGGCGTGCCGCTTTTAGGCTTAGACGGCAAAGCGTCGTATGAGATTATAAATTGCAAACGAGGCCATTGGCCAAAAATAAATCTATGAAAGGAATTTTAACATGGCTACTAGATATTGGTTAGGACTCGGAACGGCAACGGCTCAGAAAAACACGTTCACAATCGGCGGCACGCTTGAAGCTGGCGATCAGCTCATCATCACAATGACGGCGGAGAATCTCTCCACGTATGCTTTCACCTATGAGGCCGCCTCCAACGACAAGGCAGCGGAAGCTATTCTCATGGCGGCGGCGTGGAACTTGAGCACCAATGCGCTATGCACGCCCATTACCGCGACGGCGGTCGGCGAGACTGTCGAACTGCTCGCAGACGTGGACGGCGTTCCGTTTTACGCGGCGGCCTCGACCACGGAATCAGGCGGCGGCGCCGCTGACGATCAGACGTTTACCATGGCGGCCACAACGCCCAGCGCCGGGCCGAGCGACTGGAATGACACGGACAACTGGAGCGGCGGCGCCGTGCCTGTGACGAGTGATACGGTGATCTTCGACGGGCGCACAACCGTAAGCGCGCTTTATGGCATGGACCAAACCGGCGTGGACTTGGCCAAGGTGCATATTATGCCGAGCTATACCGGTTCGATAGGGGCCGAAGGTTCCCCGCTAATTATTGAGTGTTCGGGTAATTTCATCGTCCAGGGCACGGGCGATCATTACATTCAATGCGGCAACGATGCGGCGGACGCCGATATTGCCTTGATGGTAATTGATGCCGCGACAGATAGCATCATCGGGCTATCCAGTCAGAAAAACGCATCTGCGGGTAATGTGGCTATCTTTACGGCAATCATTGCACAGACGGGGAACTTGAAATTATACGGCGACGCCGACAAAACGATAACTGGGGCCGAGTCTGGAACCGCCTTCGGAACGCTCTATGTGGCGTCCAGCGAACGCGAAACCGACATCAGCGTCATTGTCGGCGATGGATGCACGGACTTAAAAAACGCAGTGGCCGGTACGATTTATTTAGGACGTGGTACGCTGGCTTGTTATTCGGCGGCGGCGTTAATCCATGTCAACGCCGGAACTTTTACGGTTGGCGGGTCGGATTATGTCATGG
>Ga0265297_10012715_pt1 | contig 10048 bp, 7 predicted proteins | sample Munlanlwell13791_FD_192502 | JGI IMG/M metagenome (GOLD analysis project Ga0265297, IMG submission 192502) | Leachate microbial communities from a municipal landfill in Southern Ontario, Canada - Leachate well 137-91 | ecosystem: Engineered > Solid waste > Landfill > Unclassified | place...
GGCTATAACAGGCCTTGCAGAAGCCATTGCTTCAATAATTGTCCTGGGAAATCCCTCACGATGAGATGGTAAAACAAAAATATCCATTAATGAATATAACTCATCGACATCTGTTCTTTCCCCTAAAAATATAACATTTTTTTCTATTCCGTAATCTTTAATTGTTGCTGGCAAAAATGCATCTTTTTTCTCTGGTTCTTCAGGCCCTACTACCAAAAGCAAACTTTTAGGAAATTTTTTCAAAACTTTTTTAAAAGCTGAAAAAAGATCTAGATATCCTTTTTCTTTTACCAACCTGCCCACTGTTCCTATCACTTTAAAATCATTTTCAATTCCTAGTTCTCTTTTTCTATCTATTATAAATTCTTCAGAAAATCTCTTTGGATTAAATTTTTCAATATCAACTCCATTCCCCAAATATCTTATCTTTTCTGTTTCGGCGATTTTTTCCTTGACCATTGTTTCAATATCCTCTTTGTTTTGAGAAAAAATCAAAGTTGAACATTTCGCCCCGATTTTTTCCATACAAATAAAAAAATTTCTTTTAAATCGTGAAGAATTTTTTTGAAAATACAATCCATGAACAGTATTTATAATCAAAGGAACACCTGCTATTTTTGCAGCGAGTTGACCTAAAAGTGCTGGCTTTGGAGTATGAGCATGGACTATATCAAATTTCTCCTTTTTAAAATATAAAAATAACTTTAAAAGAGAAGCCATGTCTGACAACGGACTAATTCTTCTTTTTATTTTTATAATTTTTACTTTAATACCTTGCGCTTTTATATCTTTAACCCATCTACCATTAGAGCAGACAGCATAGACGTCGTACCCCTGAATTTGTAAAAATTTCAATTGAGGAAGTAATAAAAATTTCAGCGTAATATCGACACTGACAACATGACAAATTTTTAATTTTTTATTTTTCATCTTTATACCAATCAAAGGTTTTTTTTAGTCCTTCTTTAAGTTGTATTTTGGGAGAATATCCTATTATCTCCCCGGATTTTAAAATGTCCGCTTTTGAATGAAGAACATCTCCTTGTCTTTCCTTTCGACGATCTGCTTCAATGTTTTTTCCTGTTATTTCTTTCAAATAGTCAACCAGCTCGTTTAAACTTGTTTCTCCGCCGCAGGCAATATTCAGAACTTCGCCGTTTCCTTTTTTACAATTAACTGCCGATATATTTGCCTCAACAACATTTTCCACAAAAGTAAAATCCCTACTTTGCTCTCCGGTGCCATAAATTACTGGGCTTTCATTTCTAAGGAAAGCTGAAATAAAATTTGGTATAACTGCCGCATACTGAGATTTAGGATATTGTTTCGGACCAAAAACATTAAAATATCTTAAACAAATAGTTGGCAACCCATAAATATTCCAAAAAATTTGACAATATCTTTCTCCAACATATTTTGTCAGAGCATAAGGAGAAATTGGCATAACCGGCATATCTTCCTTTTTAGGCAACTGGGGATTGTCTCCATACGCCGAAGAAGAAGCGGCATATACAAATCTTTTTATTTTAGCATCTCTTGATGCAATCAACATATTAAGTGTACCGTTAATATTGGCATTATTGGACTTCAAGGGGTCGTCAACCGAACGCTGAACAGAAGGTATTGCCGCCTGATGTAGAACAAAATCAACTCCTTCCACTGATTTTCGACAAACATCCAAATTCGTTAAATCTCCTTCAATAAGTTCAAAATTAGGATTATCTAAAAATTCTTCGATGTTTTCTTTTTTTCCGGTTGAAAAATTATCCACGACCCTGACAAGCTCTCCATTTTCCAAAAGTTTTTTCACTATGTTTGAACCAATAAAGCCAGCTCCCCCTGTAACTAAATATTTGTTCATAGTTATTTATTTTAATTTTTATCTATATATTGGCGATGCCATAACTCAAAATTTAAAAGTAGCCAAAATTGTGAATCCAGTGGCTGACTTTCAGTTTGATATAATTTATAAAGTTTTTCAATATAGTTGTAATCAAAATATCCCCTTGCTTTGGTTTTTTTATCAAAAAGAACTTCAAATAAATAATCCTTTAATTTTCCTTTAAACCAAGTATTGGTCGGCACCGCAAAACCATGTTTTTTCTTACGCAAAATTTGTTTCGGCAAAACATCCTTCATCGCTTCTTTAAATATAACTTTACCGTTAAAACCATTTATTTTATATTTTGAAGGAATAGAATTAGCCAATTCAATCAAATGATAATCTAAAATAGGCGCCCTGGTTTCCAATCCAACAGCCATACTGGCTTTATCAACTTTTTCCAAATAACCATCCGGCAATAAAATTTTTTGGTCTAAATACATAATTTTATCAATCCAGTTTTCTGTTTTACATTGTGAAAAATATTGTCTATACATTTTCAATGGGTCTTCGCTGTTTACCAAAAAATTTTGGCTAATCAGGTTATCCTTCATATTTTTTGAAAAAAATGTTATCCAACTGGCATATCTCAACAAATCGTCTTCTATAATAAAACTGTTAACAAGCTTCTTTATTTTCCTAAATTGGGGCAATTGATTTATTAAATTTTTGAATAAATTGTTTTCAAAAATTAAATTTAAAAACAATAGTTTGTCTCTGTTTTTTTCAACTGCATATCGGCGATATCCTCCAAAAATTTCATCGCCGCCCTCTCCCGTCAAAACAACGGTCACATATTTTTTAGCAAATTGGCTCATTAAAAAAACAGGAAAACTGGCAGCATCTCCAAACGGCTCATCAAAATGATAAACAAGCTTATTCAAAGTGTCTGTTAGGTCCTTTTCTTCCAACATCATTTCATAATGTTCGGTTTTAAAATAATCAGCCACTATTTTAGCGTCAGCTAATTCATTAAATTCGTTTCCGTTGATATTAAAACCAACAGAAAAAGTTTTTAAAGGACTCACGCCATTTTTTGCCATCATAGCTACCACGGAACTTGAATCAATCCCTCCGCTTAAAAAAACTCCTAACGGAACATCGGAAATCAATCTTTCTTTAACCGAACCCTCAAAAATCTCCCTTATTTTATCTTTATAAAATTCCGCTCCCTTATCTTGCTTTTGAAAACAAACATCTAAAGACCAATACTCTTTTATATCTATATTTTTATTTTTTAAAATTAAAAAATGACCGGGTAAAAGTTTCTTAACTCCTTTATAGATTGTATCTGGAGCAATAGAATGTCCGAATGTAAAATAATTAACAAACCCTTGCCCGTCTATCTCTCTTCTAATAGCTCCATCCTCTAAAATGGCCTTAATCTCAGAAGCGAAAACAAACTTTCTATTATCAAAATAATAATAAAGCGGTTTTTCTCCAATTCTATCCCTGGCAATAAAAAGTTGCTGATTTTTCTTATCCAAAATAGCAAAAGCAAACATCCCGTTGAGCTTTTTAACACAATCAACTCCCCATTCTTGATAACTGCATAAAATCACTTCTGTATCAGTTTTTGAATTAAATCTATGCCCCAATTTTTCCAACTCTTTTCTTATTTTTTTAAAATTATATATTTCGCCGTTATAAACAATGCAAAGATTTTTATCTCGGCTTTCCATTGGTTGGCGACCGGCTGGAGAAAGGTCAATAACCGATAGCCGACGATGACCCAATCCGACATTGCCATCTATATAAAGACCTTCGTCATCTGGTCCGCGATGTCTTAAAGAATCTGTCATTTTTCGCAACAAAAAAGAATCTATCTCTTTTCCGTCTAAATTATAAATCCCTGTTATTCCGCACATAATTTTATTTTAACAATTCATCATTTTTAACCCCAAAAAGCCGCCAGCCAGACCCGCCCAAAATTTTAATATCTTCAAGCCCCGCTCTCTCATACCACCCTAAAATTTCTCTCTTTGAATATCTATTTTCAATGGGCGCTGAAAAGCGATCGAAAGTATCATTTAAAATAACCTCAAACGGATATTCTGAATAAGCTCCGAGAGGCCAGTTGGCCTTGTTCTTATTTTTTAAAAAAATCTTGCAAGGTAGAATAAAAATAAGGAAAGATAAAAAAGCAATGGGATAACATAACGCATAAAGCGCATTGTAAGGTATTTTAATGGTAAGACGCCTGAAAAAATTTACAAAATTTAATAAATAAAACTTGAAAGTTCCGGGACTAAAACTGTGATAAACATAAATTAATATCCCCCCTCCCGGTTTTAAAAAATTCAACAATTTTTTAAAACCGGTCTCGGGTGATGGCAAATGGTGTAAAACGCCAAGACAAAAAATAAAATCAAAACAATCTTTTTTAAATGGCAAATTATAAATATCTGCCTGAACAAAATGGACATTATCAACATCTTTATTGTTTGAAAATGCCACATCTACAGCTCTTCCAGAGTCAACTGCGATTATTTCTTTCGCCTTCTTCGCCGCATAAAAAGTATGCCTTCCTTTGCCGCAACCGACCTCCAGAATCGTTTTTCCTTTTAACGAATCAGCGCTACCGATCGGCTTAAAATAAAAATTAAAATTTTCTTCCCATTCTTGAATCATTTTAGAAAATTTCTGCCACTCATATGCAAAACTAGTGGAGGTTTTTTTCTTTTTTTCTGCATCGTTTGTTATGTCTGAATTTATTTTTTCTTGAGGAATAAAATTTTTGTACTTCATAAAAAAATCAGAAAATTGTTCGTAAAGCATTTGCCTCATATCGCCTATAAGCATACGCGGGATAAAATTTACAATCGGAAAAAATTGTCCACAGGAACAAAAAAGCAGGCCCTCCTCCACTTCTCCGGCTTTATCACTGAATATTTTTAAATCAAGTTCTTTCTTGCAAATCGGGCAAACCAAAAAATTTATTAAACTTTTTTTCATAAAAATAATATGTTATTTTTTCTAAAATATTATCAATATTTTTATTTAAACCAATGAGACAAAAAATTGTGATAAAAACCGGCATCCTGATGCGAACAATAATTCCAAAATTATTTATAAAAAGCGAGAGAGCCCCCAATGCCATTGCGCCGAAAACTAAGATTATAACAGCAAACCTATAATGATAAAATAATTGAGCAATCCCTGATTTTTTAAATAACTTATACAAGCCATAGACGATAAAACTGATAAGAAAATACCACGGGATAGTTTCAAACAGAAAAAATAAATGTCTTTGATATTTTATTTGCCAAAAAAATGGGCCTAAAAAAGCATAAATAAAAGATTTAAAATAGTTTTTTATAAAAACAAAAGAGCTCTCATCAAGCCCGGTTTTTACGACAAAAGATGAGCCCACTCCGGAATTTTCTACATTGGTATTTGTTATGTTATTATTTTTAGCCGGCAATGGAGCATAAACTACTTCTCTGTAAGTTATAATTGTTTTTTTATTTAAATAGCCGTAAAGAGGAATCGTGCCATAATAACCATATCCCAACAACTGGGGCGAAAAGCCCAAAATCAAAATAAACGCTAATCCGTAAATAGTCCTTTTTCTAATTTTCAAATTAGAAGCTAAAAACCAACAAATTATAAAGCTGAACATCAAAGCAAACCCGATATAAAAACGAAGATGAATTGTAAAAGTTAAAACAGCAAAAAACGCTAAAAATTTTAATACAGTAAAATTTTTAAATATCTTTATAGACAGCAAAATTCCTAATAAAACCAAGGAAACAACGACTATATCCTTAAGCATTAAACTGCCAAAATAAAGGAAACTCGGATAAATACAAACGATTAATCCGGTTAAAAAAGCCGATTTTTTAGAACAACCGATTTCAAGAGCTATTAAATAGGCAAGCAAGACCGAGATCGCGGACAGCCAGACCGAAAATAATTGTCCGACAATCATTTCCGGAGCCGTAATGCTATATATTGCCCCTATAAGCACCGGATAGCCATGCAGATAATTTATACCCTCCAAAGAAAAATTACCGGCATTAATTCTTTGTGATACCTGTTCCGCAATTTCCTGATATATAACAAAATCACCAGCGCCAAAGGGTTGAAAATTAGCATAGTAGATAAACAATGCCATCGCCAAATGGAGAAAAAAAGTTATTAAAAAAAGTGAACATAGCGCCTTATTCGCGATTTTAAATTTATAAAAAATAAAAAATACGATTGATGAGAGAAATATAACTAATAAAAAGCCAAAAAATAACGCCTTATCTAAAAGAGCCGCTAAAAAAAGGCCTGTAATTAATAACGTGGCCAATATTATAAATAATTTTCTTTTGTAAAAAATCATTTTACCTGCGTTTTAATTATTTTTTTTCTCAAAGCCAATCACTTTTTCAAATATTCTAAAAAGTTTTTCTTCCGAACCCTTTAAAGAATATTTTTGTTCAATAATGTCCCTGGCCTCTTTGCTGATTTTTTTTCTCAATTCCTCGTTTTCAATCAATAAGGCGAGTTTCTCCGCCCACTCTTTTTTTGTATCAACTAAAAATCCATTAATGCCATTTTTGACTATTTCTTTATTAAAACCAACAGAAGAAGCAACCGGAGGAATGCCCATTGACATATATTGCAAAAGTTTATAGCCGGCCTTACCCTTAGTCCATTCGTCATCAATAAGAGGCATAATTCCTATATTAAAAGTGGAAAGCCATTTAAGCTCGGTTTCCAAAGACCATTCTTTCATATCGCATCTAATCCCATCAATTTTAAAATCTTTTTTAGCCCCTATTAATCTTAAAAGAATGTTATACTTCTTGGAAATTTCCGCAAGAACATCTTTAATCTCATATAAATATTTCGTGGTAAAAAAAGAACCGGTCCACCCTATGACAATATAGTCCCCTTCTTTTTTATCCTCCCTGACAGAATATCTGTCTGTGTCAATCGGACCAGTAATCATATCTATATAATTACAATATTTTAAGACGGCTTCTTTATTATAATCATTTTCAACCAAACAGCACTTAGCTATTTTAACGGCTCTTTTCCAAGCGTTGGACAATATTTTTAATCGTAATTTTGAAAAAAATCTTGCCTCTTTTTGGTCGGTAATAAACACCGCGTCTGTAAACTGAAAAATTATATTTCTGTTGGCTAATTTTAATATTTTTGAAAAACCAAAAGGAATTATCGGTTCTTGAACAAATACAATATCAAAATTTCCGGCAATTAAAACTGTTTGAAAAATTTTAAATAATTTAACAGTCCAATCTATTGGATAATAAACCAACAGCAATGTTTTATTATAAACGGAAGCCAATCTCAGACGATACACAAAAGAAGGAGTAAAACAAATAACTTTGTATACTACTCCTCTTTTTTTTAAAAACGGCAAAAATTGATATACTTTTATCCTGCTGGCCGCGGCTAAATTAGAATAAGCGGCAAGAAATAATATTTTCATAAATATTTATTAAGAATACCTCAAATTTTATAAAACTTCAAACACCGTATTGCTTCATTTTTTGCTTTGTATTATATTAAAAATATGATAAATACAATTAAGCAAAAATGTCTGATAACAGGGGCTGACGGAATGGTCGGCTCTTATATAAATTTTGGCATTAAAACAGATAAAAATACTTTGGATATTTCTGATTCAGGGGCAGTCAAAGATTTTTTTAACAAAAACCGCCCAGAAATTGTAATACATTTGGCGGCTGAAACAGATGTTGATTTATGTCAAAAAAATCCGACACATGGCTACAAAATAAACACTATCGGAACCTATAATTTGGCATCAGCGGCAAAAAATCATAACACTAAAATGGTATATATTTCAACAACCGCTGTATTTGACGTAGAAAAAAAAGAGTTGTATTCCGAAGAAGATATCCCCAATCCCAAAAATGTATACGGCCGAACAAAATATCTGGGCGAAATCATAGTAAAAGACATTGTTCCGGAATATCTGATTATCAGAGCTGGCTGGATGTTCGGAGGAGGCCCGGAAAAAGATAAAAAATTTGTTGCTAAAATTATAAAACAATTAAGCCAGCCGGAAATCAAAGTTACAAATGATAAAATGGGTTCTTTGACTTTTGCAAAGGACTTAGTAACGGGCATTGAGACCCTATTAAAAGAAAATAAAACTGGCATATATCATTTAACAAATAAAGGGCTGGGCTCGCGTTTTGATGTTGCTTGTGAAATTACGAAAATATTAAAACCGTCTGTTAAAATTATTCCTGTAAGCTCTGATTATTTCAGTGCTGAAGCCCCGAGAGGAAATGAAGCCATAAGCTCAAAAATTGATATTATGAGACCATGGCAAGACGCCTTAAAAGAGTATTTACTCACAGAATGGAATGATAAAATAATTGTTTAAAAATTCAGCCACTGGCGGTTGGACAAAGTCCATAGAACAGTTTTTTCAATAGAGTGCTCTAAGTCAACTGGGGGAATCCATCCCAGTTTTTTCATTTTTTCTCCCGAAAGAGCGTATCTTTTATCGTGCCCGGGTCTGGCGCTATAATAATCTAAAAATTTATACTCTTCTTCATTCAACTCTCTTCCCTTAATTGATTTACATATCCAGTTCGCCACTTCCAATATGGTTTTTTCTTCCCCCGCAATATTATAAAACTCTTTTTTCTCCGCTTTATCCAACAAAAAAAGCAAACCATCAGCGACATTTCTGGCGTGAATCCAGCACCTGGTAGAAAGGTCTTTTGTCCCTCCGCCGTGAAATATAACTTTTTGGCCATTCAAAATGGCCTTTATTGTTTTGGGAACAAATTTTTCCGTATGCTGTCTTTCGCCGATTATATTAGTTGAGCGAACTATTGAAATCGGCAAATCAAACGCATGGGCAAAAGAAAAAGCAATCATATCCTCTCCCACTTTAGCTGCAGCATAAGGATTAGAAGGCCTAAAACTGTCTTCTTCCTTAAAAGCGACTCCTTCTGGAGCTGAACCAAAAACTTCATCTGTTGAAAAAATTAAGGTCTTACATTTTGCCTGGTGATGCTTAAAATATTCCAAAAGATTAGCCGTGCCAAGAACATTGGATGTCACAAAAGGAATACTGTCCTGCAAACTTCTATCAACATGGGACTCAGCGGCAAAATGAATACAGTAATCCAATTCGCCCAATATAGAATGGATTGTGGCGGATATAGGGGCTCTAAGGTCATGCCATATAAATTTGATTCTGCCAGAATTATGAACTTCTCCGCCGCCATCTTTCTCCGAATTTTTAATATAAAAATCCTCTACCTCAACTATCCTCTGCATATCTCCTGCATAATTTAAAGAATCCAGAATAATAATTTTCCAATCAGTATTTTTTAAAATATGTTCTACACAATGATGCCCCACGAAACCAGCTCCTCCGGTGATTAAAATTGTTTTTTTCATAACTATAAATAATGATTTAATATTTTTAATAAGATTATGATTTTTCGATATTAACCTATTTTTTGATAAATTCCCACATATTTGTCTACACAAACATTTTTGCCTAAATATTCCTGGGCTATTTTTTTACATCTTAATTTTATGTCTTTATCTTTTAAAAACAATTGTAATTCGTCAGACGCTTTTTCAAAATTATCTTTATCCGGGTCTTTTATAATAAGTCCTAATTTATTTTTAACAACCATATCTTCTAAAAATTTTGTCTGGGCGTTAATTACAACCGGCAAGCCGGCCATTAAATATTCTGCTATTTTTGTCGGAAAAGCAGCTTTTTTGGAATATGTATCGTATATAAAGCTTATTGCCATATCACAGCTATTCAAATAATTCGGCACATCTTCGGGGTCTAATGTTAAAATCGTATAATCTTTTTCTTGTATTCCCTTCTCTAAAAATAATACTTTTAGCTTGTCTGTTTCATTGTTCCCTAAAATTAAAAAATGAGCATTCGGAATTTTGCGCTTTAACGCTATAAAAAAATCAGTCATAGCCGGCATATTATAAAAACTCCATAAACTGCCGGAATAAACTATAACAAATTTACCTCTAAAAGAAACTGAACTTATTTCTTTAAATTTACTCTCGTCAACGCAAGTGGGCATCCATTCCACATTTTTAATATTAAATTTTTCTTTAATTATTTCTTTTGCCTCCGGAGTTAAAGTTATTACCCAATCAGATGATAAAACACTTTTTCTTTCTAAA
>Ga0265297_10012716_pt1 | contig 10047 bp, 15 predicted proteins | sample Munlanlwell13791_FD_192502 | JGI IMG/M metagenome (GOLD analysis project Ga0265297, IMG submission 192502) | Leachate microbial communities from a municipal landfill in Southern Ontario, Canada - Leachate well 137-91 | ecosystem: Engineered > Solid waste > Landfill > Unclassified | place...
GGAATTGACTATCTTGCGGTGGCATTTCTTCCCGGTGCTTTCCGCCAAAAGCTGCACGTACCAGTCGGCGGTGGATTTCAAGCCCTGGGAAAACGGCATAAGCACCGCCAGAGACTTGGCTTTTTTATTATAAAGGATAACGTGCAGCAACGCATACATATAAGCGGGATTCTTAAGGATATCCTCCCGGCTGCAGCGCGCGGACATCTCCCTGGCACCTTCGAACAGCTCACCGATGTTCACTCCGGAAACCGCCAAATGCAGCAACCCCATATTGAACTCCGAGAATCTCCCTCCCACCCCCTTCAATAACGGGAAAGAACGGAAACTAAGGCTGTCCTCCTCCTGGGATGCGCATACCTTTCTGTGCAGGGACCCGGATTCAGGATCGGTAATCGCGGCGATCTGCCTGCCGTACTTCTTGCCTACGCCTTTCTTAAACCATGATTCCACGATCATCAGGGCGGCCTTTGTCTCGGTGGTCTCGCCGGACTTGGAGATAACCACGACAAAAGTCTTGCGGGGGTTAATATTCTTCAACAGCACCCCGAGAGTGTCCGGGTCGAGGTTATTACCTTCGAAATAGACGCGCGGGGCCTTCTTTCTTGCGGACTTGAATTCATTGTAATAAGGCAGGCACAGCGCGTCCTGCGCAGCCTTCAGCCCCAAATAAGACCCTCCGATCCCCAAGAAAACCACATTGTCGTATTTGGCGCGTATTTCCCGGGCAAGCTTGTTAATCTGCCCGATCACGGATTTATCCTGTTCGGGCAGTTTTACCCATTCAAGGTTAAGCTTCACGCGCGTTCTCGGGTCGGCAATAACTTTCTTAAGGTGCGCAGCGGCCTCTTGCGCGCCGGCAAGCGCCTCCTCGAGGTCCTGTCTGCTTACGCCGTGCCCGCCCACGCTGGAGTCAAACATATTATTGAAATCGAACTTTACGCTCATCTATCTCTCCTATTTGCTTTTATCCGCCAGCTTCAATATAAGTTTTTTTGTATCCTCCCACCCCAGGCAGGGATCGGTTATCGACTGCCCGAAAACTTTTCCCTTTACCGCCTGTGAACCCTCTTTTATATAGCTCTCCACCATCAGCCCCCTGACTATCTTCCTCAGGTCCCTGGATTGCGAAATGCTGTGCATTATTTCCTCGGCTATGCGCGGCTGCTGGGTAAAATCTTTTCCGGAGTTGGCGTGGTTGGTATCAACGATAATCGCGGGGTTCAAAAGAGAACGCTTCAGGTAAAGCTGAGCGCAATATATCAAGTCTTCGTAATGGTAATTCGGGAAATTGTGCCCGTTGCGGTTTATCGCACCGCGCAGGATGCAATGCGCCAGCGCGTTACCGTCCGTCTTCACCTCCCAGCCGTTGTAAATGAAAGTATGCCCAACCTGCGCCGCCTCTACCGAATTGAGCAAGACATTCAAATCCCCGCTGGTGGGATTTTTCATGCCTACGGGTATATCCAGACCGCTCACCGTAAGGCGGTGCTCCTGGTTCTCCACGGAACGCGCCCCGATAGTTACGTAACTTAAGATATCCTCCAGGTAGGGGTAATTCCCCGGATAAAGCATTTCGTCCGCCGCGGTAAGCCCCGACTCGCCGAGCACTCTCAAGTGCATGCGCCGGATAGCCTTGATTCCGCGCGCGATATCGGGATCCTCGGAGGCCTTCGGCTGGTGGAGCATACCTTTATAGCCTTTACCGGTAGTGCGCGGCTTATTGGTATATATGCGCGGGACAATTACCAGCCTGTCTTTTACTTTATCCTGCAGCCTTGCCAGGCGGGATACGTACTCCGAAAGCGCATCCTCGTCGTCTGCCGAACACGGCCCGACTATCAGGAGTATGCGGCTGTCATTCCCTTTTAGGATACCCTGTATGCTTCTGTCGCGTTGAGCCTTGATGCCTTTGAGGGCCGCCGGCATAGGCATAAGCCGGAGGATCTCCTCCGGCGTAGGAATCTTTTGCAAATATTTGAAGCCCATTTTTAGTTGCTGTTTCTTCCCTGCTGGATGATTTTGATTGTGGTGCGCTGGCCGTCTTTCCATGGCCAGAGCATGGCGAGAATGCTGTCTGTCCCCGTATTCGTATAATACAGTGTCTGGCCCGGGAGGATCCCCCCGAACCCGTTTACCGCCTGCTGCACCTTATGCGGCAGACGGCTCTTGGAAGGAAAAACCGGTTCCCCCAATGCGCTCTTCAGGTGTGTCTGGAGCTTGTTCAGCTCCTCCTGGAAAAGCACCCCTTCGAAAAAATTGTCGCAATCGGTGCGCAAGGCCTCGAAGCTGAACAGCCTCATATTCTTCCTTAGAGAACTAAAGTCCATAACCCGCCCTTTCTTTAGGATTATATCACAGCTAAATAAAAAATTAAACTTTTTTGCGTCAAAACTCTTTATAAGGCCGCAGGGAAGCCCCGACAAAACGGCTTAGCTGGCTTCTGCGCTCCTGGTCAAGGCTCTTGAAGCATACGCCCAGGCGATACCTGTCTTCACAAGGCAGACAGGTCTTCACCTCAGCCTCGACCTCTACGGGCTTTACTATATGCAAAGCGCCGCTTCCTGAACCGAAAAAAATAAATTTGAGCAGTAATTTGGACCAGATCGGGATTTTATGCTCGGATAAAAAGGCTAGACCTATCGTGCTTAAGTCAATCGTAGTTGCTTCCATATCCCTGTCGCCGAATCTGAGTTTTAAATATTCCGGGCTGCTTACTCTATACCAAATAGTCAAATTCAAAAGTAATCGCTGAAATCTTCGCCTGTCTTTACCCCAGTAGCGGTTAAACAAGATGCCTCCCCATGATGAACCCGCCCGATAAAAAGGCTAAATGATTTTATGCTAAAGTATATACTATTTTTATGTTGTTTTCAAGGCAGGAGGGCTAAAAAACATGCAGCAGGTTCAATCCGGTACGCGGGTCAATGTCCTTGCCGGCCTTGACCCCTTTCAACTCTAACAAGACCGCTTCGATCACCAGAAAAACCCTTGATTTTCCGCGCAGGCATCCGGTAAGTACGGATTTCTTCTTCCCCATGCTGGTATGGATATGTATCTGCGGGCCGGAAGAATTGGTAAAAACCGTCCCCAGCCCCAAAACCTCCCATCCGTCCTTAAACGATGTGCTATTCGGCTGCGGAGGGATAACCGGCTTCCTGGGCCCCGTTGCCAGTTTCCCGTCTCTGAGGGCGCCGATGAACACCAGGCAGGCCGTTTTCAATCTTTCCTTTAAGGCAAAAGCGCGCAGCTCGTCGATGAAGATGTCTTTATCCTCGAATTTCAGGAGGAACACCCTGCCCAAAGAACCTTTAGTATATTTCATTTTCTATAAACTGGTAGTAATCGCCCAAAGACTTCAGCGATCTGATGAAGAAAAAAGCAAGCACGGCAGTAAAAACGATGACGACTACGCTGATTATTATCTTGGACTTCTTGCTGAACAGCGGGTGGAACCAGATCAAGGGGAGCATAAACGGGCCTACGCAAAAAAATGAAAGCACCAGCGACCATGTCTTAAAATACCATTTTTCGGGCCTCTTATTATCCATTTCCGCTTCTCTTCTTCCTGCCTACCCCTCTCCGCAAATTAATCCTATGCTCTACGCATAAGTATTTGGCGATGGGAGCGATCTTGCCCCCTTCATAGGGGAATTCCTTGCAAGTCACCGGCTTGAGAGAATAATCGACTTTATGTATCCTGCATAATCCGTCCGCATCAAGAAAAACACAGGGCTCATCCTCATAGCTCGTGCCCACCTTATACCCCGAAGGGAATTCCTCGTCGATCTCCAGGTGGAAGAAATCCCCTTTTATGCCCGCCGAGAGTATCTTTTGCGCCTCCTCCAGGTCTATCCAGGCCCCGATCCGGCAGCAATCCGACTGCTTCTTACACTTAAAACAATCGATCTTTCCGTCCTTTTCCTTTTTCTTCTTCATAGCACACCCGGTTTTTAGCAAAAAACCGCGAAGGTCAATTAAACCCCGCGGCCCGTCTTGTGTTTACCAATTCCTGGTTGAAGGGATTATAACACATCCTGGCCGCTTGTCCAGATAAAATAACCCTTCCCGGTCAATGCCTGAAATGCACGAATATCCTGCCGAAATTCTTATCGTCTTTTTCCAGGCGGTGGTAAAGACGTTTCACATCCGGCCGCATGAGAAAACGCAGGACATGCTTTTTTAACTGCCCGCTCCCTTTGCCGGGAATGATCTCTACCTCATCGATCTTCTTCTTTACGGCCTCATCGACAACTCTCCTCATCTCGTTTTCGATGGCGCGCCCGTCATTATAGACCGCGTGCAGATCAAGCTTAATCCTCCCCACCTTCTCTCTCCTTAAATTTTGTCGGGGATCTCAAGCGGCCCCCCGTCTTTTTCCTCTCTGACATAAAGCGGCACGCTCGCCTCAAGCCTCCCGTCAACCAGTATATTGGCCACGTAATCCCCCGGTTTCTGGAAAACCACGTTCTGCCCGTTGAGCGCGAAAGAAAAAGACGTCTCCGGGACTGACTCTGCGGGAAACTGGAACTTAATATTTATATCGCTGTTCATCAGTTTCTTGCCGTCGGAATCGGTAAGGGAAAGGTTCAATTTATGCTCCCCCTCTTCAAGGCGGTTGATCAGGATACGCAGGGCAAAACTCATGCGCGGTATGGCATAGGGGAACTTCTTCACCTTTATGCTGTCAAAGGCACGGCACAATGTCAGGCACCCGTTTTCGACCCAGGCGTGGTCGGAGATCGCCGCAATCAAAACTTTCATACATCCTCCTTACGTTCAGGTTAAACCGAATACTTCAAGCAGGGCCCGGACAACATCAGGATTGAACTGGGTCCCGGAACCGGCTTTTATCCTGGCGACCGCTTCTCCCTGCCGAGCGCGGCGTGGTATGAGCGGGAAGAGGTCATCGCGTCATAAGCGTCCGCGACGGAGGCGATCTGGGCAAAGATGCTGATCTGCCCGTCTTTCAACCCGTCCGGGTACCCCGTGCCGTCAAAGCGTTCGTGGTGCGACCTTATGACAGAAAGCATGCGCCGGTCCAGGAACACGGGCTTGAGTATCTCCTCTCCCACCTCAGGATGCTTGCGCACCGTATCCCACTCCCCTTGGGAAAGCCCGCTTTTCTTGTTAAGTATATCATCGTGCATTCCAAGCTTGCCGATATCATGCATCTGGGCGGCTTTTTTAAGCATCTCCGCATCTTCCTGCTTCACCCCCATCTTCAAAGCAATATCATACGAAAGTTCGCTTACCCTGTCCGAATGCCCCCGCGTATAGGGATCCTTGGCTTCAAGGCTGCGGATCATCGCTTGCACCATGCGGTAAAAATAATCGTGCAGTTTTTTCCTGGCTTCGGAAAGCCCCAAGGTCATCTCGTTGAAGGATGCCGCCAGCTGGCCTATTTCGTCATGCGAACGTATATCCACCCGGTAATTCAAATCGCCCGCCCCTATGCGCCTTGTCCCTTCGATGAGTTTCCTTATCGGAACGATTATCCTGGAAGAAACCAGCGAGCCGAGCAGCAGGGAGAAAACGATGCCGGTAAACAAGACAAATACCCCCCTGCGCAGGAGCCCTCTTTCCGCCGCATAAACATCGCTGGCGTCTATATCTATGCCGAGTATGGCAACAGGAAACCCGTCTTTGCCGGGTATCGGCGCATACCCCGAAAGCATCTTCCCCCATTCATCAACAACCAGTCTTTCGTCCGCGCGCGGACCGTCAAAAGCCTTGAGCATCTCCGGGAAACGCCCGGCGTTATACCTGTCCCCGGGGAAAGAAGTGGCATTCAGCTTGGGGCTGCCGCCCGAAACAGCGTCCAGATCGACTACAAACATATAAATTCCCGGCTCCTCCGTCTTCTTCATTATGTATATGTATTTAACCAGGGGATTGGCGTTTTTTATCCTGAGAAGCTGGGAAGACAGCTCCCGGAAGGAATCGCTCTCCACCCCCGCGGGGCTGAGCGGAACACTCTCCAGCCCCGAAACGTCCAGCGAAAGCACTGCAGTCTGGGCAATAACTTTTATCTTCTCGCGCAGCTGGGTGAACTGGGATTTAAGGCTGTAGCGCAAAAGAAGAAAATTCCCCAGGAGGGCGACGAACAATAAGGAAAATATGAACGATAGCAGTACCTTGACGTAGAAACTCCGGAAAAAAGTTATGCCGTTCTTCATGCCGTTACCCCTCTTTAATCACCTTGAATGAATTAAAACTCCTCTCGCTGCGGAAACCGGCCAAAGACACGCAGAGCAAGGACCATGTATAAACCTGCCCGTCTTCGAATAAATCCTGGCTGACCTTAAGAGAGGAGGCGTACGAAGGAAGCTCCTTCTTATATATCAACCCTGAAGCGTACATATTGTAGCCTTTATATATCTTGATGGTATAGGCGCGTATCCCGTTCTGCGTATCCCACCACCTGAACTCCAACGGCTCATCGCCGGTTATAACCGCAGTTTCGTTTATAGGATACCTGAGCCTGGGCGCCGGGGGATCGTTATACGGCCCGGTATCTAATCTTACGCCATACTCCCCCGCAAAACAGGCAGGCAGAAAAGACAGGTTCAACGCCAAAGCCAAAAGCAGTATGGTTTTATAACGCAATCCCTATACTCCTTACCGTTATTCTTCCGCAATATTTCCTGGCCGGGTTCAGGGCCATGCAGCGCTTCCTGGCTACAAAAGTAACCGTCTTATCCGCCTTTATGCACGCGCCCGGTATCTCTCCGGAATCCGCCTGCATCCCGGATGGGATGTCCACGGACAGAATATAGGCGGAAGAAGAATTGATTGTTTCTATTGTCTTCTGGTACATATAGCGCGGAGCGCCCTTTATCCCCACCCCTAAGAGGGCATCGACTATAAGGCCGTATGCGGATATCCTGTTCCTTAAAGAAATAACCCTGGACGGCGTAAGAGGTATTATCTTTTGTTTCATGCGCAGGAGAATATCCAGGTTGGCCCCTGCCTCATTTTTGGCGCAAGGTGCATCCCCGGCAAGGTAAATATCCGGCTTTATCCCATGCGTAACAAGATGGCGCGCGGCGCACAAACCATCCCCGCCGTTGTTGCCGCTGCCGCAAAATACGGCTGTCTTTAACACCCTGCCCCGGAGCCATTTCAAGGCCTCATCGCTCACCGCCCTGCCCGCGTTCTCCATAAGCAGGAGCACCGGCATGCCGAATTCCGACACTGCCTTCCTGTCTAACTCCCCTGCCTCTTCGGCAGTCAATAAACGACGGGCCGGTCCCGGCATGGCGCTACTTATCCTTCCTCCCCACGGAGAAGGCATCGGCTAAATACCTGCCTACCCCGTAATAGGTGCGGCTGGCGGGGTTGAAAATCAGAGGCTTGATCTTTTCCATATCGGCAACGCCCCCCTCCGTCAAAAACTCCTCCTCCACTTTAATATCCTTTATCTGCCCGATAAAAATCGTATGCAGCCCGACTTTTACCGCGTGCAGGAAAGAACACTCCATGACGAAAGGAAATTCTTTTATGTAAGGGGCATCCACAAAATCCCCCTTGACCGGGGTAAGGCCGCTGGCGGCAAACTTATCCTCCGCCCTCCCGGAAGCCATACCGAAATAATCCGCCTCTTTTATATATGCCTCCGAGGGAATATTCACGGTAAAAGCCTTCTTTTCCAGCATATTGGAATAGGTATAAGTGGCCTCCCTTATCGAGACGCTCACGCAGGCAGGGTCCGAACAGGATATCCCGCCCCAGGCTACGGCCATGGCATTGGGCTTGGAATCCTTGTTATACGTACCGACGATAAAAACCGGGGTGGGAAAAACAACTGTCTTGACTCCGATTGACTTTTTCATTTCCTGCCTCCTGTCATAAGGACCTTCCTGCACAAAAACCCTTCGGGTTCATTTTTTCTTCGCTATGCGCACAAATATACTATCCCCCTGGAAGTCGGTTTTTGCGCCCTCGGGATCGGCATCCTCGGGAAGGGGTATAGTGCGGATGAACGAGCCGAAACTCTTCGACTTCAACGACGCGGAAGGGGATTTCTCCTCGCTGCCGGAGGAATACTCTCCGCTTATCTTGATAAAATTCTTGTCCACCTCCACCCTGACCTTGCTCTTGTCCAACCCGGATATATCGAACCTTATCAGGTATTCTTCGGGGTTATCCTGTATCTCCGGCTCCGTTTCATAAGGCAGGCCAAGGATCGAAGGAGCGCCGAACACGCTTTTGAAAGGGGGAGGCTTAGGCTTGACCGGTGCGGCAGGAGCCTTTGGATTGCGCTTGTACTCATCCATTGCGGACTTAAGCTTTTCCACGGGTATAGCGAATCCTATACTCTGGGAATACTGCACCACCGCAACATTTATCCCTATAAGCTGCGCGTCCAGGTTGAAAAGCGGGCCTCCGCTGTTTCCCGGGTTGATCGGGGCATCCACCTGGAGCATATCCCCCATGACCAATGTGCCCCGGGATGAATAAAATTTCCTGTTTTTCCCGCTGAGGATGCCCGAAGTAACGGTATTCTCAAGCCCCAGGGGGTTACCGATGGCCACTACGGTCTCGCCAAGCATCAAATCCCCGGTCTGGCCCAATACCGCCTCGCTGAGAGGTTTGGAATAAGAAATCTTCACAAAGGCGAGGTCGCTGTCCTTGTCCTCGTATACGAGCTCCCCTTTGAGCTGGGTGCCGTCATTAAGGATAACATATATCGTGCTCGCCATGTTTACCACATGGGCGTTGGTAGCGACCAGCCCGCCCTTATCGACGATTACGCCCGAACCCACGCTTTTTAATTTGAATGCCGGGGCCATCCCGTGGAAAGTGGAAAACTGACTGAATAAAGCATCGAAGTCGTTGCCGTACACGCCCCAGTAAGGATTCTGGCGCAGGAAAACCACCTTCTCCGTACTTATATTAACTACGGATCTGGCTGTCTGGCTGACTACCTTGACTATAGGGGTCTGGCGGACGCCGTCGGCGGCTTCCGCAGGCAGGGAAAAAATGCCGGATAGAAAAACTGAAAAAATAATTGCCGGTAAAAGGCGAGCGGTCTTCATAACCCTCCTGTGAGCAACAAGACTGTAGAATAAAATTTTACAATTACACAGGAGTATTGTCAACCGGAAAACTCATAGGTGGCTCAATACGGAAAGAAAGGTTAAACCCTGCCTTCGGCCTCGGCAAAACCAGTCTGAATATACCACGGGCAATCCCAGCAATTCTTGAAAGCTCGCTCAACCATAGTTGTACAGCCGGATAACAGCCAGCACCTTTTGCCGTAATTCTTCTGGTAGACCGGGCATTTTTCTCTGACAGCTTTAACGCATGACCAAAACTGCCAGCAATACTGGGGTTCCCGCAGTTTATCCATAATCCCCCCTTTTGTTAATTAAAGTATAACATATTATTACCCATAATTTAAGGGATGCGCCTTCCTCAAACCTGCAAATAAAAAGACCTCCTCCCCGTAGGAAGAGGCCTTTTTATCTATAATGAATGAATTATTTCTGGTTTTTGATTGAAATCAAACTAAGCTCATCGCCAACCTGCTCGGCAGCAACCGGTACTCAAATTGCTGCCAGCGTTTATCCCCGGATGTTATTTGGACGCACCTGCTTCCTCGGTAGCACCCTTTTCCATCTCATCATCCGTTTTCTCGGAATCAACCGATGGCTCATAAGAGTCCGAAGCATTGTCTGTTTCGATAGTTTCGGATGACGAATCTATAACCGTCACGGACGGTTCATCCGCCGTTTTGGACATCTCTGCGGCCAGGGCTAAACCTCCGGCCAGGCAAAGAGCCAAAAACAAAAATATCAGCTTCTTCATTTTGCTCACCTCCTCTCGAATTTGTTTTAAAGTAATTTCGCGCATGAGATAAAGGCGCCCGGGGAAAACGCCTCAGGCGCCCGAAACGCAAATATCCGGTTCTTAGGGCTTCAGGAACTTATTATACAGCCAGGCAAGCAGCAACCCGCCTATGCCGGCATCCACAAACCCCCAGATGCCTCCGATTATGCTTCCCAGGACTGTCGGGGTATACCCTAAATACACACTCGCCAT
>Ga0265297_10012717_pt1 | contig 10047 bp, 5 predicted proteins | sample Munlanlwell13791_FD_192502 | JGI IMG/M metagenome (GOLD analysis project Ga0265297, IMG submission 192502) | Leachate microbial communities from a municipal landfill in Southern Ontario, Canada - Leachate well 137-91 | ecosystem: Engineered > Solid waste > Landfill > Unclassified | place...
CAGCTGGGACTCTGCATGTACTTTAGAGGTTAAGGAGAATGGAATACCATTGGCCGTGACCAGAAAATTTGCATTAGACCCATTGCATATTATCTCGTATCCTATGAAGAGGTTTAATCTCAATGCAGACCCGTCTTTTGATTCTGCAAAGACAACCCACATGTTTGAAGTAACCGCATCTAGTGCAACTTCTACTCTCGAAATAAAACTGACAGACAGGTTCGGAAATGTCTATACCGAAAGTATGGCTCGTCCTAAGGCTTTTACCTTGTCAATGGAATAAATCATCTTATGAAACAATCAAATACTAACTAATTATTAAAACTATGAATCTTAAAATCTTTTTGAAAAAGTTCTTAGTTTTGGCTTCTGTCACACTGATTTCAATTTCAATGTGGGCACAGGCCACTATTAAAGGAACCGTGTACGAGTCCGATGGTAAGACACCAATATTTGGGTGCGGAGTCGTCGTGAAAGGCACTACACGTGGCGTCGCAACAGAACAGGACGGAACCTATACCATCAAGGCTAATGAGGGTGAAATTCTGGAATTTGTTTCGGTTGGTTACACAACCAAGACAGTCACTGTAGGCAAACAGTCAGTGATAAATGTAATGCTCGATTTTGAATCCCGTCAGCTTGAGGGGCTTGTTGTTACTGCCTTAGGTCTTACCAGAGAGCAGAAATCTCTTGGTTATGCTGTCACCAAAGTTGATAGTGATGTCATCACACAGGCCGCAAACAGCAACTGGTTGAACGGAATGAACGGTAAGGTTGCCGGTTTGACATTCAATACAGCAAGTTCTGGTCCTATCGGGTCTCTCCGTGTCACTCTTCGTGGAGATCAGTCACTTAACTATGGTAGCAATGAGGCTTTGTTTGTTGTTGACGGAATTCCAATCAGGTCAGGTACAACAGCTACTACTTCAAGCAGTAGTTACACAAACTCAGGTGCAGATTTCCCTGTAGACTTCGGTAACGGAGCCAGTGACATCAATCCTGAAGATGTGGAGTCTGTTTCAGTCCTCAAAGGCCCTGCTGCAACGGCTCTTTATGGTTCGCGTGCTGCAAACGGTGCAATTGTCATAACTACAAAATCCGGCAGGAAACAGAAGGGAGTCGGTGTTAGCTTCAGTTCGACTGTTACTGCTGAAAGGGCAGGTTATTGGCCTGCTTTCCAGAAAGAGTACGGCTCAGGCGGCGATATGGGACTCAATGAGTTTTGTTTCTGGACACTGACATCTGCTGAAACCGGTTCTGCAACAAATCCGACAAGAAATCTCTCACGTTATGCATGGGGAGAGAAATTTGACGCAAACAAGATGCGTTATCAATATGATGGCAAGAATTGGGAAACCGGTGAAATTGTCAAGACTCCGTTCGTTTATCAAGATGATTGGTTTACCGGTATCTTCCAGACAGGTATAACTACAACAAATACTCTTGCCATTAACGGAAGCAACGGAGAGGGAACAAACGTACGTTTCTCCATGACAAATACCGATAATGACTGGATTCTTCCTAACACAGGTTACAGAAAACAGGCTTACTCATTCTCTTTTGAGTCACCTTTAAATAAATATGTCAAGTTCAACACCAAGGTAAACTATTATCGTACAGACAGTGACAATATGCCAATGGCAGGTTATCACCAGACAACAGTGATGTATGACTTGATGTGGGGTTACAATAACAGTGCAATGAAAAACTGGAAGGATGAATACTTCCAGGGCAGATTCAATGCAATTAACAGAAATTCCACTTATTCTCAAAACGGAAACAGTCTTGTATTTGCAGGAACAGGTTCTTACAACCCATACAGGATACTTTATGAGGAGCTCAACTCAACAGACCAGGATCGTGTATTTGGTTCTGCAGGTTTCAATGTTAAACTTGCAAAACATTTGACTTTTGATGTAAAGGCTGGTATCGATTTAGGAAATGAGTTCCGTACACAGAGGAAACCCAAACTTACTTCAGGTTGGGAAAATGGTTTCTACAGAGAGCAATCTCTTATCAATTTTGAATCTAACACAGACTTCCTGTTAAAATATCAGAATAACTTCCTTGAAAACAGGCTTTCTGTTACAGGAGCATTTGGTGGTAACAATATGGTTACATCATACAGGAGAAATGATGTAGAACTTGCAGAACTTGATATTGATGGTGTTTACAACACAACAAACGTACCATCAGGTATATATCCAGACCCATATACATACAGAAGCAAGAAGATAATCAACAGCTTATATGGTTTTGCAACTTTAGGCTGGAATGACACATACTATCTGGATATTACAGGACGTAATGACTGGTCAAGTACTCTTGCAAAGGGTAACTGGTCTTACTTCTACCCATCTGTATCAGCGAGCGTACTGCTTGATAAGGTATTTGATTTCTCTACTAACTTACCAGCAGTTACTTTCGCCAAATTGAGACTATCTTGGGCCAATGTTGGTAATGATACATCTCCTTATTCTCTTGACCAATACTATTCTGCTTCTTCAATAAGCGGTGGGTATACTCTTCCGGGGACAATAGTTAATCCTATGATTAAACCAGAGAATGTTGAGAGCTGGGAGATTGGTCTCGAGACAAAATTCCTTCAAAACCGTCTGGGTGTTGATATCGCCCTTTACAACTCTTCAACCACAAATCAGATTGTATCTGTTGATGTAGATCCGATTGTGGGAGCCTCTTCAATGAAGATCAATGCCGGTGAGATAAACAATAAGGGTATAGAGGTTTCTCTTAACGCAACTCCGGTAAAGACTAAAGACTGGACCTGGAATATCAATGCCAACTGGTCACTTAACAAGAATAAGCTTGTATCTCTTCAAGACGGTTGGGATCCTAACAAACCACTCGAGACAGATATGGGAACTACTATTGGTGGAAGACTTCACGTTTACTCATACGTAGGTGGTGAGATGAATAAACTATATGGTTTCGGTCTTAAGAGAGCTCCTAAAGGTTCGTACTATGTAGATGGTGATGGTAACCAGGTTGACTGTTCAGGTCAGGTACTGATAGATACAACAACAGGTCTTCCTTCTTTAACAACTAATGCAGATGTATATCTTGGTAAAGTTAACCCTGACTGGAAGGGTGGCTTCAGTACTTCTTTGAGATATAAGAGACTGACTCTAAACATGTCATTTGCATATCAATGGGGAGGTAACAGATTCTCTGTAACAAACGGTATCCTATCATATCAGGGTAAGTTGCAAAACTCACTTGACGGACGTTATGACGGTAAAGTTGCCTCAGGCGTTAACGTAGTTTCGGCTAATGAGGACGGAACATATGTATGCTCTAAGAATAATACAATTACAAGCAGTATCTATACATACTACCAGGCACTGACTTTAGACCGTTATAATGGTGAAGCCAATACATTTGACACATCATTCCTTAAGTTCAAAGAGGCAAGGCTTGAATATGCATTGCCAGAGACTTTGTGCAAGAAGATAGGATTCCTTCAGGGAGCTTCAATCGCAGTTTTTGCAACAAACATTTTCTCTTGGGATAACTGGCCACAGTTTGATCCGGAAGGAGGTATGTTGCAAGGAACTAACGTATTTAACGGTATTGAGACAGGTGCATTCCCAATGACTCGTACTTATGGTGTTAATCTGAAACTGCAATTTTAATTATAACATAGACAGAATATGAAAAAATTAATGATAATATGTGGGATTGCCCTTGGAATTCTTAGCTCTTGTACAAAAGACTTTAAGGAGACCAATACAAATCCCAACAAGACAATTGTCGGTATGATTCAGGCATCAGGTATGTTTGAACCTCTCCTGTACAATTTTGCAAATAACTGGATAAATGACTCCTGGTATTACAACGATGAACTGGTTCAGTTTACAGCCCATACAGGTGGTGTAACCCGCAGGGAGCACCAGTATTATCTCGAACCGGGAAGGGATTGGAAAGCTTTCTGGGATCTTTACTCAAATTATGGAAAGAACGCAGATCATATGCATGAACTTGCTGTTGAGCAAGGAGATAAGTCTCTCGAGGCTATTTCGCTCACATTTAAGGTTTTGTATTTTGCCAATATGACTGATATGTTTGGAAGTGTACCATACGAAGAGGCATTCTCAGGACGTAAAGTAGGGGGAACGCTAACACCTAAGTACAATACACAGAAAGAGGTATACCAATTCCTTTTTGCAGATCTGGAAGCCGCAAATGATTTATATGCAGCAAACCCGACATTTTTAAATCCTTCAATGGATGGAATGTACAATGGAAATATGGCTAAATGGAGAAAATTCAACAACTCTCTTTATCTTAGATTACTATGTAGGGTGAGTGGACGTTCAGAAATGAATGTTGCAACAAAGATGACAGAAATCATCGGAAATCCTTCAAAGTATCCTGTTTTCACATCTAATGATGATAACGCTACTGTTAAATTTTCAGGAAACGATCCTTACATAAACACATTCGGTACTACTACAGAGAGTGAGTTTACACAAAGTGGCAGGAAGCTAACCAGACAATTGATAAGTATGACAGTAGTAACAGAGAACGGCAATCAGGTATATGTTGATCCTCGCCTTCCTATTATTGGCAAGAAAAACACAGTTGTGGCAGATAATCCATATAATATCTGGATTGGTACCAAATCAGGCTGTACTGACCTTGAAAGAGCAACTGTTGACAAAGGTTCTTCTTGGTTAAACTATAAAGTGTTCTGCAGGAAAGATGCGACATCAACACTTATGGATTACGCAGAAATAAACTTCATTCTTGCTGAGGCTGCTTTAAAAGGCTACATTACTGGAGGCTCTTCTGCTGCTAAGAATTACTATGAGGCTGCTATAAGAGCTTCTATGGAAAAATGGTCGGCACTCGGAGCATTCAGTGCTACTCCAACATCGATTACCACAGCGCAGGTTAACACATTCTTATCATCCAAGCTTGCGTCATGGGATCTTGCAACCAATAAAGAAGAGCTAATTGCAAACCAAAAATATCTTGCTCTTTTCTGGGTAGGAATGGAAGCATACCATGAATATCGCAGAACAGGATATCCTGTCCTCACTATAGGAGAGGGAACAACATATAACGATAATGTGTTCCCATCCAGGTTCGGTTATCCTCCGACAAGTGTATCCACCAACTCGGCAAATGTTGCTGCAGCTTTGGAGCAGATGGGTGGTGAGAACGATATGAAAACACCTGTATGGTGGAGTAAACAAGCAATTCAATCAGGATTGTAGTTGTAAGATTTATTTTGGTTATGAATAGATTTTTAAGCATACTTATTTTACTGTTTTTCTCAGTTATCTTGAATGGAAAACCTCTAGCAGGAGTTATCCAATCAAAGGGTGATTATATAGAAAACGTAGTTGTTACTGATGGGTACTCATTTACAAAAAGTGATCAAAAAGGCCATTTTAAACTAGATGTTAATCCTGAAGCAGAGTTTGTCTATATTTTCACCCCAACTGGTTATACTCCGGTCAGAATCAATGGAATATCTCAGTTTTTCAAGAAGATAGAACAGAGTACAGATGAGGTTGTCTTTGAACTGGAGTCGACAGGTTGTAGGGATTATGCCCTGATAGCTGTAGGAGATCCCCAAACAAAAACATCTGAACAGTTCAATCTTTTTGAAAAGAGAGTACTTCCGGATATTAAGGCAACAGTTGATAATTATGCTAAAATGGGCATTTATACCGTGACTCTCTATCTTGGGGATGTTGTCTGGGATTCTATGTCACTGTTCAATAACCATAAAAAAGCTATCAATGGCCTCAATGCCCCTGTATATGCTGCAATCGGAAATCACGATCATCAAAGGGAGCTAAAGGGAGACAAGCTCACCGGCACTGCCTTTGGTGATTGCTTTGGACCGGCATATTACGGATTCAACCTTGGAAATAATTATATTATTGTACTTGATAACATTATCTATGATACAAATAAACAATATATTGAGGATGTTACTCAGCAACAGGTTGATTGGCTGAAAGGTTACCTTGATTTTATTCCTGAGAATGCTAATGTATATATAGCAATGCATGCACCTGTAGGAAGGTTCTGGATTGAAGGATTCAAACCTTCCTGTGGTCATCAGCAGATACTTGATCTATTCTCTGGACGTAATCTTAGTTTTATTACTGGACACACTCACATCAACTCCAATTTGGAAGTGATTCCGGGAGTTATTGAGCATAATGTGGCATCATCCTGTGGTGCTTTCTGGAAATTGTTCTACACAATGGATGGGACACCTTCGGGATATCAGGTATTTGAACTCAAGGAGAAGAATCCGGAATGGTATTTTAAAACTATAGGCAAATTCAGGGATTTCCAGATGGAACTTTATCCGATTGGTGAGTTTGCCGTTAAACCGGACGCGATTGTTGCAAAAATTTGGAATTGGGATCCTGAATGGTGCGTGGAATGGTTTCAGGATGGAAGATATATGGGGAAAATGGAACAGTTTAAATCTATAGATCCAAAATATCAGACATCCATGCAAGAGTTAGTAAAAGAGGGAAAAGTTTCCCAATCTGACTTTGAAAAAGGAAACTATCTTAAGCCAAGGACAACATTCTTCTTTTTTGCGGCAGAGCCTGATAAAGATGCTAAGGAAATCAAGGTTGTAGCAACGGACCGATTTGGTAGAAAATACAACGATACAATACTATTAATCAAAAGATAATTAATTATTAAAATAAAACTTATGAAAAAAGGTTTCATTTATATACTGCTTCTTATGGTAGTTGCTGTGTTTACCTCTTGTGACAAAGAGAACTCGCAGGATACCGGAGAGCCGTATTTCAACTTTACAGATGCTACAGAATCAACCAGTCCTACCGGTTATAATGTAGCCTATACAGGAAACACTACAGGCCTTAAATTTGTAATCCGTTCAAACAGGCCTTGGAAAATCGTGGCAAATTCTGAAGATACTTGGGCAAAATTCTTCCCAAATGAAGGAGATGACGATGGAATCGTTAAAGTAATTGTTGCTGAGAACAAAACTTTTGTCAGCAGAGAGATGAAGTTTACATTTGTTGTTGACGGAGAAGAACAACCGGTTTTATTCACAGTTACACAAGCTCAGGCAACGCCGTTTATAACAGTCTCTAATATTGCCGGTAAGGATATCAACCAGTTGGAACAGACATTTACAATTAATGTAAAAGCAAATGTTGATTATACTTATGCGTCAGATTCTCCTTGGTTGACAGTTGCATCAGAGAATGTCGGTGCTTCAAGTACAGATATAACTTTTGCCACTACTGCCAATAATGGTGCCAACAAGAGAGTTGGCTACATCAATTTCACTTGTGCGCAATTCCCTAACCTTAATGCATCCCTAAAAGTAACACAAGAGGGTAAAGGCGAAGGTACCATAGTTTTATTTGATGATTTTGCATGGTCTACATACAGCAATACTATATTCCCAACCACTACAGATGCGAAGAGATACGATTCATGGACTGCTGAGGAAGTAGCTAGAGGATGGAGCACCACACCTAACGCATCAACAAATAACGAACCGCTTCTTTATGCATGTTATGGTTTTATGAAGGTTGGAAAAACCAGTTATGGTGGAGACCTGATCTCTCCGAAACTAAGTGCACTGCCTGCAGGAACACACAATGTGCTTGTTAAGTTCAAAGCCGTTCCTTATATGACCGCTGCAGGTACTCAGGATGATAACTATCTTAATATAAGTGTTGTCGGTCCCGGTACAGTAAGCGTTTCTCAGTTTGTTATTGACAACTGGCCTGATTATACTGCAGACCCTACATGTACAGCTATATGGTCACAAATCAATACTGAGCGTTCCTTTACAATAACCGGAGCAACATCTGAGACACAGGTGAGATTCTTGGGTGGAGACTTCAACCTTAAAGGTGTCGGTAAAGGTAAGAATAGGATATTCCTTGATGATATCAAAGTACTTATCCCTAATTAATCCGTTTTGAAACAATAATGAGAGAAGCTGTCTAAGTTTTAGGCAGCTTTTTCTTTTGCATCCAATTTTTTGTAAATTTGATTCATTAAGATCAATTGGTTTATGATGAATACATTTAAATACTTTAGTACTCTGTTACTTCTTATCTTATGCGGAACTGTCTATGGACAGGATGGCAGTCAGAGTCCAAAATGGTCTATAGCACTTCACGGAGGTGCCGGTACACTTTCCTTGGATCTTACAAAGGAGAAAGTTCAGTTTCTTGAAGACGAGATGCTTAAAGCTCTTTCCTTAGGAGAATCAATACTGGCTAGAGGAGGTAAGAGCATTGATGCTGTGCAGGCAGTCGTTATATATCTTGAGGATTGCCCCTTGTTTAATGCCGGAAAGGGTGCTGTAACCAATCTACAGGGTATACATGAACTGGATGCTGCTATTATGGATGGATCAAATCTTAAGGCAGGAGCTGTTGCAGGTCTGAGAGACGTTAAAAATCCTGTCAAGGCAGCCAGGCTGGTTATGGACAGTACAAAGCACGTTTTTCTTATTGCAGAGGGAGCATCTGCTTTCGCAAAGAGTCATGGATTGGATATTGTGAATAATTCATACTTTTCTACAGATGAAAGAACAGCACAAAACGAGAGAATAAACAAAGGAACAGAAGACCCATATCCTGTAGGCACTGTTGGTTGCGTTGCGCTTGACATGAATGGAAATCTTGCAGCTGCAACTTCAACCGGTGGTATGTCCGGAAAAAAATGGGGCAGAGTAGGAGATGTCCCGGTCATTGGTGCAGGAACATACGCAAATAATAGTACGGCAGCCATTTCAGGAACAGGTCACGGAGAACTTTGGATAAGAAGAGTTGTGGCTTTTGATATTTCCGCACTTATGGATTACAAGGGATATACTCTGGAAGAGGCTGCAAATGAGGTAATATTTAATAAAATATCTCCAATGGGAGGATCAGGCGGAGGAATCATAGCTGTTGACAAGAGTGGAAATATATCAATGGTTTTTAATACAGAAACTATGAACAGGGCTTGGTCCAAGTCTGACGGCACCTTTGGCGTGGGTGTAATCAAAGGTGACGATAAGAGCTTCAAAAAATAGATAAATCACATGCAAAAATTTAAATTTGGATTGCTTCCCAAGGTAATAGTTGCCATTATTCTGGGTATTCTGGCTGCATTTATAACACCTACAGAGATAGTCAGAGCTGTAGTAACTTTAACTGACATATTCGGAAAATATCTCTCTTTCATTATTCCTCTGATAATTATCGGTCTTGTTGCTCCAGGAATAGCAGACCTGGGTAAAGGAGCCGGCAGGTTGCTGGCAATCACTGTAATCATAGCTTATGCATCAACACTGTTGGCAGGGTTTTTCTCATATTTTACTACAAGCATCTCTCTCCCTTTTATGATGGAGAGAAGTTCATCCCTGAATTCATCTGTGACTGAAGTTGCAGACAAGATAACGTCTTATTTTTCAATATCAATACCTCCAATTGTTGATGTTATGTCTGCACTGGTGCTTGCCTTCATTTTAGGATTAACTATTTCCGCAATAAAAGGAGGAGTAATCAAAGCAGCTGTAAATGAATTCAAGGATATAATTAACATTGTTATAAATAAATCGATAATTCCGTTGCTCCCTTTCTATATTTTCGGTATTTTTCTCAAATTGACCAAAGAGGGGCAGGTCTCTATCGTCCTCGGGCTCTTTTTTAAAGTTATTTTAATAATTTTTGCCATGCATGTTATATGGCTACTTTTTCAATACATGGTTGCCTGGCTTGTATCAGGGAAGAACCCTTTCAGAGCGTTGTACAACATGTTACCGGCATATATGACAGCATTAGGAACACAATCCTCAGCCGCAACAATCCCCGTAACTAGATCACAGGTTTCGAAAAACGGAGTAAATGAAGATATTGCAGATTTTGTTGTCCCACTTTGTGCTACTATACATCTGGCAGGAAGTACGCTAAAAATAACCGCGTGCGCATATGCTTTGATGTGGATGCTGGGGTTGCCATCGGGACTAGATCTGTTTACCGGATTTATTTTTATGTTGGGAGTGATTAT
>Ga0265297_10012718_pt1 | contig 10047 bp, 14 predicted proteins | sample Munlanlwell13791_FD_192502 | JGI IMG/M metagenome (GOLD analysis project Ga0265297, IMG submission 192502) | Leachate microbial communities from a municipal landfill in Southern Ontario, Canada - Leachate well 137-91 | ecosystem: Engineered > Solid waste > Landfill > Unclassified | place...
ACCAGTTAAACAAAACTATTCAGCATTACAATATGTCAAAGAACAAACACCTGAAATATGTATGGAAGCAGTTAAAAAAAATGGTTTAGCATTACGATATGTTAAAAAACAAACACCTAAAATTTGTATGGAAGCAGTTAAACAAGATGGTTTAGAATTACAATATGTTGAAGAACAAACACTAGAGTTGTGGATGGAAGCAGTTAAGCAAAATGGTTTAGCATTAAAATATATTATAAAACAACCACCAGAAATTTGTATGGAAGCAGTTAAACAAGATGGTTTAGCATTACAATTTGTTAAAGAACAAACACCTGAAATATGTATGGAAGCAGTTAAACAAAATGGTTTAGCATTACAATTTGTTAATAATAAAACACCTGAAAATTGTATGGAATCAGTTAAACAAGATGGTTTAGCATTACTATTTGTTAATAATAAAACACCTGAAAATTGTATGGAAGCAGTTAAACAAAATGGTTTAGCATTAAAATATGTTAAAGAACAAACACCTGATATATGTATGAAAGCAGTTAAACAAAATGGTTTAGCATTACAATATGTTAAAGAACAAACAACTGAAATATGTATTGAAGCAGTTAAACAAAATGGTTTAGCATTACAATATGTTAAAGAACAAACAACTGAAATATGTATTGAAGCAGTTAAACAAAATGGTTTAGCATTACAATATGTTAAAGAACAAACAACTGAAATGTGTTTGGAGGCTGTTAAACAAAATGGTTTAGCATTACAATTTGTTAAAGATAAAACACCTGAAATTTGTAAGGAAGCTATTTATCAAAATGAGATAGCTTCTATTTTTATTGAGTAATAAATATTAATATTTTATAAAACGAAATAATTTAAATTATTTTATTTTTAATTTTTTTTCATCTTTAATAATATTTCCTGATGAGTTAGCAAATTTATAATCGGAAACAGGTTCTTTTAATCCATCTTCAGGATTATAAGTATATGATAATGGTTGTTTTCCTTTTGCTTTTCGTTTCTCAATTTTAATTGCTCTTTCGATTGCTGGTGATAATTCATAACCGATGCAATTAATTTGAAAATCTTTAAAATCAGTATCATCTAAAATAGTTTTTTTAGTTTTATTTAAGAAGTATCTTCTCATTTCGACAAGTTGTGATGCCATTATTGTATAATAATCAAAAATAAGTTTATCTTTATCAAGTTTTGATCGAATAATTTGGATTAATGCGTACATTAAAACTAAACTGAACGTTCCTATTTGAATTTCTCCTTTTTCTTTTTCAAAAGATTCATTGTTAAATTTATAAAGTGGGATTTTAATGTATGGAATACATCTATTATTTTTATCATAAATTTTAGCTATTAATTTGTCTCCAAAAAATACATATGTACTATATCCTAAAAATTGGAAAAATGGATAATGTTCAGTAATTGTTACATTTGAATATTTTTTTTGTAATTGTTTTACTAAATTAACAACATCATTTTTATAATCAATTGATATAATCTCATAAATCGAAACTGGTGTATATTTAAATTCTTTTTTTTCAATCGTACTTTTCATCATAAAATAATTAAATGCATATTGTCCAACTGTTATTACCGTATTTTTTTTATCCAACCAAATCCTAATATCTTCCATAACATCATTATTTTCTATTTTTAATTCATGTAATGTTTTATTTATATGAGGTAATGGATAAAATTGTTGAAGTAAAAAAAATCGTGGAAAAAATTTTTCTAATCTAAAATAACTAACTAAAGGGTCATTCATTTGTCTTAAATAATCAATTTCTAAAAAATGTGGATGAACAATTTCAAATCCATCAATTGACTTTGTAGGCAAAATATTATATAATTGTTTAAACATATATGAAATATCACAATTTTTTTCTGTATTGATCGAAATTGTATATGTTTCTGCATGTTGTGCTTCAATTGTTCTAATACGTTTTATTTTATTGTTGTATAATTCATTACAAATATTAATTGCATCAACAATCGGTTCTGGAGAATAAAATTCTATATCCGGATAATCATCATCTTTATAAAATGCATCATTTTTACTTTTATTTTTTATTAGAAGATTTAATGCTATTCCACCATAAATTTTTCGTTTATTTTTTTTAATATAATTATAAATTATTTCAGTGACCTTTTTTTTCTCATCTTTTGTTGGTTCAATGTATTTCAGTTTTGCTTTTTTATGTTCTTTATCAATATTATCTTTTTCTTTTTTAAAAATTTCTAAATCTTTATCTATGTAAAGTTCCATATATTTTATTGCTACAAAATTATTAAAAAAATAATTTTTCATTATTTATAATATATGGAAAAAATAGATTGGATAATAATTATAAGTGCAATTATTATAATCATCATTTTATATAAAAATAAAATTGAACATCTTGATGTTTCTGCACCTACTGATGAAGCTGTTAGAAATTTGGCAAGTTTATATAATAAAGATAAAATAATAGTAACAAATTTAGAAACAACAAATGATATTAATATTGGAAAAAATATAAATGTTTCTGGCAATGCAAATATTATAGGAAATGCAAATATCAAAGGAAATGCAATTGTTTCTGGAATAACAATGGAAGAATTACAAGCACAAAATATTAATATAAAAGGAAATTTATTAACTTATGGTTCGAAATTTAATGTTATAGATACAATTTCTGATAAAATTGGTGGATGGAATAAGAGTGTTATAAGTAAGTGGAATCCAGATTATCAATGGAAAAATCAAACTACACCTGTAGGTAAAATTCTTCAAGAATATTTCAGTAAAAAATTAAAAGATAAACCAATTAATACTATGCATATTGCAAGAGTATTAAAAGGAGATAGTAGTGATCTTGATTGGATTTTAATGTTTAGAGCTATTAAAGTGTCAGATAATAAATTTATATTATATGTTGTTGGTGAGGATTGGAATGAGCCACGAGCTACATATGATTTTATATAATTTATTCGCAAAATTTTTTCATCATTTATAATATATGGAAAAAATAGATTGGATATTAATTATAAGTGCAATTATTATAATAATTGTTTTATATAAAGATAAAATAGAACATCTTGATGTGTCTGCGCCTACTGATGAAGCTGTAAGAAATTTGGCAAGTTTATATAATAAAGATAAAATAACAGTAACAAATTTAGAAACGACAAATGATTTAAATGTTGGAAAAGATACAAATATTGCTGGAAATGCAAATATTATTGGGAATACAACTATTAAAGGAAATGCTATTATTTCTGGAACAACAACAACAGAAGGTGAATTACAAACACAAAATATCAATATAAAGGGAAATTTATTAGTTAATAATTCTGAATTTCAAGTTATTGATACAATTTATGATGAAAGTATTAAAGGATGGAATCCTGATGATCAATGGAGAAATCCTAATACTGCGCCAGGTAAAGTTATTAAAAATTATTTTAGTAAAAAATTAAAAGATAAACCAATTAATACAATGCATATTGCAAGATTATTAAAAGGAGATAGTAGCGATCTTGATTGGATTTTAATGTTTAGAGCTATTAAAGTATCTGATAGTAAATTTATTTTATATATTGTTGGTCATAATTGGAACGAAAACCGTGTGACATATAGTTTTACATAAAAAAATTGAAAAATAAACTATATAGATATATAGTTTATTTATTATTTATAACTAAATGGCTTTAATTAAAGGAAAAGATCTAAAGGATAAAAAACTATTTAAATTTTTCAGAATTAATATGACAAATTATAATTTTACTTATAAAGAAGGAGAAAACATAGATGTTAATTCAGATGTTTTGGATGAAAAATGTGGATTAACATTTATGGATGAATCATACAAAAAATTTATTAGTTTTTACCTGAAGGAATATTATTTTTATATTGGAGATGTTTCTATTGATGATGAAGAAGATATTTTGAAAATAGAAGATGGAATATATAAAGCTCATAAAATTATATTATCAAATATTAGATATAAAATTGATTTTGATTTAACTGAGAATGAAATTAGTAAAATTATTAATTTTACAGAAGGTAATGTTGGTTTTTCAGAAGTATATCGATTATTACATAAAAAAAATCATGTAAAAGAATTAATTCAACTTGTAATGAATATTCCACGTGTTGTAGACTATTTATATATTTTTGTCAAATCGCCAGATGAAGATGAATTTTTCACATTAGCAGATTTTTATTTCAAAGGACATCCAAATGGAAAAAATGAAATTAATACTGATTTTTTAGTTTGGTTAGAATTTACATTTAAAAAATTGTTAGCAGCTACAAATAATACTGAAAATTTCTTTATAAAATATTTAAATGTTATTTACAATCATTACAAATGTAAATTTAATTATAAAACTTTGCAAATGTTTTGGAATAACAAAAAAGTTATCAATAACGTTTTAGAAAAAATAATTGATGGAACATGTGTATGCCCATTTATTGATGAAAAAATGGCATTTATTTTAATTAATAATCAAGAAGTAATCGATTTTGAAAAATTACTCATGTTCGAACCAAAATTATACCAATTCATCCATTATAAAACATTGACACAAACAAATCTTGTTTTAACTAAAAAAGATTATAACATTATTAACTACATTCCTGAAGAAATTATGAAACAATATAACATTAGATTAGAACTATTCAAGAAAAATTATATTAAAGATGAGGAATACAGTGACTTATCAGAATTTATTATGGATATTATTAAACACGAAGATTATAAAGATGAATTTATCTTTAATAAGATATTTAATATTCCTAAAGCAAAAGAAATTTTGTTTAATCATCTGGAAAAGAAATATTAAATAAATAAATTTTAAATTTATTTATTTAATAATTTTAACAATATCAACAAAAGTTATAAGTCTCATTATACAACATTCTCGTTCTAAACCTATATCTTCTTTGATTAGTTTTTTTTTTCTTTTAATTTTTTCTTCAGATGATAATTTATCATCCTCCATAATTTCATGTAATTTATCTTCATAATATAGTTGAATATTACCTAAAAGTTTTTTACATGTAGGACATTTCATATAAAGCATCTTTACTATAATTCTTAAATATATTTTAATCTTTTATATTTAAAAATCAATTTTTTTTTATGATGTTTATTATAATGACAGATATAAATGAAACAGAAAGGAAAAAAAGTAATGAACAACTTAATAAAGAATTTGAAGAATATATTGAAAAAACAAAAATAGAAAATAAAAAATTAGATGAAGAAAAATTAAAAAATTTGTCAAAAGAACAAAAATTTCATGATTTAACTTTTGCTGATATATTTATAGGAATTAAAGATACATGTTTTGGTATTTATGATGATATACTTAATAGAAATTTCTCAATTGATATGTTCAAAAAAAATAATAGATTATTTTTTTTAGGTATCATAATTGTAGTTATAACAGTTATTTTATTTATATGCACAGAATTATCATCATCTTTATAATGTAGAAATCGGTCTATAACCACTTAAATTGCAATCTTTATTTAATATATCAGACTGAACAACCAATATTTCTCCTTGTGATGGATAATTAACTAACTTAAAATCATAATATCCTACAGTTTTATATTGAAATGGTTTTAATTTCCTTATTAATTTTCCAACTTCATCACGTGTTAAACCGTAAATTTTATAATTAATTAAATCACCATATTCATTATATAAATGTTTTCTGATTAAGTATTTGTGGAATATTTTATTTTCAAAATTACAAATTTGATAATATGTGTAAAAAGAAACATCAGGATCATATACCATATTATATGATGTTTTTTTCATAACATAATTATTTGGTTCACTCATTATATTTTAAAAGTATAAAATATTTTTAATTAAAATACACAAAATTCTTTTTCTAGATAAAAATTTTCTGGTTTTACACCTTTTTGTAGTATTTGTGTTTCACTATTGTATCCTTTTTTTAAATCTTCATTATATTTTTTTTCGATAATATCTAAATAATATTGTAATATACCATCGAGACGTTTCATTGCATATTTTAATTTTTTTTTGTATGTTTTATTGAGTGGTATTGTATAAATGAATGAATATAATGTATTTATTGCTTGATTTTTTTTAGAATTCATTAGATTATATCGTTTTCCAGATTCTTTTAAAAGACCTTCTTCATAGCACATGATAAAATTATTAATTGTTGATATTAATTCTTCATAGACTTGTGGATTATAATTATAAAAATCTTGAATCCAATATAAAAAATAAATAAATTCTGGATAATCAGAAATTTCATCAATTGGTTTTCTAATTTCTTTTAACATTTCTTGTTCCAAATTTTCTTCTTCAACTTCTTTTTTTTTCACAATAAATAAAAAATAGATACTTATAAGAAGACCAATAAAAATACCTAAAAATGTTCCTGAATTTATATTTTTATTTCTAAAAATTATTATACAAATTGTTATTATAACAAAAATATTTATAGCATTTTTTTTTGTTATCATATAAATTTATAATACATTATAAATTTATGACCAAATATTATTAACTTCATCCAATGAATTTACACGAGCTGTTGAAAATTTATTTTCCATTTCTTTTTTTAATATAATTTTTTCCAAATGTGGTTTTAAAATTGTTGTTTTTGGAATTGCAAATATATTAAAATCACCAGATTTATATATATATTCTGTTGAAGCTTCAATTTTATGTTCAATATCAAAAAAAAATTTTTTATTAGAAATATCATATTGTGTGCCTGTTGATGTATTAAAATAATAACATTCATAATTTAATTCATTAAATAAAATTAACATATCGATTAATGTTTCATCATTATATTCAACAAAAATAAATGGATTAAATTTTTTAATAATTTCTTTCAAATCATTTAATACATTTATTTCCATTCCTTCTGTGTCAATTTTAATTAATTTAATATTTGATAGATTTTCATATATTTCTGAAAAATGATTTATTGTTTTACAATCTATTTGTTGAGTTAAAATATTATTTGTATTAATATTATTAATAATACTAAATTCACTTGATTTATTCGTATCAAAAGATGTTGTAAAATATTTATCCATACCAATACCATAAGGCAATGTTATTACATTATGACATTCATTCAACATTAAATTTGTACATAATAATTTAAATATTAATTGTTGTGGTTCAAAACATATTAAAGTTCCATTTTTTATCATTTGTTTAATTGGAATTGCATGTGTGCCAATAAATGAACCAATTTCAATAACATTATCATTTTCATGTAAAAATGTTCTAAAAAATTCGATTTCAAATTTGGCAAAATAACCATATGTATTCATAAAATTACAAATTAAATTGTTATTGAATAAAGCATATTTACCATATAAACATTCTTTAATGTAAATACTACTCATTATTAATTTATTATATTTATTAATTTTTATATAAAAACGGAATAAAGATAATTAACAAATTGTATTATAATGAATCATACGTATAATATTCATTTTGCAAAACAAAAAATTGATAAAATAAATTTTGAAGAAATAGCAACCATTTTATTTAATGACTATAGTAAATTACTTGACTCTGAAAAAAAGGAATTATTAAAATTTTTCATTTCAAATAATGAAGTTGATAAAATATTGTTAAATTTTATTTTTAAACATTATCATCCAAAAAAAAATGATCTGAATGAAAATGAATTTATTAAAAATACAAAAAAAATATTATGTAAATTTAGTAAAATACTTTTTGAACTTGAGGATAATAAATGGAATTTTCATAATTATCCTTCATCTCGTTTTGAAATTACAAAAAATGAATTTATATTTGAAAATACTATTTCTTTCATAGACAAAGATGAATTTGAAGAAAAATTATATAATTTAGTAAGAATATTAAATGAAACTACAAAAATTATTAAGGTGAAATATTGTTTGATTAAAGATGATGAAAACATTTATAATGTTCTTTTATTCTGTAAAAAAAATTGAAATAAATAAATATTTGCTTGTTCTTTTATTTATAATTATGTTGAAACATGAATCTACCGTATCAGATTGACTATGATGCAAATAACAATGTATTGGACGAATTGCACGAACAATTTGTTGATAAAATGTGTATTTTAGTATATGTTAATTTATATTTTACACACAATCAACAAAGTATCAATACATATTTTCTAAACCAATATGATCAATGGAATACTTTGGCTATAAATGAGCTTTTTTGTTCTGCAAAAAAAATACTTCCTGAACTTACATTTTTTCAATTTAGAGAAATGTTTAATTTGTACATTAATATGATATTAACACAAAATAGTTATATTAATGATGGTGATATTGTATCAGTATCACGCCAAATTATTCAGGTGCTATTGTATAACTCATCTGAATCAGTGACAACAGGAACATAAATGACAACTTCAATTTCTTATTTTACAAATAAAAAATTGAATAAGTAAATGTTTAATTAGTAGTTTAATATTATAAATATATTGGTTTCTATATGAATTTGGAACTTGATATCGAAAATGAAAAATTAAGAGATATGTTTTTGGACTATTTTTATGTAATTCAACTATGTGAAATACATTTTAAGATTCATTGTCATTTATTCTGTAAAAAAAATTGAAATAAATAAATATTTGATTATTCTTTTATTTATAATTATATTGAAACATGGATCTTCCTTATCAGATTGATTACAATGTGAATAACAATGTATTGGATGAATTGCACAAGAAATTTATTGATAAAACGTGTATTTTATTATATATTCATTTATATTTTGAACAATATCGACAAAGTATCAAGACATATTTTCGAAACCAATATGTTCAATGGTTTAATTTGGCTATATATGATCATTTTTGTTTTGCAAAAAAAATACTTCCTGAACTTTCAATTTTTCAATTTAGAGAAATGTTTAATTTGCACATTAATATGATATTAACACAAAATAGTTATATTAATGATGATACTATTGTATCACTATCACGCCAAATTATTCAGATGTTATTATTTAACCCATCTGAATCGATGTTATTGTATAACTCATCTGAATCAGTGACAACATCAGTGACAACAGGAACATCAATGACAACTTCAATTTTTTATTTTACAAATAAAAAATTGAATAAGTAAATGTTTAATTAGTAATTTAATATTATAAATATATTGGTTTCTATATGAATTTGGAACTTGATGTTGAAAATGAAAAATTTAGAGATATGTTTTTGGACTATTTTTATGTAATTCAACTATGTGAAATACATTTTCAGATTCATTGTCATTTAATTCCACATAATTTCGACGAGTTAAAATATAAAATGTTTATAAGTATTTATTTATATCTAAAACATAAATTTCCTGGTTTTACTATTGCACAATTTAATTCTTTTGCGAATGTTTATTATAATTATTTTGTTTCTCATCTTGATTTTGTTGAAAATGTAAAATATGTATTTTGTTCCAGAAATATTATTAACAAATTAAGATTTATGATAACATTGAACAACTTTACAACAGACATTAAATCATTCGAAAATAATAAATCAATAACAAAAACAATAATTCCAACAACAATAAAATAATTTTATTTATCAAAAAAATTGAATAAGTAAATGTTTAATTAGTAGTTAAATATTATAAGTAAATGGGTAATTTTTTCTCTTTACAACTTAATGTTGAAAATAAAAAATTGCGAAATATATTTTTAGAACGTTTTTTTGTAATTGAAATGTGTAAAGTTTTTTTTAATGATAATCATCATTTAATTCCACATCGTTTTATTAATTGGAAACATAATATGTTTATGAGTATTTATTTTGATTTACAAGATAAGTTTTCTGATTTTACTATTGCACAATTTGATTATTTTGCAACTATTTTTTTTGAATATTTTATTTCTCATCATTTTCGTGTTAGTGATAAAATTTTTAGAAAATATTTCAATACTGGTTTGAATATCATTAATGATTTTAAATACATGATGACATTATGCTTTACAACAGACATTGAATCATCTAAAAATAATAAATCAATAACAC
>Ga0265297_10012719_pt1 | contig 10046 bp, 7 predicted proteins | sample Munlanlwell13791_FD_192502 | JGI IMG/M metagenome (GOLD analysis project Ga0265297, IMG submission 192502) | Leachate microbial communities from a municipal landfill in Southern Ontario, Canada - Leachate well 137-91 | ecosystem: Engineered > Solid waste > Landfill > Unclassified | place...
GACAAAAACTGGAAGGAAGGCATAATGGCAACAGGTAAACACTATATGGGGTATGGTGTTTCGGAGGGTGGAATGAACTGGGCACCACCGCATATCGCTCGCAGGGAAATGCGTGAGGTATTTATTGCGCCTTTTGAAGCAGCCATTAAAGAAGCCGGAATTGCCTCAATAATGCCGGGTTATCATGAACTGGATGGTATTCCCTGTCATAGTTCAAAAGAGTTGTTAAGAGGAATATTGAGAGATGGATTAAGTTTCGATGGACTTCTGGTATCCGATTATTTCGGGATCAATATGCTGCACGAGTACCATCATGTTGCAAAGGATAAGAATGATGCGGCGAAGCAGGCACTTGAAGCCGGTGTTGACGTTGAACTACCAAGTACTGATTGTTATGGGAAACTATTAAAAGCTGCAGTAGAGAAAGATTTTGTAAAGGAAGCAATGATTGATGCATCTGTTGTCAGAATTCTTAGAATGAAATTTTTACTGGGGCTTTTTGAAAATCCTTATGTAGATGAGAAAAAAGTTACCAGTGTATTTGACACAACGCAGCAGAGAACACTTGCACGCAAAATAGCACAAAAATCAATCATACTTCTAAAAAACCAGGAAGATCTGCTTCCTATAAGAAAAGATATTGCATCAATCGCTATAATAGGGCCGAATGCAGATACCGTGAGAAATATCATAGGAGATTATGCATACCCATGCCATGTAGAATCACTGCTTGAGATGAGTAAGAATGCAGAAATATTCAATACGCCCATACCTGAAAAATTGGAATTGGTTGACAACTTTGTTCCAATCTCAAGCATATTGGAAGGAATAAAGAATATAGTCAGCAGAGAAACCATTGTTCGCTATGCAAAAGGTTGTGATATTAGAAGTGATTCAAGAGATGGTTTTGCCGAAGCTGTTGAGATTGCGGGAAAATCCGAAGTGGCAGTTGTGATTGTGGGAGATAAATCCGGACTTATTGAAGACTGTACGAGCGGGGAGTCCAGAGACAGGGCTGATCTTGATCTGCCGGGGATACAGGAGGAACTCGTAAAAGTTCTTTATGATACCGGCACCCCCATAATTGTTATACTTATAAATGGCAGGCCGCTATCAATTAATTGGATTGCTGAGAAAATACCGGCAATAATAGAAGCATGGCTACCCGGAGAAGAAGGAGCCAATGCGGTTGCCGATACATTATTTGGAAATTATAATCCTGGAGGCAAACTGCCCATATCTTTTCCAAGATCCGTGGGTCAGATTCCTGTATATTATAATCATAAACCTTCAGGCGGCCGTTCTCACTGGAAAGGCGATTATGTGGAAATAAGCAGCAAACCACTGTTTCCATTTGGCTATGGTTTGAGCTATGCAAGTTTTGAATATAGCAATATGATAATAATACCGGAAAGTATATCTATAGATGGTCAGGTTGAAATAAGTATTGATATAAAGAATATCGGGTCCTGTACAGGAGATGAAGTAGTACAGTTATATGTCAACGATGTGCAGTCTGAGATAACAAGACCTGTAAAGGAACTGAAGGGTTTTAAAAGGATTACCATGGAACCCGGCCAGGAAAAGACAATTACGTTTATTCTATCAATTGCGCAATTAGGCTTCTATAACAAGGATATGAAGTATGTTGTGGAACCCGGAACCATAAAAATTATGATGGGGAGTTCTTCTGAGGATATCAGGTCAACGGGGGAATTCGAAATAACAGGTGAAAGAATGGAGATAAGCAATATCAAGAAGTATTTCACATCTGTAATAGTAAAAAATGGATAATAGAAAATTTAAAAAAGTCATTTTAATCAATATGGGTGCGGCATTTCTCTATGGAATAATAATTTGTTTTGTACTTATGACTATTTTTTATGTTATTAGCAGAATAAATTCCATGAGTGCCGAACCGGGTTTTACTGAAGGATTATATACGGTTATTAGATTTGGTTTAATTGCCGGGGCCTTATTTGGATTTATATTCGCTGTGATTTTAGGGATGTTGTATAGACCTTTCAGAAGTATTGTTTTTTTTAGAGATGAAGATAATTTCTTATCTGCTTTAAATAGAGCTATGGATAAAATTAATTACGAACTGGACAAAAAGTATGATAATTCATATATTTTTAGAGAAAAAAGGGATAAGCTGGCTGTTATTTCGGTCAGAATAGGAGATAATAAAGCAATCATTTATGGCCATTTCAGTAAAGTCACAAATTTAAAGAAAAATCTTTCTTTTCAATCTCCATTAAATATTTAAATTGCATAAATATAATCTAAAAATTCTAAGAAATAAATAAAATTTCTTTAAATTAATTGAAAATAATAGGAAAATCGATATTTTTATATAAAATATTTAAAAATTTACAATTTTTTAATATATTAACTATGTTTTTAATAAATTTTTTAGTATAATCAAAATAATTTTATTTATTTAAAGAAATGTTGTATTTTTTTTAATCTAAAAATATTTTTAAAAACTGTCTATTGAAATAACTGGAGAATAATATGAATGAAGATTTGAAAATAATAGAAGAAAGAAGTGACAACAAAAATTATAAAAAAATAACCGAAATAAAAAATGACTATATCTTTAAATTTATTGCAAAATTCATAAAACTTCTAAATCCCGGATCAGTATTTGTCTGTGAAGATTCTCTGAGTGATTTCGATTACATAAGAGAAAAAACGATAAGAGACGGTGAGGAAAAGAAGCTTTCAATAGAAGGGCATACGGTTCATTTTGATAGCTATTACGACCAGGGAAGAGACAAAGAGCATACAAGGCTTCTGGTTCCAAAAGGATTTTACCTGGATCCAAATCTGGATACAATGGACAAGGAAACAGGGATCAAAGAAATTCTGGGTATTCTGGAAAATATAATGCAGGGAAAAGAATTATATATACTTTTTTTCTCTCTGGGGCCGGTCAAATCAAATTTCTCTATTCCTGCCATTCAATTAACTGATTCAAGCTATGTCGCACATTCAGAAATCATACTTTACAGACCAGGATATCAGGAATTCAAAAGATTAGGGAACAATAAAGATTTTTTCCAATTCGTACATTCGGCCGGAGAGATCAAAGATGGCGTAAGCATAGATATCGATAAAAGAAGAATATACATGGATACGGAAGAAGACATCGTATATTCTGTAAATACTCAGTACGGGGGAAATACTATCGGACACAAGAAGCTTGCTATGCGTCTCGGAATAAATAAGGCCTCAAAAGAAAATTGGCTGACAGAACATATGTTTATTTCCGGAATACATGGACCTGGAGGGAGAGTCACCTACTTTACCGGTGCTTTTCCATCGATGTGCGGAAAGACTTCAACAGCAATGATCAACGGTGAAACAATTGTCGGGGATGATATCGTTTATATTAAAAATATAAATAATAAGGTATATGCGGTCAATGTGGAAATAGGTATTTTCGGGATAATAGAAGACATTAATCCCGGCGATGATCCTTCCATATGGAAAGTTCTAAACGAGCCAAACGAAATCATATTCTCAAATATACTGGTGACTGAAGATAAGAATGCTTACTGGGTGGGAAAGCCGGAAAAGGTACCAGAAAAAGGAATAAACCATTCCGGGCAGTGGTACCAGGGCAAGAAGGATGCAAAAGGAAATTTAATCCCGCCTTCTCATAAGAATGCGAGATTTACGGTAAATCTTAAAAATTTGGATAATCTTGATGTAAATTATAATAATCCTGAGGGTGTCGAGATCAAAGGGGTAATATACGGTGGAAGAGATTCGGATACGCGGGCTCCGCTGCTCGAGGCTTACAACTGGAATCATGGAATAATAAGTATGGGTGCTTCCCTGGAATCAGAAACAACTGCAGCTACTCTTGGTAAAACGGGCGTGAGAACCTTCAATCCTATGTCGAATCTTGATTTTCTTTCGATTCCGGTAGGGAAGTATATAGATATCAACCTCAAGTTTGGCCAGTCACTGCAGAATCCGCCAATGATTTTTAGCGTCAATTATTTTCTTATGGACAGCGATGGTAATTATCTAAATGAAAGGGCCGATAAAAGGGTATGGCTGAAATGGATGGAACTTCGTATTCATGAAGAGGTGGAAGCAATCGATATCGGTACGGGTTTTATTCCAATGTATAATGACCTTAAAGCGTTATTTAAAGATGTTCTGGGTAAGGACTACAGCAAGGATCAATATATAAAACAATTTACTTTAAGAATTCCTGAAAACATTTCAAAAATAAATAGGATTTTAGAAATTTATAATGGACTGGGTTCCGGAGTTCCGGATATATTGTTCAAGATTCTAAAGGAACAGAAAACGAGACTCGAGATTTTGAAAAATAAAAAGGGAGAATACATTTCTCCGCTGGCATTTTAAATGTTTTTTATCAGTGATTGAACTTATACATTACGAGACCACTTGAAGGTTTTGGATAAAAGTAAGTAGACTTTTCCGGTAATATATATCCTGACATGCAAATCTTTTCCAGTTCTTTTGCTGTAATCGCATTCAGAAGAACTCCTACATCGAAACTTTTACTATCAATATTATCTATTAAATTATCTATGGAATGAGTATAATCGATTTTTTTGATTTGAAAAGAATTGCTGATTTTATCTATTAAAAATTCCTTGAGTACATTTACATCTGTGTTTAAATAAATCTCATTGGCTGATTCTGTATGGACGATATTTGCTGCAAATGATTTTTTTAGTGTAATGAAATATAACTTTTTATTTTCGCCATAAACAAAGAAACTTTTAAAACCTCTGGATTTCGATTTTAATAGTTTTTTCGTGAGATAGGAAGTAGATTTCAGATTATCTGTTTCAATATCGAATGTACCGGTAAGGCTCTTCATTATTTTTTCAATTCCCGGGTAACTTTTAAATTTAATATTTCTATGAGTGGGGAATATAATAAGATCGATCTGGCTGCTTTCGACATATAATGTCATTATAAAATCTTCGGGATGGGCCGCAGATAAATTTCGCGCTGTTTTATTATCTGTTTTATTAAATTTTTCTTTGTAAGCCAGAGATGTTTCATAACGGTGGTGTCCGTCCGCTATTATTAGTTTCCTGTCTCTCATGATCATCATAATATTATTAATTTTATCTCTATCGGTAATTTTCCATACTTTGAATCCCAGAGTGGAATCATATCCTGCAGGTGTATCCATGATCGGATTTTTCCGTAAAGTATTTTCCAGAATATCCGATATTTTATTTCCACTGTCATTATAAAGCATATATACCGGCCCAAAGTTTGTTCTGCAGCTCTCCAGCAGCTTTAACCTGTCCTCTTTGATTTTAGAGTAGGTACGTTCATGAGGCACGATCTGAAGCCGGGAGTATGGTTCTAATTTAGTTAAGCCAATAAAACCGGTAATTTTCTTAAGTTTATTATTTAAATAGAAACTTTCTTCGATTACATAAAAGCATCTATCATTATCGAATTTCAGCACTTGCTTCTTAGTCCACTCATCAAGTAACTTTTTTGCTCCGGTGTATTTATCATTGTTGTTTCCTTCCGGGAGTATCAGATTGACAACGTTATTGGGATTGGTATACAGAAGTTTTTCTCTAAGTGATGCAGAAATTACATCGTAGGGGGGTGAGATTACTCCGGAGATGTTTCCGATTTTATCTTTATTATAAATAAGTCCGTTGAAAGGCGAGATATCTACCATTTATAAAAGTTCCTTCAGGATATCTGTTTTAAATCATGTTTAAATTACTATAAAATTGATTTGAGATTATAGCAATATCAATCTTAATTATCAAATAAAATATTTTATTTGCGGCAAATTGACATTGAATTCAGTTGAGGTAATATAATGTAGATTTTTTGTTTAATTTTTTAGTGATTTATTTATAAAAAATCTGGCATTAAAATATGAAAATCGAAGTTATCGAAAATGTATTGAAATATAATAAGAACCAGGCAGATAAAAACAGGAAGTTATTTAAAGATAATATGCTGCTTGTTTTGAATTTGCTTTCATCTCCAGGATCCGGGAAGACCTCGCTTATACTCGAGACCTTAAAAAGACTCAAAGGAAAGAAAAATATAGGAGTAATAGAGGGGGACATATCTTCTACTTATGATGCTGAAAAGATCGGAAAACTTACGGATAACGTTATACAAATAAATACCGGGGGCTCCTGCCATCTAAATGCAACTATGATAGAGAAGGCCGTAAGTAAATTGAAGATTAAAAGCCTTGATTTGCTGATCATTGAAAACGTAGGTAATTTAATCTGCCCATCGGGATTCGATCTGGGAGAGGATTATAAGATTGTGATGTCATCAGTAAGTGAAGGAGACGATAAACCGGTGAAATATCCACCAGTATTTATCAAGAGTAATCTGATTATATTAAATAAGATAGATCTATTTAAAGTGAGTGATTTTAATCAAAACTTTTTCGAAAATAAAGTAAAAGAACTGAATCCAGTGTCTGATATAATAAAATTGTCCTGCAAGACTGGTTCCGGCATGGAAAAATGGATAGAATGGGTACTGGACCGCTGTAAGATACGTAATAATCGATAAGAATATCACAACTATCTGGAATTGTTAAATGTCATATCGTAAATAGAAAATTCATAAGAAACCTCTTCGGGTTTTATTGACATTGATAAAGGTAAATGGTATTTTAATTCACGTGTTACAAACCTTTTACAAATATACTGCGGAAATAGCTTTATAGCAATAAAGAAAGGAGAATTTATGCTATATAAAGTCATGGATAAAAATCTATATCAGGATTTCATAAAAGCTCTTATTTCCAATTATGAATTTATAGGTCCGGTAAGAAAAGATAGGTCAGTACATGACTTTGTTCCAATAAAGAATATTTCGGAATTGGATACCAATTACACGAAAACAACCATTCCTCCGGCAAAAAAATTATTATTTTATCCGGCAGAAAAACTGGTAAATTATGAAGTCGGAAAGACAATTGATGTAAAACCTGTAGTGGAGAGTGGAGAGAAGATCCTTTTTGGAGTAAATGCCTGGGATATAAATGGCATGAATTTTTTGGATAAGTTGTTTACTACGGATTTTATCGACGAGAACTATATTTCAAAAAGGAAAAATCTTATAGTGATCGGAATGGACAGTCAGCCAACTGAAACCAATTTTTCCCCCAGCATGGATGCGGATTATGCAAAAAGCGGTTTTGATATATATCTTACCGAACTTAATGATAAATATTTTTTAAGAATCGATACTGCGAGAGGAAATGAGATTATACAGAAATATGCTAAAGTCAGCGATGCTACGGCCGATGATTTTAAAGAATACAATAAGTATCTGGACGATTATCATATGAAATTTAAACTGGATGTCGATATTAAAAACTTTTACGATAATTTCGAATTGATTTACAATGATGAGGAATTCTGGAAGAAAGTTGCGAAAGATTGCTACAGCTGCGGATCATGTAATCTTGTCTGTCCCACCTGTTTTTGTTTCAATGTAAAAGATGATATGGAACTTAACCTGAAAGAAGGAAATAAAACAAGAGAATGGGATTCCTGCATGATACCGGAATATGGACTGGTAGCAGGCGGGCATAATTTCAGGCCCAATAAAGAAAACAGGTTAAAGCAGAGATACAGATGCAAACTTAAGACTTTTGTCGATAAGTTTGGTAAATATTCATGTGTCGGATGCGGAAGATGTATAGAAACATGTCTGGCCAGAATCAATATTGCAGAAGATATTAATTCAGTAAAGAAAGAGGTGAGCGTATAAATGGTTTTAAAAGCAAAGGAAGAAAACAAAAATTCCATATATGTTCCCGATATTGCCAGAATCAGCCGTATAGAAAAAGTAAGTCCAACGGAAAAATTATTTAATATTGCCTTTGAGAATGAAGAAAAACAAAATAATTTTAAATTTCTACCCGGTCAATTTATAGAGCTCACAATATTCGGATTGGGCGAGGCGCCTTTTTGTCTTGCATCGAATCCAAACAACAAAGAATTTTTTGAGCTCTGTATAAGAAATGCCGGAAATGTTTCCGGTGCCCTTCATAGAATGGAAGAGGGTTCGAGAATAGGGATAAGAGGTCCTTTCGGAAGAGGATATTTCCCATTTGAAAAAATGAGGAACCATAATGTTCTTTTGATTGCGGGAGGCCTGGGACTGGTACCGTTAATGTCGCTGATAAAATATATCATGCAGTACAGGGAAGATTACAAGGAAATAATGATAGTATACGGTGCAGTTAATCCCGATAGTATTTTATTTAAAAATGATATTGGGTACTGGGGCAACCGCAATGATATCTCCATATGCGTTTCGGTGGACAATCCTGATGATAAATGGACCGGAGAAATTGGAGTATGCACGAAACTTATACCAAGAGTAAATTTTCCACCGGAAGACACTTATGTTGTGGTCTGCGGGCCTCCTGTAATGTATAAGTATGTGATTATGGAATTGGAAAAGAAAAACTTTAAACCGGAAAATACTTATCTTTCGCTGGAAAGAAGAATGGAATGTGGAGTTGGAAAATGTAACCACTGTCATATTGGCAATAAACTGGTATGCGTCGATGGCCCTGTATTCAGTCTATGGGAAATAATGAATTTGAAGGAGGCCATATAATGAGTAAGCCAAAAATAGGAGTATTCGGATTTACCGGATGCGGCGGATGCCAGCTGGAAATATTAAATCTTGAGGACCAATTACTGGATCTTGTAAGTGCTGTTGAAATTGTTCATTTTACTGAAGCAATTACCGAGCACAGTGATAATTATGAGATCGCCCTGGTGGAAGGTTCCATATCCACAGAGCATGGTATTGAAAGAATAAAAAAAATAGGCGATATTGCAAAGATAATAGTGGCAGTCGGAGCATGCGCGGTATCGGGCGGTTTGAATTGTCTGAAAAATTTATATGGTCTTGAAAGAGCCAAAGAGCTTGTATATGGGGATAAGAAGGATTGGATAGATTCCATCGAAGTAAAACCTATTGATCAGTATGTGAAAGTAGACTACTGTGCCAGAGGCTGTCCCCCCAACAGATTCGAGATAGCAGATGTAATAAAATCTCTTATTGTAGGGAAAAAACCTGAGATACCCAATTATCCGGTTTGCATCGAATGTAAAAGAAACGGTAATACCTGTGTCTATGAACTGGGAATAACCTGTATGGGTCCCATATCAAGAGCGGGCTGTAATTCAAGATGCCCAAACAGTGTTTCAGGATGCGAAGCCTGCAGGGGAGTAATAGATGATCCGAATGTAAATGCCCAGAAAGATCTGCTTGCAAAATATGGACTCACGGTTGAGGATATAATGGAAGGATTTAACCTTTATAATGCCTGTAAAGGAAAAACTATAGAGAGAGATAAAAATAATAATAATTCCGGAGGTTTACTATAATGGCAACAAATTTAAATGTAGAAATCTCACCGATATCAAGAGTAGAAGGTCACGGTGATTTGATTATAAATATTAAAGACAAAAAAGTGGAGCAGTTGACATTCAGAATACCGGAATCGCCCAGATTTTTTGAAGCAATGATGGTGGGGAGGAAGTACGACGAACCGTCTCATATAGCTTCAAGGATTTGTGGGATTTGTTCGGTTGCACATACCTGTGCATCAATAAAAGCCACCGAGAAAGCATTAGGTATAATCCCATCCCCGCAAACTATAAAATTAAGAAAACTTGTATATCATCACGAAAATGTCCAGAGCAACGTGCTGCATGTTTACTTCCTGGCTGCCCCTGACTTTTTTGGTGTCGGCAGTGTGATTCCGCTGGTGGAAACACATCCCGATGTAGTAAATATTGCTTTGAGAACAAAAAAGATGGCCAATGACATGGTAAGAATAATTGGTGGTAGAGCGGTTCATCCAATAAGAATAGTAGTAGGTGGGTTTACCAAACTTCCCACGGAGGAAGAAATGGTAAAGATGAAAGAGATGCTCCAGGCAAGTTATCCTGATTTTGAAAAAACTCTTGATGTGTTAAAGGCTCTGAATATTCCTGATTTCAAAAGAGAAACAG
>Ga0265297_10012720_pt1 | contig 10046 bp, 12 predicted proteins | sample Munlanlwell13791_FD_192502 | JGI IMG/M metagenome (GOLD analysis project Ga0265297, IMG submission 192502) | Leachate microbial communities from a municipal landfill in Southern Ontario, Canada - Leachate well 137-91 | ecosystem: Engineered > Solid waste > Landfill > Unclassified | place...
CCAACGTGTGCAAAGCGTCAATCTGTTCGGTAACACGCATGGTTGCAATTTCCGCGGTTATAGAAGACCCCGCACGCCCCGTTACCATAAGACCCGTCATAACAGGACCGAGTTCACGGATAATACCAAGCGCGACAACAAGCCCAATAAATTGCTCACCACCGAACTTAGAGAACCCGACATAACTTTGCAAAGCAAAAACCATTCCGGCAAAAGTTCCCGTCAGTACGGCAATACTTAACGATTGAACACCGATAGAATACATTTGAGCAATAATTTGCTTAAATTTTGGCTTTGTCGTACATAAGACACGAAGTACATCTGCTACAAAAAGAGCGAATGTGCCAAGCTGCGTACATAATGCTATCGCATATGAGCCAAGTGACTCCGTCAACCTAACCATCATATGCGACAACCTTTATTACTGTGCTGTTTCAGAGTCTCCTGCCGGTGCTTGAGATGCAGGAGCAGACTGATTTTGAGGTAATGCGCGAGAAATTGGAGCTACGGGGCGCGTTTTGGGAACGTATTCAGTCGTTACTCTGGACTTAAGAATTGATAGTCCCAATGACCCTAACATAAATAACCCACCCAAAACCCAGGTGATTTTCTGAAAAAGGTCTTGACCTCCGGAACCGCCAAACAACGTTTGAGCGCCTCCACCTAGGGCACCTAAGCCCATATTGCCTTTACCTTTTTGAATCAGAACAAATAAAACTAAAAATAAGCCATCAATAACTAATAAAGTTGTTAATAATCCGACTAACATAATATACCCTCATAGATTAAATACTCATCTTCATACACACAAAGATATCATATTCTTGAACTTTTGAAAATCTAAACTTGAATGCCCTATCAAAAAGCCGTCAACTTGCGGTATACGCGTGATAGACGCAACGTTATTTTCATTAAGACTGCCACCGTATACATAACGTACCGCAATATCCTGTGGCACATGTTGCGCGACAAGATTAGTCAAAAGAGCATAAATTTGCTCCAAGTATGTTAATTCAGGCAGGCGTCCCGTACCAATCGCCCAAACAGGCTCATATGCAATCCAAAGGGTATTTACCTTTCTTGCTTCCCCATTTAAACAATCCCGCAAGCTTATCAACTGTTTTTCGAACGTTTGCGCTACCGCTTGAATATCTTCCTCTTGAGAAAGTTCACCTACGCATAAAATAGGAGATATACCGGCAACCATACACATCTTAACTTTATGTGCAATGTCCTTATCAGTTTCATGGCAATATATACGTCGCTCACTATGCCCGACAATACAATAGCGACACCCCACTTCTTCAAGAGAATTGGCCGATACATCACCAGTATAGGGCCCTGAAGCAAATGAACTACAGGTTTGCGCTCCCAAGACAACCCGCGTGCCCTTAGTTGTATTATATACGGCATTCATCATAGGAAACGAAGGGCATAATACAATCGTGTGTCCTGTAGTTTTTGAAATATCATCAATCTCAGGAATATGCGCTCTACAGTAATAAATGGTCTGTTCAACATTCAGAACCATCTTCCAATTCGCAACAAAAAGAAATGATTTCATATATCCTCTTCTTCTCATAAACTTTTAAAACTGATATACCACGAAAAATTATAACCTACCACCTTTTTTATTAGAAAAAAAATGGTGTATACTAATATAAAGCGATACATTAACGGAATATTTGGGAGGTTTCCACATGATTCGTCGTATTCATTGTCTCACATTACTGATTCTATTTCTTGCCGGATGTGGTCATAAAAAAATTGCCCGTCAAAAAGTTTGCATAGTCAAACCAACCAGAACAACAACTCACCAAGCAGATCCAATTACTTCGTGTAACTACATAACAATATGGGTCCATGGCACCAGACTCACTCCACGCTGCATCCTCAAACGCATTTTTCATTCACCCGATGGACTTATCCCAGCCAAATCATTTGAATCACATTTTCACTTACGCGCGATAACGGACACACTGGCTCAGGTTGACCCGGAAGATTATGCACCGGATTCATTGTTCTTATACGGCTGGTCCGGGGCACTCGGTTTCAAAGAACGCCTGGATGCGGCAGAAGCTCTTTATACACAAATTGAACAACTCACAAAAGCTTATGCCTTGCAACATAACAGGCAACCCAAAATTAGAATTATTACCCATAGTCATGGGGGCAATGTAGTCCTTAATATGGCAAAAATCAACAAAGACAATAACGCTTTTCATATCGATGAGCTTATTTTACTTGCCTGCCCGGTACAAGAAGAAACCGCTCACCTCATAAAAAATCCATTTTTTAAAGACGTATTTGCCCTTTATTCTTCTCTTGATATTATGCAAATAATCGATCCTCAGGGATTATATGATCATAACGACAAACGACCCTTATTTTCGCAACGCATGTTCCCTGACGCAAAAAATGTTATGCAGGTCAAAATAAAACTTAATGGACGGGCCTTATTTCATTCAGATTTTATCAGTCTAAAATTTGTTTCTTTGTTACCTCAGATTATTGATAATATCCGCTCATACCATGATCAACTATGTGCTAAAAACCCTCAGACGCTATCAATATTGTCTATTACAACAAAAACGAATCCTAAACATAAACAGGTTTCATGAAGAACATAGGCCCACTACTCATAAGCATATTCTTGTGTGTTATCGTAACAGGGTGCTCTCACCGACAACACTTTTTTAGACGTAAATTATATTTCTTAAAAAATGAATCCTGTACTAAGCACCAGGTCACACCAACCATAACCGTTTGGGTACATGGAGCACGCCCTTTTGCAGAAAATACGTACAACCTTGGCTTAAAACAATTACCTGAATTCGATCCTAAAAATGAATTAGCCATAATCGCAGATGCCCTCACTCACGCAGATCCGATCACATTCAATCCCCACATGTTTTATATCTTTAGCTGGTCAGGATCTTTGGATTTTGAAGAACGGAAAAAAGCGGCTGAATCATTATACAATGAACTTAGTCAGCAAGTTTCTCTATTTAAAAAAGAGCATGTCTTAGCCCCTAAAATTCGCCTTCTTGCCCATAGCCACGGTGGGAACGTCGCATTGAACTTAGCACTGATTCCCGACAATACACTTGAAATTGATGAGCTCCTTTTACTTGCAGTTCCGGTACAAAATTATAATAAGCATCTCATTCAATCTCCGCTTTTTAAAAGAATATTTAGTTTATATTCAACAATTGATTTACCACAAGTTATCGACCCACAAGGCATATATAAAAACAGCCACGCCGAAAGCTTTTTTTCAGGCCAAAGATTCACTCCATGTCACAATCTTATGCAAGTAAAGGTCAAAATCAATGGAGCCGCATGCAGGCATTTACAATTTAACGCCAAACCGATGCTCAGCATTTTATCACCAGTTATTGACCAACTTAATCAATGGATGGACGAGGTTCCCACAGAAGAACTGCTTTGTGAAAAAAATAGATTTATGTTATCCGCATATACAAACGGACGCAAGCCACCAAAATTAAAACACCATCTCAGGCAAAAATATGGCAAGCACATACTTATTTCTTTACCACACAATTAACCCAAGTACAACTTATACGGATCATGTAAATAAGTGTTACTTAGAACTACTAATGCACCCCTTAACGGCCTTTATAATTGCATCTGCGTCGATACCGGCCCAGGCCATAAGTTCTTGAGGTTTACCTGAACATGGTAATGCAGTTACCGCAAGACATGTAATGTGAATAGATTCATTACGCAACGCATAGCAAACTTGAGATCCAAGGCCGCCTTGCAGATAATGGTCTTCAATAGTAATTACCTTGTTACCTGATGCACGAGCAACAGACAGGATGGTATTTTTATCAAGTGGCTTAACACTATACAAGTCAATCACAGAGATATGTATACCTTCACGAGCTAATGTTTCATAAGCCTTAAGCGCTTCAAAAACGGTAATGCCTGCCGCAACAACACATACACTGGCCTGCTTGGATGATCGCAATACTTTGCATCCACCTATGATAAACTCTTCATTATTATCATATATAACAGGAGTTTCAGGGCGTGTTGTACGCAAATAGCTAATACCCTGATTATATTCAAGCATCTGATCAACAAGATGATAGGTGCTCACCGCATCGCAAGGATATAATATTACGGAATTTGGTAAAGCACTCATATATGCTATATCTTCAAGCCCCATTTGCGACGGTCCATCTTGTCCGATAGAAACACCGGCATGTGAACCGCAACAGCGCAAAGGACATTCACCTATTGCCGCCATACGCAATTGATCGTATGCTCGTGAAAAAAATGCCGCGAAGGTTGAAACATAAGGAATTTTTCCTCGCGATTGTAATCCTACACCCATGCCAACCATATTTTGTTCGGCGATAAAGCATTGTACAAACCGCTCAGGATAGGCTTCTTCAAAAATTTGCGCAAAAGTAGAGTTTTTTACTTCAGCATCAAGACTCACAACCTGCGAGCATACACCCCCAACAGCCTCAAGTGCTTGCCCATAGGCCCGACGTGTCGCAACCATCTGCCCCAACGTATATGTTGGCGTTCGAGCCGATGCACCTATGCACGAGTCTTTCTCTCTACTTGTTTGAGAGGGCAATTGAGGTTGCCATGTATAAGCTTTATTGTCAAATTCAGCGGCTCTAGGGAATCTATGTGCCAGTTCTTGTTCAAGAGTGTTAACCTCTGCTTGAGCGAATGCTTTTCCATGGAACCCGTTTTTGTTTTCAACCTGTTCAAGTCCATAGCCTTTTATAGTCTTTGCCAACAGAATACAAGGCATTGTTGATTGCCGAGCCTTATCAAGAGCTCCCATAACCTGGGTCATATCATGCCCATCAATACACAGCGCATACCACCCAAAGGCTTCAAACTTGGCAGCATAGCGCTCTACATGATGACCATGCATCGTCTGGCCAGTTTGACCTAAACGATTACAGTCAGCAAACGCAATCAGGTTATTAAGCTTGTAATAACTGGCAATCTCGGCAGCCTCCCATATCGAACCTTCAGAAAGCTCACTATCCCCCAGAAGCACATAGGTTTTAAAGTTCCTTTTGTCCATCTGAGCACTCAAAGCAATACCAGCGCCAACAGATAATCCTATGCCTAATGACCCTGTAGCGGCTTCCGAAAATTCGAATCTACGGGTCGGATGGCCTTCAAGAACCGACTCAAACTGCCTATAGGTATATAATTCTGATTCCGGCACACGCCCAAGTTCATGCCACACAGCATATAATAATGGTGCGGTATGTCCCTTTGAAAGTATAAAACGATCATTATCCGGGTTATGACTATCGTTAGGGTCAAATTCCATGGCATAAAAAAATAGAGCCGCAACAAGATCGGCAGCAGAAAGGCATGATGTCGGGTGCCCGGACCCTGCTTTTGAGGTTATCAAAAGAGAGTTTAATCGCAACTGATAGGCCTTAAACTCAAGGAATTTCTTTAGCTGATTCGTTGAATAGTTATGTTTTTCCATTTGTTTCCTGAAACAACAGAGTAGATATTTTAAAGCCCACTAAAACACATCAAATGGCTATTTATCCTTACGACGCCAGCTATCCTTATGAGGAGAAGAAATAATACGAGAAATTGATGCCGCCCCTCGAGATAACTTTTCCTGAGTAGAAGCCATCAGTGTTTTCCAATAAGATCTCATTCTTCTGCGAGACTCTCTGCTTTTATCCCACCAACTATCTAAACGTTGTTTAAATTTCATTGTCTTTCTCCTATTTTATATATTCAAACCCCGAACTCTACGGTTTCAACATTACCACACAGATCTAAAGCAAAGCAATAGAAAGAACCCCATACAATCAAATTTACTTATATATCAACCCATTAAATTTAAAAAAATCTTATTTTAAGCATTTTAGCACACTGAGACTGATTATTTGGGATATTTTTTACAAAAAAGGCTAAACAATTGCGGAAAGTTAGCTTATCAGAATTGACAGTATGGATTTTAGAGGTTATTATTATATCTGTGAGTATCTGAATTCCAGTAAAATATCTGGCGTGTATGTCTCACCTGTATTTATTATTTTTTTATTTTTTTCTTAGGATACCCTATGAACATTTACGTAGGAAATCTTGCTTTTGGCACTAGAGAAGAGAGCTTAAAGCAATTATTTGAACAGTTTGGCAGCGTTACAAGCGCTCGCGTCATTATGGACAAGATGACTGGAAAGTCCCGCGGCTTTGCTTTCGTCGAAATGGACAATGATGCAGAAGCTCAACAAGCAATCGAAGGCTTGAACGGTACTGAACTTGATGGCCGTGCATTGCGCGTCACCAAGGCAGAAGCCAAAACTGATCGTCCTACCCGCTCATTCGGTCCACGTGGTGGAGACAGAGGCGGCAGACGCTTTTAATCGAATATAATTTTGATTTTAAGTCAGTAGGAATCGAAGCCCTAAAAAGCTTCGATTCCTTTTTTTTATTCAAAAATATTAAGTATAGCCAATAATGCACATCAAAAAATGGCTTCTTACAAGTATCCAGTTACAACTATACCTAACACTCATGAGCAGTCCGATCTTAGCTTATTGGGGATTGCCCATTTCTCTTGCATCACCCCTCGGCAACATTCTCTTTCAACCCGTATTAACAGCTTTTTTATTTCTTTCTTCCCTTATATTCTTTTGCCAGATACTTCACATACCCCACGGAATATGTAACATTGCTCTCAATTATACAAGTCAGCTGTTCCACTACCTTCTCGGATTAGGGTCCCCTACCTGGCTTATAGGCATACCTCAACCACCCATGTGGCTCCTTATCGCCTTGCCATGCTCAGCATGCCTTGTCATGTGCTGTAAAAAAACCCGAGACCCTCTACGTAGTATTTTCTGCTTACTGGGAATTTCGTGCTTAACCGGTTGCTATATACAATACACGCAACATCCGCAAAGTATCGTAGAAATACCTTGCAACAACACGCTTGTATACCTTATCTCTATAGATAACAACACACTGCTTATCGATCCGGGAGCTTTAGGTACAGTCGCCAACCCGGAATCATGGATAGAATTTACACTCATGCCAGCCCTAGTTAAAAATACAGGACGTACAACCATCGATCAGATACTTGTTTTACAGCCAAGCCAACGTACCTTTAAAACTATAACATTCTGCCTCGATTCAATAACGAAAAAAATCTATATACCTTTTTGGAATGGCAGCATGAATCCAGGCCAAAAACGCTCATACGCACAATTAATGAAAGCTGTAAAACAGAATAAGGCGACGTTGATGCGTTTTGGAAAAGAATGCACGATCGTCCTAGGCCCTACTTTATTACATATAAACGCATTAAACGAAAAAATAAGAAATAATGGACTCACCTACCCCGCGTATTCCGCAACAGGAACTTGGGAGAATAATGCGGTCAATATTATTTCTTGTAAAGCACATAAAATTAAGCATTAATTATATGTGACTCGCTTGCGAAACAACGAACTACGCTCTATACTTTAGTCAGCCAATTGATCGAATATGCAAGGAGATTGACATGAATATATATCCTTTTGTCTGGGTAAGTATCGCAATATTAGCTCTCGTCGCTGAAGTCGGGCACCCTGGCCTATTTTTATTTCTTCCTTTTGCTTTTGCCGCGGGATGTACCGCGTTTGCTGCGGTATGGACTGAGTCTCTTGCAATTCAAGGCATGTGTTTTTTGCTAAGCTCTATCATATCTTTTATCGTTGTTCATCGGTGGATAAAAAAACGCATTTTAAAAACATCTAAAGAACATAAAACAACCATAGATGCTCTTATTGGTCAAAAAGCTGTCGTCATTAACACAATCGAACATAATTCACCGGGTTATGTGCAACTTAATGGGAAAAAATGGCTTGCGCGATCGCAACAAGGAATCTTAATTGAAAAAAATTCGTCGGTAATAATTGTAGCAGTTCGCGGCGCACACGTTATTGTACAAAAGGTCAACAATTAGCAAAAGAAAGGCCCATCATGGTATTTTCACCTATTTTTATATCCTTCGGTATCTTTTTTTTGACAGCACTTCTGCTTTTATTACTCTTTGCCGTCAAAGCAATATATTTGGTTAATCAATCAGAAGTAATTATTGTTGAACGATTAGGTAAATTTGATCGGCTACTCAATCCCGGCATTCATATGATTATTCCTTTTATCGAAAGACCTCGAGATATAGCCTGGAGTTTTATTCAAGAAATTGATGGTAGGTACCATAGAAGATATATAAAAGTTATTAATCGCATAGATATGCGCGAAGCTGTCTATGACTTTCCTAAGCAAAATGTCATTACGAAAGACAATGTTACTATGGAAATCAGCGCACTTTTATATTATCAAATAACAGATCCTAAAGCCGCGGTATACGAGGTTGCCAACCTTCCGGAAGCCATTGAAAAACTAACTCAAACAACATTACGCAATGTAATAGGTTCAATGGACCTTGACGAATCGCTTGTCTCACGAGATCAAATTAATGAACGCTTACGCACAATTCTTGATGAAGCAACAGATTCTTGGGGCGTAAAAATAAACCGCGTAGAACTTCAAGAGGTTAACCCACCCGTTGACATAAAACAAGCAATGGAAAAACAAATGCGCGCTGAACGTGACCGCCGCGCGGCAATACTTGAAGCCGAAGGCAAAAAAGGATCTGCTATATTAGAGGCTGAAGGTATCAAACAATCACAGATATTAACATCACAGGGACAGGCTCAAGCCCGCGCAATTCAAGCAGAAGGCGAAGCTAATGCCCGCTTAATAGTCGCAAAAGCCGAAGCTCAAGCCATTGAAATGATTAAAAATGTGGTCCCTCATGGTGATCCATTACCTTATATCATAGCTAATCAATACATTAAAGCCCTACCTGAACTGACAAAAGGTAAAAACGATAAGCTTGTTATTCTACCCTATGAAGCTACAGCTCTCTTAGGTTCATTAAGTTCAATAAAAACAATCTTTAAGAATGTTGAATAGCGAGCGCAACCTACTATATTTTCTTTTTCATAAAGATATCTCCTTTTTTAAAAAATATTAATTTTATTGCTTTTTTGTATAAATATTTTCTATTATAAAATTAAGAATCGCAGAAATGACATTATACTAAAAAAGGAGATATTATGACTATTCCACTCAAGAAAATGGCAAAACTAAGCTTATTAACTCTTGCATTGCTAGGATTTACACAAACTACCTATTCAATAAAGCTTCCTGATATTTATGAAGCTGTTATTGTCAAAATGACTGATAATGAACTTGTTAACAGGTTTAATTCTCTATTGCGTCATGAAACAAGTACAGAACAAAACAACAGTAAAATACGATTTTTTGAAGATTCTTCATTATTGCAGCTTCCTATTTATAGAATCGCTACTCTCAAAGTAATAGTTAAAGAAATAAAGAAACGTCAGGTTGCCACAGGAAAACGCTTGCTAACAGATAGCCAGATTATGCAAGCAACAAATTTAATTACCTCAAAAGAAGCTGCAATGCAAAAAGGAATTAAGGCCGAAAAAGAAGGAAGGAAATAAACCCTAAAGAAAGGAGTCGTAGTATGTATAAACATCTTATGGTATTAAGCTTATTAATTGGCAGCACTGTTATAGCACAACAGTCCCCGCGCGTTATACACCCAACATCATCCAAGCAAAATGAAATGGCACAACCGCAACAAGAAGATGGTCCCCAGCCTTTATCTGAAAAAGAACAATTGGAACTCATGAAAAAAATGGGGATTGCAGGTATAGCCGAAGGAACCGAACAGGTTTCTACTCAAGAAACGGAGGTAGAATATGAATAAAAAATTAGTCCTCATAACCATACTTATGGGAGCACTTTGCATAGCTCCTCTATCTTTTGGCCGCGGAGGCGGCGGAGGTGGCCGCGGCGGCGGAGGAGGATCACGGGGTGGCGGTGGTGGAGGCTTTCGTGGAGGCAGTTTCCGTGGCAGCAGCGGAGGATTCCGCGGTAGCAGTTACGGTGGCATGCGTTCATCCGGAGGCATGAGAGGATATTCCGGATCAAGAACC
>Ga0265297_10012721_pt1 | contig 10045 bp, 24 predicted proteins | sample Munlanlwell13791_FD_192502 | JGI IMG/M metagenome (GOLD analysis project Ga0265297, IMG submission 192502) | Leachate microbial communities from a municipal landfill in Southern Ontario, Canada - Leachate well 137-91 | ecosystem: Engineered > Solid waste > Landfill > Unclassified | place...
CTCTGGTTTAAAAGACCATGCTCTTAATGACTTTAACCAACTAGAACCTGCAATAGCTTTCACAGGTTCTTTTTCTTCAGGTTCACAGTATATAATAAACCTATCATCTATAAGCATAAGATTTGGCATAATTTCACCCCCTCGCCTCCCATGCCACGGTCAAGAGTAAGAGTATGGCAAGGATTATGTATAGGCATGGTGGATTCAAAGAGTGTCATTTGCTTGCCTCCATACGAGGAATCGCTATCTTGACCATCTCGCAATCCTCATAACAAAATGCAAGAGAAGTATGGTCGCAAAAACCTGTACTACACTCACGGATATTGTCAAAATAGCTTTCTGTAAAAACCCCGTTCCATCCATCAGGGGCATTTATGATAGTGGCAAGATTCCGCATCCAACTGATAACAAGGCGAAAATCTGAATCTCCAAAGGTAAAAATATTTTCCCGGCTAAATCCATATTGGTCGATATTTTGTTTACCGAGATATTTCAACCCTTTGCTGATTAAAAAATCAACCATTGGTCTTTCTGATTCAGGGTCATTATTCAGGGCAAATAATTTTGGCCGAAAACATTTAATCATTTGCTTGCCTCCTCATAAACCTGATGTCATATTATAAGCTTCAGATATAGCGTTTTCAATATTACAGTATTCTTCTGTGCCAAAGTCCGCTATCTCATCCATAGACATCTGTTTTGATAATTCAATAGAGTAGCCATTTTTACTTTTTAAGATAGTTACAGAAATACCTCTGTCCACCATATCTTTAATTAAGTCTAAGCTTGACATTTTTTCACTTTTCTCCTTATATTATTCAGTATACGATAAATCTGAGGTTGTTGAACGCCAACAATAGGTGCAATCTCTGTTTGGGATTTTCCATCGACAGCATACATCCACAAGATGTCAAACTCGCGTTCTGTTAGCAATCGCTTGATGTCTTCAACTACCATAATGTTTTCAACATTCTCAAAACCAAGTTCGATAAATTCTACTTCAAATTCTGCATCACTGTTATCTTCTTCTTGAGTTGTTAAACTTGTTGCTTTAACATTCTTATTGTATTTCTTAACCTCAAGATTTCATTGTTTATGTGAGTATGTACCCATGTTCTAAGAGTTGCTTTCTTGGGATTGTTAGGATTATACGTATTTATTGCCTTATACATTCCATATGATGCAATTTGGGTTAGGTCATCGAAATCAAAGAAGTCTATGTTCCATTCCTTAGTTAATTTCCTATACCAGTATCCAGAAGCCATTTTAACCCACTCATAGTGCTCTGTAAATGTCTCATTAGCATCTAACATACATTTCCCCCTTTGAAAAAATGAGTGCCGCCAGAAATTCTAACGGCACTCCATTACATTAGTATATATTATATCTAATCGTATTCTTCTGCAATTCGGTCGAATTTACTCCATTCTTTTGGGGTTAGGGATAACATCCTGCCGGATACTCTCTCAAGGTCAAGTCTGTTCTCGTTTGTCATTCCCCTTGCCGATGCTGTGAAACTATTGATGATTCCATAAACAGTTGCATCATGCTCCCATCTCTCTTGAGCAAGTTCAACAACAGCGTTAGGAATATCAAAGTGTTCACCGATAACTTTCATGATTTGAAGGGGTCTTATAAGCTCTATTCTTTTGGAATCTGAGAAGTTCTTCATAGTGTCAATACCAGACTGAATTCCTTGGGTCATTGCAAAAGACATATTATTGTAAAAGGACGGTGTATCAAGATACATATGTCTCTGTATAAATGACTCACCACGAAGCATTTTCCTTAGACCATTTGCACAAACAAGACGCCAAACTAAACCTCCAATATTCATAGATGATACACCAACCTCACTATTTACAATGTCGATGCCCACCTGAAGAATATCTCCAACATCATCCTTGGTAAATCCAAACTGCCTTGAAGTTGAGGGGAATGTAATACGTAAGTGCATCCTGCGGTCGTCAAGGAAACTATCAACAACATCATATTCATTTGAGAACTTTCCTATGACGGACTGCAATCCGTCTATGACCATATCGTTGTCTAACACAGAATATAAATCGCTCATGATGCCACGTACAACTGGGAGATTGCCGCTGTCCTCTGTAACTTCATCTTCTGTATGCATTCCCATTTTCGTGCGGACTAGCAAATCTTCAGGTGCTACTGCCTGCGCTATTTTATTAAAGTGATATGCTGTGAGCTCAGGGTCATCAACGATTAATCTACTGAAGTATTTGCTTGGCATTTCAAACTTTTGAAACAACTGAGTTGTAGCATGACGGTTCATTTTCATAAGTTCCCATTCACTTCCATGATAAACTTCTAATAAACCATCATCTGTTAGTCTTAAACTAGTTGCGGTAACATCACGTTTTCCTTCGCTGTCTTCTTGAATTCTTTCGATTACACTCTCAATTTCCATTTTATACCAGACTCCTTTCATAAGTCTCATCAGTGCCAGTCTACTGGCAGAACACAGGCCTTTTACAGCCCATGTTTTCGACTATTCTTCTTCTTTATATTTTTTCTTTAATAACTTTACACACTTATCAGAACAGCAAGGTTTGTTATCAAACCAATTAAACCAATACTCATGTTCAAACTCAGGTCTATTGATTTCTTTACCACAGTAACACTTTTCATCGACCATTACAGGATTATAGTGACCACACTTTTCAGGAAGAATTTCTTCATCATTATTATCGAGTAAATCTTCACCTACATCGGGACAACCACACTCTGTTGAATTTGGTTCTCCTGGGTCTAATCTGGTATCAGGAAAACCTTTAAATTTTGCTGAATTTATACAATTAAAGCAACTCTTATTGCTTTGACCTGTCCAATAAATTTTCTTTTCTTCCTTGACTATAAAGAGGTTTGGATATCTCGGAGCTATCCTCTTCGTTATTTCGTCAAATAGTTCGTCTGGGTGTGAATTCAAGAAACCTTGCAAAACTAACAGCCCATCTTTAGGTAAATTAGCTTCAAGATAATCAACCATTGCTTTAACATCATCTTTCATCTTTGTGCCCTCTATACCAGAATGCATCACCTTTGCATTCAGTATTTACGATTCTTTCAATCATCTTATTACGAGAAATATTTAAATCTTTCTTTAGTTTAAATCCAAGTTGTTTCATTCTTTGTTTTAATTCATCATCTGTTAGTTGTTCACATTTCTCTTTACAATTTTTAAAACTATTCATCTTTGTGCCTTTCTGCATATGTTCTTGTCCATTTTAAAATTACTTCTCTTGCTTCCTCAGAACTTAAATCATATGCTTCTTCAAGATAAATACTTGCTCCAAACATATTGGTTGCGCCACTTGCTTTGAGTCCATCCAAGAACTTAAAGCAGAGTTCTTCTTGGTTCATATTTTCTCCCTTCTGTTAAGCAACGCATTCGACTACACACTGACCATTCTCATCAGAGCCAACGAAATGAATGCTTGTACTAAGTCCAATTCTAATCTTAACATATATGCCTTTTCTGGTCTCGTTACTGACTGTGCCGACAACCTCCTTTATATCAGCTTTCATAACATTTTTCAAGAGATTGTCCATCCGGTCTGTCTTGTCTGTCTTCATTGGAAGACCTCCTTATAACATGATATTTATGTTCTTTCCAAAGTGTGCTTCTATATCTTCTCTGGTAACAATTTTCTTTACTGGTTGAATTTTTACTGTTGTCGTACTGTATGAATAACTACTTTTATTTTGAAGAGCACACAAACAATTATAACCTGTTCCGTAAGTGCGAATCCTTGTAATCTGCCCAAATAATCCGTGATTAAGGTTTTCATCAAAATCGTTTATCAATGCTATACAATGAGCTGCCGATTTCCTAAGAGTTTCGAATTCATACTTTGTGTCTGGTTTTGAATTGATTAAAAGATAATCATCTTTCTGATGGTCATACAATAACCAATACCAGACATCATTGATTTCTACCATACATCTTTGGTCTAATGTAACATCTTTGTACTTTTTCATAGAGAAACCCCCTTTAATTTGATTTTATCATTTTCTCCACTAAGGAAGAATATAACCATGTTAAGAATATCACTATGGCTGCTAAACAAAGCGAGAACATTAGACTACCTCGTGATATGGTTCAAATAACAATGGATTTGATTTAACTATATTCATTTCGTTATAATCCGTTGTGATGCCTATTGTGAAGGGATGCTCTTTAACAACGATTGCAATTCTGAATTGATGTTGTAAACCATTCTTACCAATAATGATATCTCCTTCCTTCATTATGTGTTTTTCATTGAGTTTTTCGTAACAGGATTTGAGATGACTTACGGTGTCCATATTATAAACCTCCTCATCAGTAACGGCTTAACCGTTAGATAGACTAGCGTATAAAACGCTAGTCTATTTCGGATTATTTGAACTGTTCAATGTTCTTGTAGAACTTATTCTGAGAGATATGTTCTCTTTCACATATCTCCTTGACGCTTGTGCCGGAAGCATACTCATCATAGAGTGTCTTCCAGTCTGTGTCATCTTCCGGGTCGGCCTGCTCACCACCGACACTGTTATTTTCCATCATCTGGTCAATAGTTGGGGGAACGAAGTCTTTCGGAGCTGTGGGAGCTTGAGCTACTCTTTTGTTCGTTATCTTTTCGAATTCCTCGGTAGATAACGGCTGCACTGTAAGGTCGAAAATCTCACCAGGCTTGCCAGCCAAGTCAGGATGTTTGTCATATTCCGCTTGAAGCAATTTCGGTGCTTTACCTTTTATGCACCACCCCATGTAATCACGGAACATGACTTCACACTGTTTGCTGTAGCCTTCGTACTTAAAGTTTTCGTCAAACTTACTAGTGATTACGAATTTACCTACGGTCTTTTCCATTTTATACCAGACTCCTTTCATAAGTCTCATCAGTGTGGCTATCTGCCACATACTACTGGCTAGAGCACTTTAGCCAGTAGTTTCGACTATCTCATGGCTCTCTTGCGCATACGCTTGGCAATGATGTATTTGAATGGCATATGCCATTTCGCATATTTGACAGCAGTGTCAACCATATCTTTGTAGATATAGTAATCACTTTCAAAGTCTGAATATATCAAGCCATGCTTCCAAAGGTTCAAAATTGCCTCTGAAGTTTGCCTATTAAGGATAAATTCGTTTAGCCATGCTCGACATAAATTCCTATCAGGATTTGAAAATACCCAACATCTATAAGGTTTGTCTAAACTAGTTTGGTTAAGCAATTTACTATTTTCTTTGTCAAAAACAACAATCATTGCTCCTTTGTTGACAACTTTGACAGTACCATACCCAAACTCTTTGTGCTTAACCATGTCATTCATTTCGTACATTGTTACGTTACCCCCTTCTAAAGCCTTATAACAAATATATCCATATAGATGTTTGTGCTCTTTATTTCGTAATCGGCAAGATGCGGTATCTCTCTAAGGACTTCACCGATTGGGTCACAAGCGACTTCGTCGTTGTCAACGAAAATCGCCAAACCCAAGGTATTTATCTTGTTAAAGTTAAACTCTTTAAGTTTCATAGGTTTGTACCAAGCCTTTTTCGAGTATTTTAATCCATTTTTCATGTTCCTTGACACAATCGGTTGCTGAGTACAGAGAGTTCTCAAGTTCGGCAATTTTCGCCTTTGAACCCTCTTCTAACAATTTCTTAAGGTCATCCAGAGTCATCTTGGTTCACTCCTTGTTATAATATCTTGATACTCTTGGGTAGAAGTTAATAAAATCAAAACATTATTGAGGAACTTATCAGCTATCTCGATATGTTCTTGTGCATACTTCGGAGTTTTCTTAGCTGATGCCAAGCACATCTTGGCTTGACTGACCAAATCAACACACTTCTCGATATCCATGTTTTATACCACCCAATAGTTTATTTGCTATATATTCATCGCAAGCAGGACAATAGCCAGTCCTGTTATGTTCTCTAAAAAGCTTACCGCATTCTTTGCATCTTTTGTCTGGCACTTGCTTCGGCCTGACCTTTACATAGCCGTTTGGTAATTGTGTTAAAACACAGTCGAATCTATCACAATAGTGAATCAAACCGATGGAACCAGTATACTTTGCGTAATAGACTCCTTTGTAAAAATAGACAAACCTGCTCAATTTAAGGCCATAAAACTTAGCAACTCCTGCAACAATAACAAAGTCCTTCAAGTTAGCTGATATCGGCACAAATCGCTTAGCCATTCTTCCCACCGACCTTAGACCAGTCAATCTCGCATATGGGAATTATTGCATAGCCAAAAGAGACATAGCGGTTGACTTTCTTGACAATGCCAGCATTCATCAAGGCTTCAAGCATGCCATCATTCTCGGAGTAATCTTTGATGGCTGCTTCGTTCTCAGTCATATACTCGCCGGGGATATTGACCGTTGCAATAGCAATAGGCTCACCATCTGTTGAATCAGTCAACATGATTGCGAACCTATTTCCCACAGCATACTTTTGCTTAGTAACATTACAGTACCATTTCTTGTACTTCATAGAAGCACCCCCTTTTGTTCTTTGAGGGCAAGATTAACTTGCCCCATTTTCAATCTTTTGTTGCCCACGCAAGGTCGCCAACTGCTTCATCAAAGCATTCCACTGTTCTGAATGCATCAGCGACGATTCTAAGTTCTTCCTTGTCAAGCTTGTCGCTAAGAATTTTCAGAGCTTGCTCCCTTAAATCCACAATATCACCTTCTCCCAACCTATCTCATCAGTTCCAGGCGGTCAACTCTGGAAGAGAGCCAACCCCAATTGAGGTCAGCCCTTTCGAATTACTTCCTTGGTTTTTTAGCCTTCTTCTTAGGCTTCTTCTTGAGCGAATTACACAGGGATAATACAGAACCTACTCCCATTTAAAACAACCTCCTTAGTAATTATGCGGCAAGAGCTTCGAACTTCTTAACGATTTCATCGAGTTTCTTCTTATTGATTGCGTAGGTATCATAGATTTCGTTCTTGGGAGTGCCGGACTTGTAGTCCTCATAGATTTGATGCTCTGTGGGGTCAACTTCGACGGGGAAGCATTCTTCAGGTGTGAGGCCGGTGATTTCGCAAATCTTTTGAATGAGCCCGACGCCAACAACCTTACTATCGGAAACTGCAGGGTCTTTTTCAATCTCAGTAACGACTTCAGTCAAGAGAGCGTTTAAACGCTCAATTTTCTGTTCTGTGGTCTCAGGTGCGATAGAAACTTTCGCTTTTGTGGTTCTGTTTGTCTCAACTGATTTTCCAGTAGCAGCTTCAAAAACTTCCTTTGTAAGCGGTTCAATTGTCAAAGTAAAGATATCCTCGATTTTCAATCCTTTGTTGGAGTCAAACTCAGCTTGGATTGCTTTCGGTGCTTTGTCCTTGCCGCACCATGACATGTAATCCCTGAAGGCAACCTCGCACTGCTTGCTGTAACCTGTGTAGATGAACTGCGGATTGGTTTTTGACTTGACTGTGAACTTACCCATTGTTCGTGTTTTTTCCATCTTTAAACATCTCCTTTAGTATTTTGTACGGTCATTTCTTGACCACGCTCTCCAGTTTGCTGGAGAGCCGCACTAAGCCTAAGGTCACTTAGCCTAAACCTTTATGTATAAACTGCATTGCTTTATGTGGTCTACGGGTAGCTGTTCAAAATACTTGCAGTTAGACCGTGTCATCAAAACGTTCTTGGCATTAATAGAAATTACTCTTAGTTCGACATTACCCTTCTTGAAAGAATCACCAATTTTAACCTCTTTTGCCATGTTCATATACCCCCTATTCTAATTATGCGCCAAACAATGTAAGAAAGCTACTCTGGATTAAGCCACCTACGGACGGTTCAACTGGACTGTCGCCCACCAGCACCAATTAGCTTGCTTAAGCTGCGATTTTCACCCCTGCCTGAATTCTGAGGGGTTAGTCTTTTTAAGATAAACCCTCAAGGCATAAAGAAAAAGAGATGCTTGGGACTCATCACAATATCACACTTCCAGTATTTTCTGTGATAAGACGCAGTTTGAGTAAACGCTCTAGGATTTGGGCATCGCTCAAACGACAAACATCTAACCCTATTTCTGTGTAACTAATTTGAGCTATAATCATGCCATTTTTGTAAACAATGATGGATGAGTTTACATGACTATTTTTGACTGTTAAGATGATAACACCTCCTCACAATACATAAACACTATAACACCGACTTGTGACGGTGCTTGTGCATTAAAGTGTTAGCAAACTTGCTAACACCCCACTCTGCTTATAAATGAGCAATAATGTTGCCTTCGTTCCGCTGGATGAATTTCTTGGTAATAGTCATTAAAGATAAACCTCCAAAGGTGATATTTGCACGGGCTTGTGACCGCTGCCAGCGCATTTCCATGGCTCTTTTGAACCATGGCACTCTGCTAAATGATATGGCCTTCGCATTTCCAAAGAGTTACTGAAATCTTATAGCCTTCTTTCTCGGGGAACTTGGTGTTAAAGGATTTTAATAAGAGTTCCATTTTCTCAGGTTCAGTAGCTGGTAGTGAGCGTTCCGCTGTTGCGAACAAGTGTTTACCATTTTGAGAAACATTGATTTCATAATGATTTGTCATCAGAAACAACCTCCTCTGGGTATTTCTTATCAAGTAATCTGTAACAATAACCGCTGATAGCAAATGCAATAATTACAACTAAGCCTAACCATACATATGGCATTTGAGCACCACCTTTCAAATTTTAGGGCCTGAGGGATTTTGCAATTTTTATACTTTCTTCCAGCTATTAGATAGGCCACGCAAGGCAATTATAGCACCTTGCTCAGTGAGGTACACTTTATCACGACATTTTATGCCATCAGCATTACGAACCACTAAGCGGAACGATTTGCTGATAGTTGCCGTATTTCCATAGGAATCTTCGTAGTGAGCCATTTTATACCTTTCTAGCGTGCTGGGCTTGTGACCAGCTAGCGCATTAAGCGGCAATCTTGCCGCCCACTCTGCAAAGGAAAGGGTGAGTTGCCTCACCCTAACTTAGCGATAATTGCGGTCTTCTCTTCAACGGAGAGGACGGACATTTCAGTCACCAGAGAACTGACCAATTTGTCAATTTTGCTCACGGCTGGCTTAACGGTCTTGGCGGTGGCGGTTTTGAAAGAAGCGTCGTCCATTGCGGTCACGGTCAGAACGAAGAGGTCAGCCAGTTTCAGGTCTTTGTTCTTGGCAATCTGGGAATCAAACTGAGCCTGCATTAATTTTGGGGCTTTTTTCTTGAGGCACCAGCCGCAGTAGTCACGGAACATAATCTCGCACTGAGAAGAGTAACCTGTCTGTTTGTAAGTTGAGTCAAGCTTGCTGGTGATAACGAACTGGCCTTGCGTTTTTGTAGTAGCCATGATTAAAATCTCCCACGGGTCGCCAGTAACTGGCCGCACCCCAAACTCTCATGATCTAATTATGCGCCAAATTGGTGCAGAACACACGGCTGGTTTCAGGCGGTTTCAAGCGGTTTATGGGTGTGGGGCTGGCACAAGCTTCAAAATGCTTGGTAGCTCGCATATTATCGTGGTTTTTCAAAAACCTGAAAAGCTTGTCAGAAAAACGCCGTCTCAGCCGACCGCAGGACGAAATTTGGCGGGCTCATCGTCCCGGCCACAGAAAAGGAAAATGCAGGGAGAGCAGGGAGTTTCAGGGCGATCAGGGTGGAGCAGGGAGAAAAGGAAGATTCAGGGAGTTTCGTCCAGTCGGGAGAGAAAAGGAAGTTCTTTCCTTTTTAGGAAGTTTCAGGCAGAGCAGGTAGTAACAGGCGGATCAGGGGGAAAAAGGAAAAGCAGGGTATTGCTTCCTTAAAAGGAAGTTTCAGGGAGTTGGTTGGCGCAGCAGGGAGATTCTTCCTTTTGAGGGAGTGATGCCCTGATCAGGGGATTGCAGGCAGAACAGGGAGATTGTTCCTGCGCAGGGAGGATCAGGGTGTTCAGGATATTAATCCCTGTGCAGGGTGTTGCTTCCTTTTCAGGAAGATTCTTCCTTTCTGGGGAGAAAGCCCCAAAATTGTTTGGGCGGGTGGTCG
>Ga0265297_10012723_pt1 | contig 10043 bp, 16 predicted proteins | sample Munlanlwell13791_FD_192502 | JGI IMG/M metagenome (GOLD analysis project Ga0265297, IMG submission 192502) | Leachate microbial communities from a municipal landfill in Southern Ontario, Canada - Leachate well 137-91 | ecosystem: Engineered > Solid waste > Landfill > Unclassified | place...
CAGGAGTCAACGGGGAGCTTCGGGGGGGGGAGCCTTGAACAGTTGATCGCCCTCGTCGAGGACGACAAGATCGGACCGATTATCAAGCGCCTGTTGGGGGCCGACCAGGGGCCGGACTGGGAAAAGATCGTTGACAAGGTTCTTGATAGGCTGCAACCGGCGCAAATGCCGATCAGGGTCGGTGCTGCAAGGCCGATCGCCGAAGAGGCAATCAAGGAAGTTGTGGCCGTGCCCGTCGTCGAGGTGCCGAAATGACCGCTGCTTGGTTGGAAGAAACCATCGTCGAGGCAATCGGGGAATGTCCGATCGATTCTAGGATCCCAATGGGCGGGATATCTTTCGCCAATGCCTTCCGGCAGGCTGTAGCGCGTTGGCTGCCATGCTGCGGATTCGTGCCGGCGTACATGCTCCACGAAGGGATCGATGATGCTAGATATAGTAAAGAGTGGATCGAAGAGATCAAGAGTCCTGCGTTTACCTGGTCCCGCGGTGGCGATTGTGACGACTGGGCTTGTTTCTTGTCGTGCCTTTCCAAAATTCCCGCTCTGCTATGTTTTCGACGGGGATCGCCCTGTCACATAGCGAATTATTACCGCGATTTAAAAGGCTTTCGATATTTTGATCTGACTCTACAATCCACGCATCCGGGGCCAGCCATCTATTACCAGACTCGAACTTTCCGCACACTCGAAGAGCTTTGTAGGGACGTTCGAGACGGTTTCACTTTCGATGGGATTCAAGAAATACCCTTTACAATTATCAAACGCTCTTGGTAATATCTCCTTGGCATTAACCAAGGTGATATCCAATGGCAAGAGATCCGATTGTAGCGTTTCCGATGGTCGAGAAAAAAGACGACGACGACGAAGCGGGAGCACCGGAGCACACAACCGACAGTCCCGTGAGCTGGGAACGGATCTTTGATGATGCTGCGGACGGATATCAAGCGATCGTAGGGGGTGACACTGCCTCCATTGCCTCGATTGCGTCAAAGGGCCTGGGCGCGTTGGGGATCCCGTCGGTTATTTCCGAACCTCTGATGAATGCAGGGATCAACGGGATCAAGTTCGTTCTCAATGCCATCTTTTTCGACAAAAAGCGTCATTATGCAACCTGCCCCGTTGTCAGACGGTGTAGCGTGCGTTTGACGGGCAGGGATGGCAAGGATAACTTTCGCGAAGGCATTATGATCCAAGCGGCCTATGCCGTTTCGACGGAATCAAAAGCCAAAGCAAAAAAGGGGCTGGAATCCATGATCTCGAAGCCGTCCGCTTCGGGGGCATGGTCAACCGCTGCTTCTAGCTACAAAACAGAACTCAAGGCCGGGATGGCGGCAAATCCTGCGCAAGGATCTATGCTGTACGAGGTACCGCTTCAATATGTGGACGCTGAACGTGCGCCGGCAATCGTGATCTTCCCTCAGTTTTTCCATACAAAACCCGGCTATGGCAACCACAAAGCAGCAAACGGGCTGATGTATCTTATGTCATTTTTGATGGGAAAGCCTCTCGGCCTGTTCCCGGAATTTTGCGCTCCGATGATAGGAAAGGATGCGTTTGAGAGTCCCTCACCGTTCGCCAAAGAGACAACCTCTTTGACTTGCCGGCGTATTCCGGAACCTCAAACAAAAGGCGACAAAGGGCAGCAATGGCTTGATGTGCTCGAAGTGTACGACCCGCTCGGCACCACAAAACATTTCTACGATACGACCGACATCTACGCTTTTCTGTCGATGCCAGCTACCGAATGGTCGAGCCAATGGAGCAAGAACAAGAACGATCCGCGCTTGTCGACTGTGATGCTGATCACCAACTGGGGCAATGGGCGCAAGATCGACGAGATCAGCGAGACCAACGCCGCGAACCTTTGGTTTGATTCACCCAAGGAAGCACAGCCCCGCGATTTGCTCGCCGCTGCCTTCGGTATTCAAAGCCTGTGGAGTTGGCAAATTCCGACAGCGGGGGAAAACACCCTGCAAGTCTGCCCCGAAGTGACGACGATCGCCTACGAGTCAAACGACGCCTACAGCAAAGAAACGAAGCAGGAAGTAACGGACATCCAAAACGTTATCATTCCTCCCCTTTCGCCCTCCCTGGGTTCGATCGTACCCATGACGACGACCGAGCACATCGGGGATAGTGGCATGGGGATCGGTCTGCTAGTGCTCGGCGGACTGGCTCTATACGCTCTTTCGAGGCGATAACCATGTCAAACTATGACGCGGCTCTAAACACTCTCAAAAATCACTTTGACATGACAAAGGATCTTGTCGTCGCTGGTGAGTGGGTCGAACTGACAAAAACGGGATTCGAGCGAATGCTACAATTGATCCTCGATTCCTGCCGCGTGTTTACTGAGGGGTACATCCTGTTCGAGGCTGCAAAAGAGCAGAGCATTATTTCAGGCGATCCCGATCTGGAATTCTACAACGGACAAGAAGCGATCCTCGTCGAGCTTGCATCATATTACGGAAACATCATGTCAGCTTTGACCGATGCGGGGATCAAGGTTCCTAACCTTCTGGTAATCATGCTCGATTCGACCTTAGGCCATCATCCGCAGTGGTTAGACACGATCGGAGTCGCCTGGATGCCGATCGTGGCTGTCGGTGTCGGTGTGGTTGTCCTCGCCGAGTTGATAGCCTATATCGTTGAACAAGTGGCGGAATATTACAGCGCAGCCGACTACAATAAAAACGTGTTGATCGCTGCAAAATTCCCAAATAGCAAGGACGTAATCGCGACCTTGAAAAAGGCCAAGGTCGAAGATTTCAAGATCCAACTAATCGACAAGCCTTTCCAAGTGGCTCAATCTATCGCATCGAACCTGCCGATTCTGGCAGCAGGGGCGATCGCTCTATTTTTCCTTATGAGGAGGTCGTAACATGGCACTAGAAGAAGTCCGGATCGCAGGTCCGAAGCGAAGCAACGCCGCCCTGAAAAAGGCGAAAGAAGCCCTTATCTCTCTCAAGGACAAGACGAAGCAGCAATTATCCAATTTGCGCAAGAACGCCGGATTGAATGACAAATGGCTGGTGCAGGTCGCAGGCGGATCGGCCGGCGTCGTCATGATCGATTACCTTTTCGGCGCGACCATCAAAAAAGCATTCGGCAAGTGGGCACAATACGCAATCCCGGCCGTCGCCGGAGCGGGAGGGTTCGCCCTGTTCAAATGGGGCAAGTCGCCGACCATGAAAGGCGTGGGGCTCGGCTTGGTCGCGGGCGCGGTCTTCGTTTTGGCAAAACAGCTCCTTCTCCCCGATGCCGCCGCGGTCGCTCCGATAACGGGGGTTGGCTATGGCGGCAGCATGGCGGCCCCGTCGTCGATGCTCGCGCTCAAGGTGCCGGACTATTACAGCCCGGTCAACGACTATTACGTTGACGGGATCCAGGATGTAAACGGCGTCCAAGATCAGGACTAACAGAAATTCAGGATCGCAGTGATCCTTGAATCCATAAATTGGAAACGGAGAAATAAAATGGATCCAAGATACTCTCAGGAAATGGCCTATCGGAACCAGGCCAGTTTACGCAACCAGGTAAACAAAGCCCAGGCTTATGGAGAAGTTGGGGATGATATGAACGTTGCCAGGTTGGCCCGCGGTGGCACCAAGATCCGGCCGATGGAGAAACTCATGGTGTTCGATTCCCGCTTCGTCACCATCAACGCAGCCGGACAGATCGCGGGTCCGGTAATGTTCTTCGGCAATGCCAGATCGAGCCATCCGGGCGGGCAATGGGCAACGAATATGGAGCGTGACGCGAGCCTGCCGAATAACAAGGAATGGCTGATCAAGGATATCGGGTTTAGCATCATTGCGAACCCGACCGACGTTGTAGCGGCGACGCCTGCCGAAGTGATGACCTTCATCGAGCAGCTCCAGCAGCTCTACGCGGGCGCGCACGTCATTACAACCGACAATGGCAACAGGGAACTGGATCGTGGCCTGCTCTGCCATTACCCATCAGGCAATCAGATCCAGCAGAGAACGCCCTTTTATGATAACCCGGCAGCCGTGGCGGCCTATCGGGCGCAGGGCGAGCCGATCAACAATGGACTGGCTCAAAAAAGAACGAGCCTCAGGATCGATTGGTTCGCTCCGAAGGGCTCAAGCTTCGGCGTCAAGCTCGATTTCGGCGCGCTCGGCTTCCCTCTCGTCTTTGCCCAGGCCGGGATCGGTTTCCTCGCCGACATGACCGTAACGCAGTTCGCCGAAATCGGTTGATCAAATAGCCCATGACGGGCTCATTCAGGGTAGGAGCGATCGATCCTACCCTGCCCCTTCGGGGGGAGAGGTAAACCATGCAGCCGCCGAACGCACCCGAAAGAATCAGGCCGGATCGTCTCGATAGTCTCCGTAATTTGCTTGTCGGGACTGAGATCCGAATGTACGTTTTCGAATTTATTCCACTGAGCAACGAGGCTCCACCCGGCGTCAACCTGATATCGTCAAACACCGTTCAAATTACGTCGGACGGTGAAATAGTCGGGATCCTCGTCGATGTGTGGGACGAGGCACAAACTCAGGATCTGGATTTCCACACATCTTTCCGACTCTACAACAACAACGCGAATGTTGGGATCACAAAAGCCGCTAGACAGAATCCGCAGGCGAGCGATTACATAAGATTCCGGACATGGGTTCAGGGCTCGAATCAGAGTAGTAATCTCGCCCTTCTCCCTGGTTCAAAAGTCGCAGCTCTCGACGAAGTACAAATTAACGTGCGTCTCGAAGCGACCGCTCCGGCTGCAATCTCTGCGATCGTGCCGTCTATTGTACTGATCACGCGGGAAAACGCTTTGGCAAGGGCTCGAACGTGAAAAATTCCGGTTCAATTGCTGGGACTACCGGCCTCGAAGGCGAAAAACGGCGAACCATCCGCGACGTGTCGAATTTGCTCGGACCGAGCGAAGCGAAATTTAGAGATGGTCAGGGCGAAGCCAATGTAGCCAATGTCGGAATTCCACCTGAGGCTGTGATCGCAAGGGTGGACACCGAAGGGATCAGAGCCGTGCGGATTACCGCGTCAGCTCTAAACGCTTCGGGCCGGATCCGTGTTTCGGCGTGCTATGGAGGAACGATCGGCACGATCGGATCCTGGGCTGTCCCTCGGCTCGCAGCTCCTGCCGATGAAGGCGTTTCTATCCTGATCGATTTTCCCGGACCTATGATCATTATCGAGGCTGTGGTTTTCAATGTTGGCGCACCGCTCACAAATATTACAGCATCTTGGAAGTTGTACCCCTTCGACGTGCTGGAAGATCAAACATGAATACGATCATGATTCTCGGCGCGGGTTTGACGGCGTTTCTTGTGCTGTCCGGAAAAAAGGGATCGAGCATCTCGCCAAACATCAGCACGCCGGAACTTGATCTATCTGTTGCTACCGAAGAGCGATTTTTACAGCACAACACCCCGATCGGCATTTTTACGCACGGGAAAAGTTCTACCACGGTCAATGAATACAGTATAAAGTCCCTGACCCTTGGGATCACGCGTGGGTTCTCGTGGAAGGATCCGATCCTAACTCCTGAGCCTTCCGGATATGACGATTCCACCGCTGCAATCGAGGCAACGAAAGCATCTAAACCTTGGTCCTGGGGAATTTACGAGTCGGCAAGCTTCCTTCGAAATTCGGCCTTTGGCAGCGTTGCAATGGGTATCATTCTACACGAGTCAAAGGGGGATCCGTACGCGACCAATGAAAATTCCAATGGAACGCTTGATCTCGGCTTGGGACAATTGAACGATGCGACCTTGCACGATCCGTCATCGTGGGGGGGGAAGTGGCGAAAGGCAATCCTCGCCCGCGGTTTATGGTCTGCGCTCTGTCCCTGGTACAATGCCGGGACCGTTGCAGAATTGGCAGCATTTTGGAACGGAGGCAAGAACCGAGGGCTTGCCGAGCTTTTGACCAGATACGCCGGATGGAATCAATTTTTAGTGACTCCCCATCAGCCCTATCTAAAAACAGCCGCACTTGTGGCACTTTTCAACGATCTATACAAATGACCAGGCGTGAACGATGGTCGCCTCTTTCGCCTACCTAAAAACAATCACAAGGGGGCGTGAGGAGTCGCGGCTATGGCTCGACGGGGATCGGCGGAGGCCGAGGGGCCGACGACGCACGGGGAGCCCTTCTCTTTCACTGGCTAGACTCTCCCGCGCTCGAGCGCGCATAGTTTCACGCGTGCATGAATCAACTGGATCCTTCCTGCAAGTAAAAAACAGAAAAAAGTATTGCTTAGTTTTTGCTTCCTCTTTATGATCGAAGCATAACAACGGGAGGGATCCGCAATGCCTAGACATTTTACCTTGATTGTGAAGAAGTGTTCAGAGTGTCCTTGTTCGACTAATGCCGTGACTGGTGAAGGTGAGTATTGCGAGTTAACCGGATACATGATTAAGGATCCTGAATCTGAAGTATCCGATGAATTCACCGACTGCCCGTTAGTCGTGGTCGACAATGACGGCAAATATATCAAAGATGTTTACGTGCCTGATGACATTCCATTTTAAGGAGCTACGATGAAAAGCCTAGTGACGAAAATTTCCCCTGGGACTGTATATCTCTTTTCACTTCCTGGATCGACGAAGATCCGCATGAATCAAAACGACCTCGCCGGGTTTGTGAAGATGATCCAAGATCGCAACCTCGAAGGGATCAAGCAGATAGAAAACGACTTTGCCAAATTCACGCGGTGGAGCGTCGTTGCAAAGATCGGCCAAAGGATCGACGTGAGCAAAAGAAACGAACCGGATTACTTTGACCGACTCGGCCGAGTCGTCTTCAAAACCTTGTGGGATCGTTTTTGGGCCGAACTCGATCGTAGCCTCGCACAGCTTTATGAATTGCTTCCGGACAATATGAAGCTGCTCATTGAAAAGGAGCACTTGCGCGTTGAAAAGGAAAAGACACTTTACAAGCAGCTCGAAGAACAGCGCGCAGTTGCCAACATTGCCAACCTTAAAGCCCAGGAAAAAGCCAAAGCAGAAATAGCAGCAAAGGAAAAGGCATCGAGAGACAAGCGACAAAACCAACCGAAGGGGACACCGGAGGAACGCAAGGCAGCAAAAACACTCCGGGCCAGGCTCGAAGCCGAAGCCAAGGCCGAACGTATAGCGGAACAGATCAAGCGGAGCTTTGGCGAGGAGCCGGAAGCCGAACCGACAGAATACAAAGCACCAACAGAACCGGACAAGGGCGAATTCGCCGATCTGGTATAGGAGTATCTATGCAGAAAGGAGTTATTTATATTTATCTTCTCGATGGTCTAGAGTTTTTGGGATTCAATCAAGAACTCTATAGAGTATCGAACGAAAGACAAACAGTAGTCGGATACGACAGAAACCTTTGGCCGTTAGAGTTTGCTACTTGTAGCAGACTTGATACAGACGAGCAGATCATCCACTTTGTGCTTGATGGCCGCACAACCTACTTGTCAAAACTCCTGTGGTCCTTAATTAAGCAATGGAGACCAACACCGATCGATCTTGGATCCGGTATGCTCGAAGTGTTACCAGAAAAGCCTCCTGCAGGAGGGATAATTACCGCAGCGACAGCACCAACAAAAATCAAAAAGAAAGGTAAAAAAAATGAGTAAAACCTATGTTTTAAGAATTCCAAGCGGACAAAAATTAACAATCAACAGAGATCAGGTTGTAGAAATTAATCATAAATTATATAATTTTGTTTTGCCTGATAGTATAAAAGATATGTTTTGGAAATATCACGATGAAATAAGTTCAGAATTGCACAAAAAAGGACACGAAGCTACTTTGCAAGACTATGAAACTTCCCTTGCTCATTTTCGTCAATGGATTTTAGAGGATACCGGAAGAATTCTTTTAAATAGAGATTAAAATGAAAAAATACATTTTAGAGCTAAAAATAGAAATAAAAAATTGCGATTCATGCCCGTTTTTTATCAATAAAAACGGTGGTATCTGGTGCTCTCTTTCGTCTCGTTGGATAGTAGAGATCGGACCTGATGGATATCCCGTAGAATCTGAAAACGTGGATCGGTTTCAGTTTCAACCGTGGTGCAAAATAGACAAAGGCTGATTAATAGGATCGCGCGCGTGCGCCTGCGCTTCTTGTACCTTTAGGCGTAAAGTGTACATCGTAACTAAGCGAAACTATTAGAAAGCTGTGATCACAAGGGGGGTAACTAATGGAAAACAAAGGAAACGAGGATCTTCCTTGGTGGGCAACAAAAAAAGAGATTTTGAGCGTAGATCCTGCGGTAATACGAAAATGGACTTTGAAGGATTGTATAGGACATCTTCTTAAGCGTCAGGCATGGGGTGAAGGCCTGGGTGGTAACACTGTGGAGGGTTTAAAAATCGGTATGATCCTGGTCTATTTGCAGGATCTTGAATTTCTTAATAATTATTGCGATCCATTCTATCTTAAAGAAGCCGAAGAAAGAAGTGATCGGATCCTGCCATGACAGAGGCCGAAAACATGCAGCTACTAGAGGCGTTGCAGTATATGAGAGATGAACAATGGAAAGGCAAATCTGAATATTCGGCCGAACTGCAAAAGCGGATCCGGTCCCTCCCGGATCGTATTTTGGACGAGGAGCACAAGCAGCGGACCGTTGAACGGTTAGCGGATTGTTTTTCATACTTGTATCTGCTCGAAGATACCAAGGGGGAAAAGCGGGTCGAGGTCCACTTGTGCAAACATCCGCTTTGCCCGTTCTGCAAATTTTATTACGTGCTCCGGCAGCGGTCGAGGATTCAAAGATTGATGGACTGGCTACAAGTACCGCGGGAATCTCTTTTCCTGCTCGTGCCTACGATGCGAGGAAGCCCAGCGCGGGAACGCTCGGCCTCCAGAAGGTTTGACGACATCACGCAAAATATGCACGCTTTTTTGAGAAAGGCAAGAAGACTTCAAAGGAAGATCATGGTTGGCGGTTTTTACAAAGTAGAATGGACACTATCAACCTATACCTGGATTGGCGGGAATTGGCACTTTCACGCAAATTGCATCATCGAGGCATTACACGCGCCAAAGGTAAAGGAATTAGTGTCGAATCATTTCGAGGACCGCTACACTTTTGAACAGGTAAAACCTGGATTTATGCGTGAAGTCGTCAAATATTCGCTCAAAGAGCCGTCATCAGACGAAAAACCGGCTTACAATCTTGACCCTGCTATCGAGGGGCCGATCGAGCTACTCGCCGACCTGATAGGCACGTACAAACGCCGATCCTTGAATGTGTGGGGGGATTGGTGGGGACTAAAGGAGCTGGTAGACGAGGATGACACCAAACCGGATTCCAGATTGATATGGTCAAACTATCACTATCTACGAAAAGAGCAACGCGAACAGTTGATCGCTATTGCAGACGTTGACAAGGCGATCGTGTTCGATGGATTGCAAAAAAAGAAGGATCAATATGGTAAACTCTACACAAAAGCAAAAGGCGAATCTCGCAAAACTCACCGAATCAATGGAGGGTGTACCTGGAACTAAGGTCATCACAAGCGCAATCTTCGCAAATTGCAAGCATTGCGGACTTGCTATGCTCACTTGGGATTCTGAGCTTGACGGCGTGTTGTACGATCTGGATTGTACGAAGTGTGGAAAGACCACACGGGTTAAAATACAAGAAGTTTTTTTCAGGGAGCTTGAAATCAATGGCTAAAAAAGAAGAAGTTGGCTTGTTTGAAGCCGAACGTGAAAAAGATCCTCGTGGTAATAAACCGCTTCAGGATCGAATGCTCGAACTGAACGCCGAAATCAAAGAGATCAAGGCAGGGTTCCGGGAATTGGTCGCCGCGATGAAGGAGAAAAAACGAGACGAAACCAAAGAGGACATGATCCTCAAGCTGTACGATGAAGAAAAACGAGCACGACAGGCGTTGACCGATCAAGTGCTCCAAAGACTTGATGATCGCTCTCAGGAGTCAACGGGGAGCTTCGGGGGGGGGAGCCTTGAACAGTTGATCGCCCTCGTCGAGGACGACAAGATCGGACCGATTATCAAGCGCCTGTTGGGGGCCGACCAGGGGCCGGACTGGGAAAAGA
>Ga0265297_10012724_pt1 | contig 10043 bp, 7 predicted proteins | sample Munlanlwell13791_FD_192502 | JGI IMG/M metagenome (GOLD analysis project Ga0265297, IMG submission 192502) | Leachate microbial communities from a municipal landfill in Southern Ontario, Canada - Leachate well 137-91 | ecosystem: Engineered > Solid waste > Landfill > Unclassified | place...
GTTGCCGTATAAGAACCGAGGATGTTTCAAGATGAATACGTTCATGCTCTATGCCCATCAGAATTATCCAAAACGGATCTTCCCATCTTATTGGAAGATTAAGTGGGGTTTTAAGGATAACGTCGGTGATAAGTTGTTTTGCTTTCACACGGTATTCTCGAACTTCAGGAACAGAAGGCCAGTTATAATTTTTCTCATTTAAATCATCCCAACTCATTTCGTCCACCCCAATGGCAAAAATGGATTCAAACTCGGGGTTAATCCGAATGTCGATAATTTTTGCCAGAAAAAGTTTGTTGATAAAAAAAACGGCCGTATGTCCTAAATAAAAAAGAAGCACATGACGCAACGGGTCACCACGATGGTAGAAAACTTCGTCCGATTTCAACTGAGTGTACAATTTTTCGTCAATAGCCCATGTCTTTTCAAAGTAGTTTAATATTTCCTTTCTTTTTTCTTCAGATTTTCCGCTACGTAAATCAATTGTTCTGGTCAATAAATCCTGCATTTTTAATTTATTTTTTTGTGTAAGTATATTTTATTCATATCGAAAGTACCGCTTTGGTCAACTTTTGTTTTGGTTTGTACAATCGAAGTTAAATATGTGAAACCCATTTTTTCGTAAAGAGAAATGGCTGGTGTATTTTGGTCCCAAACACGGATGAAAGCATCCGTAAATCTGTTTTTATCAACATTTTCAAAGAATTCTTGTAGAAGTTTTTTTCCGATACCTTTTCCCCGGGCATTTTCTTTTACCATTATTTCGGCAACATAAACACATTTCATGATGTTGAAATTTTTTGATATTTCAAGAGGCAAATCTTTATCTAAAATGAGTGGACAAAGCAAAACTGTTCCGATAATCTTTTCATTTTCAAATGCAATATGTGCATAACCTTCTTTCAGTATCAATTTAACATATTGATTAAGATCTTCTAAATCAATATATTGTTGCGATTGTCCTTCAGAGAATGCTTCTATGTACAAATAAATAATTTCATTTAGGTATTTGGAATCTGATGTTTGAATAATTTTCATTTGCTGATTTGAAAAAAAGAATGATGCAAATTTAAACAATTAACGGATAACTTTCTGCAAAAGTTGAAAAAAACACCCATACAATTTCTAAATATGTATGGGTGTGAATTTTCAATGTAGAATTATTAAATCAATTTCCTTATTGTGGTGTCCACACAATGGAGATATTGGAGAAACTGGTAACGGCTGTTGGTGCTAAAGTTACAGCTGTAGGCCCCTTTGTAAAAGTAAATTCATGGTAATTTCTACTTCCATCAGCCAATTCCATACAAACTTTATAATCGCCGTTTGGAACCAAAACACCACTCGTGTTTGTACCATTCCATGTAGCTGTTCTAACGGCATGACTTGATTGTGTGGCTCCTGTGGTTGCATCAGTTACGTTTCGGGCTGAATTTGAATACCAGGTAGTTAAATCATTTTTTCGGGTGGCAGCTAAAACTAATAATGATTTTACAAAAGTACCTGAACTTGTTCTGATCCAGATAGCGACAATATTTTTGGGTTTATATCCACCACCAGCTGCACTGGTCAATGTCGATATTGTAAGTGTACCGGATGTATTTGAAGGAACTGCAGTTGTTGTAAATGTTACTTCATTCCCATAAGCTGTACCGGCAGCATTTGTTGCGTAAGCCCTTGCAAAATAATTTGTTCCGGCAGTTAATGAGCTTAACGAGCTGGTATAACTGCCCATTCCCATACCACTTGAAATTTTAGAATTAGTGATTGTAGGTCCGGTTGTTGTACTCCAACAGACACCTCTATCCGTAACTGTAGCGCCACCATCCGACGTAATATTTCCTCCTAAAACAGCTGTTGTTTGTGTAATTGCATTTGCTGCTGTTGTTGAAACGGTTGCTAATGTTGTTGCTGCCAGAGTTGTGAATGTAATTTCGTTCCCATAAGCTGTCCCGGCAGCATTTGTGGCATAAGCACGTACGTAATATGTAGTTCCGTTCGATAATGAACTTAAATTACCAGTGAAGTTACCACTTCCTGTCCCGCTTGAAATCTTTGTATTACTGATTGTAGGACCGGTTGATGTGCTCCAGCATATGCCTCTGTCAGTAACTGAAGATCCCCCATCAGAAGTGATATTTCCTCCCGAAACTGCTGTTGTTTGCGTTACTGCACTTACAGCCGTTGTTGAAATTGTAGCTAGTGTCGGTTGTAAAGTGGAAAATGTCACTTCGTTTCCATAAGCAGTCCCAATAGCGTTTATAGCATAAGCACGTGCATAATAGGTAGTTCCAATTGATAGCGACATTAAATTACAACTAAAACTGCCACTTCCGACTCCATTCATAATTTTGGAATTACCGGTTGTCGGATTTGAAGACGTATTCCAACAAACGCCACGTTCAGTAACTGTTGAACCTCCATTTGACGTAATAGTGCCACCCAAAGTAGCTGAGGTTTGTGTTATTGCAGTAGCACCTACTGTTGTTAAGATTGCTAAAGTTGTTTGTCCGGTAACAAAAACAATTTCGTTTCCATAGGACGTACCTAATAAATTTGTAGCATAAGCACGTGCATAATAAGTAGTACCAGTTATCAAAGATGTTAAATTACATGAAAAGCTGCCAATACCTGTACCATTTGCAATCTTATTATTATTAATAGTAGGTAAAGTTGAAGTATTCCAACATATTCCGCGTTCGGTTACTAACGTTCCTCCATCTGAAGTTACATTTCCTCCCAATGTAGCTCCAGTCAGCGTTAAATTGGTTGCATCAATTGTTGTAAGAACCGGAAGTGATGGTTGTTGAGTTGTAAAAGTAACTTCATTTCCATATGTTGTACCCAGTGAGTTTATAACATAAGCTCTTGCATAGTAAGTCGTTCCAATAGTAAGTGAACTTAAGGTACAAGAAAATGAACCTGTTCCGCTTCCGTTTGCAATTTTGGTATTGTTTGTAGTTGGTAAAGTTGAAGTATTCCAACATACCCCACGTTCGGTTATAACACTTCCTCCATCTGAGCTTATATTTCCACCTAATGTAGCTCCTGTCAGTGTTATATTAGTTGCTGCGGTCGTTGTAATTGCTGGTAGTGACGCTTGTAGTGTAGAAAATGTTACTTCATTTCCATACGAAGTACCCAGCAAATTAATTGCATAAGATCTAGCATGATAAGTAGTTCCGGCAGTTAATGAACTTAAATCACAGGAAAAAATTCCAACTCCTGTTCCATTTGAAACTTTATTATTATTAATATTTGGTGAGGTGGAAGTACTCCAACATATTCCTCTTTCAGTTACGACCATACCTCCATCAGATATAACATAACCACCCAAAGTTGCAGAAGTTTGATTAATATTTGTCGCATCAGTTGTTGTGAGCACCGCGAGTGTGGGAAGAACGGTAGTAAATGTTATTTCATTGCCATAAGCTGTTCCTACAGTATTTATTGCATAAGCCCGAACATAATATGTTTTTCCTAATCCCAATGAACTTATATCGGTGGTGAAACTTCCCGTTCCGTTACCGCAGACAATTTTGTTTGTACTTACAGTTGGTCCAACGGTTGTATTCCAACAAATGCCACGTTCGGTAACAGCCGATCCTCCGTCTGCAGTAACTTCACCTCCTAATGTTGCGGTTGTTTGTGTTATATTGATAGCTGCTGAAGTAGTTAATAACGGGACTGTAGGTTCAAAAGTTGTAAATGATTTTTCTTCACCATATGACGGACCTTCACTATTTATTGCATAAGCCCGGACATAATAAGTCGTATTCTTGATCAGTCCGGTAATTATAACTGTAAAAGTAGCCGAATCACCTGTAATAGCAGCTTTGTTATCATTAATCTTAGGATATTCAGATGTACTCCAACAAATTCCCCTTGAAGTCACTTTCGCATTCCCATCCCATAAGACTTCACCACCGGAAGTAGCCGTTGTGGCAGATATATTACTTACATCTGCGGTTTTCACCAAAGCTACGCTCGTGTTGGTACATTCCGATAATAGAAAACCGGAAAACACAACGGTCATAATGGTAAGGTACTTATTTATATACTTCATTTTTTTAATTAGATATGAGTTAAATGCATTCGTTTAATTAGGAGTCCATTTGATTGAAATATTTGAAAAGCATGACATATTACCTGGACTTAGACTGGTTGCAATCGTATCTTTTGCAAAAGTAATCGTTTTAAAGGTACCTGTTCCATTTGTATCTGATAATTCCATGCAAAGTTTGTAATCTCCATTAGCCACTAAATTACCGGATGTATCTTTTCCGTTCCAGGTACAGGTTCTTGTTTTATGACTCGATTGTGTTGCACCAGTTATAGCATCTGTCGCGTTTCCTGATGAATTTGACATAAAGTTAGTCAGATCAAATTTTCGCTCGGCCGCATAAACCAGGAGCGTTTTTACAAATTTCCCGGAACTGGTTTCTATCCAGATTGCCAACACATTTCGTGGTGCATAAGGTCCTCCGGCAGAGCTGGTAAGTGTACTGACAGATAAAGTTCCGGGGGTCGTTTTACTGGAGTCAACAGGCGGATTTGTAGCAGTACAACTCATTAAAAACAAAATTGTAATAAAGGAAATAACTAAAAATATTTTATTCGTTATCATAATATTAAAATCAAATTTGGATTTTACATGGTTTTTATGTGGTTATAACGGATAATTTTTTAAAAAGTTGTAATGATTACATTTAATGGTTTGATTTTAAGTTTAATTATTGTCAGGCAGTTAAAAATAAAAACATTCTAAATGGTTTTGATGTTTTGATATATTTTTCCATAAAAATATCTTCTTTTTGAATGTCTTTTTTGATTTTTCCAATTGAAACTTGCATATCACGTATTATTCTGTTTAGTTCGGGTTTGTTGGAATTAAGAAAATTCAAAATATTCTCTGCTGATTCAACATCCCGTCGTGCTGAAGAAAGCATATCCAATATTTCATTATCGGGCATTCTGGTGTTGTGAAATTTTCGGACTTTCAACCGAACATAATTGTTATAATTAGCCACACCTTTGTTAAACAAGCTGACAGCCCAATTAATTTTTTCATTTATAATGATTTGTTGATTATAGGCAATCTGATTTCGTATAAGTGCATTTGTAACACCATTTTGTTTAATCCTGAGATTTTCACGGATAGCTCTTTCTAAGGGATTTAAGTCCGAAAGAAGTTTAATTGAATCCATATAATTGAAGTCGGATGTGGTCTTTAACCTGGAAAAATCTCTTTTTTCAAATTCTTTGTTTGTGATTGGATTTGTGGAGAATTGCCAGATAGGATCAAAAGGCATATGTGTTTTAATAAATTCAGCGGGAGAAATAAGAAAATACTGGTCGTTAAACTCGTGTTTATATTTGCCTTTTTCCAAATGACCGGCAGCCCAGGTTGCATCAACTGCGTAAAACTTATTGTCTATTAAAACGGCATTCCATGCATGACCGTAGTTAGCTAATGTTTCTTTTTGATCGGTATAACCCGAAATTACAAATGAATTAATACCAACCGATTGGCAACAAGCATTAAAAAGCTCAGCGTAGTTTTGGCAAACACCCTGTCGTCTTTGAAGAACCTCATCGACAATTTCCTGCGTATTGATATAAGTCTTATGCGAATTCAACATACTCAAATCATAGCGGATATTATGTGAGATCCAATAATAAATGGCACGAGCTTTATCTTGCGGTGATGTGAGGTTCTGAGTTAAGTAATGTGCAATGGAGCCGGCTGTTTTCATATTGGCAGGAACCGTGCCGGATTGCTTGTCAATTTTAGAATAATCGGCACTAAAACCAATGTCAATATGCATAAGAAGGGCTAAAAATAGAATATATTTTTTCATTGGAATTTTTTATTTTCAAAAATTAGAACGGTAAAGATAAAAAAATAGCATATTCTACTCAAATTATTAAGTATAAATATGCTATATTTAAGTTGCAGTGTTATTTTAATCGGGAAATTCCATCAAATATGCTTTTATAAATGCATCAATATCACCATCCATAACAGCCTGAACATTAGAAGTCTGGTAATTTGTCCGGTGATCTTTCACACGACGGTCATCGAAAACATAACTCCGAATCTGAGATCCCCACTCAATTTTCTTTTTCCCGGCTTCCACTTTGGCTGTTTCCACACGGCGTTTCTCGAGTTCCAATTCATACAGTTGCGATTTCAGTAACCGAATGGCGTTGTCTTTATTTCCAAATTGCGAACGGCTTTCGGTATTTTCAATCACAATTTCGTCCATCAATCCGGTAACAGGATTTTTGAATTTATAATGACAACGAACTCCTGTTTCCACCTTGTTCACATTTTGTCCACCGGCACCACTCGACCGGAATGTATCCCAGGTCAGGTTGGCAGGATTTAGTTCTATCTCAATAGTATCATCCACCAGCGGAACAACATAAACCGAACAAAAGGAAGTCATACGTTTGCCTTGTGCATTGAAAGGAGAAACACGCACCAGACGGTGAACGCCGTTTTCACTTTTCAAATAGCCATAAGCCATTTCACCTTCTATCTGCATAGTAACGGTTTTTATGCCTGCTTCCTCACCATCTTGTATGTTGGTGATTTCGCACTTGTAACCCTGACGTTCGCACCAACGTTGGTACATACGAAAAAGCATCGATGCCCAGTCCTGTGCTTCGGTACCACCGGCACCACCCACAATTTTGATAACTGCTCCCAGTTTATCTTCTTCGTGCGAAAGCATATTCTTCATTTCCAGGGTTTCCACCAGTTCAATGGCATGGCGATAGGCTTCGTCTACTTCCTCTTCGGTGGAAACTTCTTCCTTGTAAAAGTCGAAAGTCAATTGAAGTTCGTCGGCTGCATTTTTTACTTCGTTATAGCCGGCTACCCAATTTTTCAGTTCTTTTACTTTGCGCATTTGTGCTTCAGCGGCTTTGGCATCGTCCCAAAAATTGGGAACCTGGGTGCGCAAATCTTCTTCTTCTATTTGTATAAGCTTCGTATCGACGTCAAAGGTACCTCCTCAGTGCATCCTCGCGCTCCAACACATCTTTCAGTTGGTCTATTGTTATCATTCTTTAGTTTATTTGTTTTTATTAAAAGATAATACAGGGTAAAAATATCATTAAAAATCCAATAGCAAAACCTGCCAGAGCCTGACTGGGTGTATGTGCTTTAAGTTCAATACGCGATAATCCCACTAATGCGGAAATAAATAAAACAAGGGCGAATAGCCAAACAGGATTAAGAGCCATTCGATAACAGACTCCGAAAATAGATCCAGTTAAACCGCCTATTCCGGATAAATGTGCACTGATTTTCCATTTCAGATTTATTAATACAATAATAAAAATAGAAACAACAGAACCAATACCCATGGCTACAACAAAATTTGGAAGAAAGATCAATGTTCTCGATAAGAATAAAACCCAAAAAACATAAGCCATAAATGAAAAAAGATAGGGCATTGTCCGTTCTTCGCGCTTTGAAATAAATATATCATTCACATCGCCTTTTTTAATCATTAAGAAAATTGGTATCGCAGGGAGTATCCCTGTAAAAATAAATGTACCTACAATGGTTATCCAACGCCAAAGTGATGGAAGTGTTGTATATACATCCATATTCATTAGCATCATAATTGCGTATGTAGGCATTAGAAGCGGTTGAAAAACGAGAGAAATTATTTTATAGAATGTTTTCATTTATGTAATTAGTCTCCCCCATCCCCTTCGATTGAAGAGAGTCTTTCCCTCTTCGGGGGAATTGAAGAGGGCTTTGTTATTTATTATATTTCTTTTCGCATTCGGGCAACCGGGATATTTAGTTGTTCGCGATATTTTGCAACTGTTCGACGGGCAATGATGTATCCTTTGGTCTTCAGTACTTCGGCCAGCGTATCGTCATTAATTGGTTTGCTTTTATCTTCGTTCTCAACACATTCCAATAGGATTTGTTTGATTTCACGTGTCGAAACTTCTTCACCCATATCGTTGGTCATAGATTCCGAAAAGAAATACTTCACGGGGAAAATGCCAAATTCCGTTTGGATATATTTGCTGTTACTAACCCGCGAAATAGTTGAAATGTCATATCCGGTACGGTCGGCAATATCTTTTAATATCATGGGTTTTAAGTACGTATCATCACCCTCAATAAAAAATGCTTTTTGAAACTCAACGATACTTGTCATTGTCGTGAGTAAAGTTTGTTGTCGCTGTTTGATGGCATCAATAAACCAACGCGCAGAGTCAATCTTTTGTTTAACAAACATAACCGCATCCTTCATTTCGCGGCTTTGATTTTGTTTGTTTCCGGCAAAATCCTGAAACATATCATTATAAGTAGTATTCACTCTGAGTTCAGGTATATTACTATTGTTAAGATGTACGGTCAAATGATTTTCATCATTTTCCAGAATGAAATCAGGAACAATGGTAGACATCGTTTTTTCGAGAATATTGCCGCCCCAGGCATTCCCCGGTTTTGGATTCAAATGGACAATCTCATTCATTACCTTTTTCAACAAGGCATCATTCATATCCAGTCCACGCAGAATTTTATCGAAATGCTTTTTTGAAAATTCGTCAAAGTATTCTGTAATTATGTGTATTGCCAACGTTATTTCATTAGTCGGTTTTTTTCGTTCCAGTTGAAGTTTCAAACATTCCTGTAAATTAAAAGCACCGACGCCGGCAGGATCTAATAACTGGACTTCTTTTATTATCCGGTTCATTTCCTCATCGGTCGTTTGTATACCAGCCTGAAAAACGATATCATCAACCATGGCCTCAGGAGACCGGCGCAAATATCCTTCGTCATCAATATTCCCGATAACATATTCTATCAGTAACCGGTCTTTATCCGATAATTTCAATAATCCAACCTGATCAATCAGAAATTCATGAAATGTCATGCCGATAGAAAACGGTATATCTTCGTGCTTATCGTCTTTAGAAGTATTGTTGGCTTTTAATTTGTAATCGGGGATGTCGTCATCAGCCATATATTCCTCAAAATCAACATCGTCATTATTCCCTCCATCCTCATTACTAAAATCATCTTCCGCTTCGCTATTTTCTTTATCCGTTTCAGCACCTTCTTCCAGAGCCGGATTTTCTTCCAGTTCCTGACGGATGCGTTCTTCCAACTCTAATGTCGGAACTTCAAGCATCTTTATCACCTGGATTTGTGCCGGCGAAAGTTTTTGTTGTAACTTTTGTTGTAGTTGCTGCTTTAACATAAACGAAACGTGTGCCTATAATTCACCACCTGACTGCAAAGATACAAGTTTTTTTGAAGAAAAGGCAGAGAAATGAACGTTCCGGAAATATTAATACCAATGAAATTGAAAATATAAATGTTATAGGATAATCAAATGATGAATAATAAATCAGCTTTCTTTCTGGATTTTATTCCTTCAAAGAATCAATGTTCCAATAAATTTCACTAATAGGTTTGATAGGAATAAAATTTAATAATAGTAAGTATTGGATTGTATAGCTGCTTTCACACTCTTTTGCAAGCATACCTCGATGCTTGGTGGTGATAATTCATCATTTTTTCCCGTCTCCCAACCTCATTTATAGTTTAAATTCTTGTGATTCGATATTATTTTCAAATAATTTTCTGATAAAACTAATTTTATTTCAGAGGTTTAGGTGTAGATTATGTTTGAAAGCAGAAATAAGTGCAAAAAAGATTTGGTTTGTAATATAAAAGCGACTACTTTTGCACCCGCTTTGAGAGAGAAGCACGGTTTTGATTGACAATTTATTCAGTTACTATTTACTGTTATCAGTAAAACAGGACATAAAAGCGGGATAAAAAATAAATCGGATTTTTTTTTGAGAAGTTTGGTGGGGTTATAAATTTGCATTATCTTTGCAGCCCGTTTGGCCTATAGATTTGGGAAAGCCCGCAAAGGAGTTTCAAAAGGGAACAATCGCCAACAGACAAACGCATACAAGTTATAAAATAGGGAGCTATTTTATGATAACATTAGACAAGTCTTGACAAAACAAATGCACTGTGAAGTGCACTC
>Ga0265297_10012725_pt1 | contig 10042 bp, 6 predicted proteins | sample Munlanlwell13791_FD_192502 | JGI IMG/M metagenome (GOLD analysis project Ga0265297, IMG submission 192502) | Leachate microbial communities from a municipal landfill in Southern Ontario, Canada - Leachate well 137-91 | ecosystem: Engineered > Solid waste > Landfill > Unclassified | place...
GGTTTTATCCGTGCAGATGGTGGTCACCGAGCCGAGCGTCTCCACGGCCAGCAGGCGTTTAACCAGGCCATTGCGCTTGAGGATTTTGCGCATCCCCAAAACCTGGATGACGGTCACAGCAATCAACAGGCCTTCAGGCACAGCAGCAATGGCCAGGATGATGGAGGTTCGCAGCATTTCGACGACCTGACGGCCTGAGATGAGACCGACAATAAAGATGGCAGCAGTAATCACCAGCACCAGCCTGGTAAGTGTCCGGCTGAAGGCTTCCAGGCGAATCTGGAGTGGTGTTTTCTCTTCGATTTCCTCGTGAAGGCTGGTGGCGATGCGACCCAGTTCGGTGTTGGCCCCGGTCGCCGTTACCCGCATCACTCCTCGCCCGGTGAGAACAATAGTACCCATAAAGGCCCGGTTCTGACCGGCCTCGGCCGTCTTGACCACTGGTTCACTTTCGCCGGTGAGAATGGCTTCTTCGACAGTCAGCTTGAGTGCCTCAAGAATTTCTCCATCGCCCGGTATATGCTCGCCGGCATTGAGCAGGACGATATCATCGGGAACCAGATCCCGGACCTCGATCTCCTGCCGCTCTCTATTACGTATAACGGTGGTTGTGGGCTTGAGCAGGCCTTTGAGGGCAATATAAGTGCCCCGGGCCTTGTACTCCTGAACGAACCCCAGAATGGCGTCCAGTACGACGACTACCATAATAATGGCAAAGTCGCCATATTCGCCAACGGCCAGCGAGATGGCCGCGGCTACCAGGATAATGTAGACCAGCGGGTTCTTGAACTGGTTAAAGAAAATGCTCAGTACCGAGGTTTTCTTGCCCTGGGGGAGAGCATTTGGGCCGTACTGACGGCGCCGTTCTTCGACTTCTGCAGTCGTCAGACCATTGAAGACAGGTGTTGATGGCATGGTTATTTTCCTACATAGAGGGGCAGCTTTTGAGCTTCCGGGCTTTGTTTTTTATCCAGTCTACCTGGGAGGATCCTTTGGATATCCCTGCCCCAACCGTGTTTTTCACAACCATGTCTAATCTATCAAGTTCTGAACATTCTGTCAATACTGAACGTTAATTATGTTAGTAAAAATTGAAAAACGGGCTCTTTATATCTGAAAAGTGAACTGTTAGAGAAGCCTATTTATCCCTTTTTTTAAGGAACCACTGCTTAGACGCAGTATCTTGAGTCTGGTCAGACGGATCTCTTTGGGTTTGATCCTATGCTTGACTACACCCGGGAGAGGGGACGAGTCAGGCAGGTGGGACCACCTGAACCTTTGAAGGCGATTTCCTCACCGGAAAGTTCATAAACAAGGCAGCCGGCGTAGCGCAGGAGACAAGCGGTGGCTGGATTTCCTTTGAGTATGACCACCCGGCGCGGGGCAATTGCCAGGACATTACAGCCCTGGGTGGCGAACTCTTCTTCAGGAATATCAATGAGCTCGAAGCCTTTCGCTAAAAGCAGTTCATAAAAGGCCACAGGCAAAAGCCTCTTATAAACAACAGCCAGGTTTGTATCCAGCAGGCTGATAAAACTCATCAGATGAAGGACTTCGCCGGGCCCTTGCCAGTAAGGCAGATCATAAGCGACGGCCTCAACTCCGAGCGGGTGTAAAATTTCCTGAAGCTGTAAAATGCCTCTCTGATTGGTTCTAAAGCTGCGGCCGGCAGCCAGCGTTTTTTCATCCAGCCAGAGAAGGTCTCCGCCTTCGGCCGTGGCAGTGCCGGTCAACCTGCCGAGAATGGGGATGCCCCAGCTGCGAAGCGCCTCTTCCAGGGCTTCTGGCTCACCGGCCCTTTCTTTTTTACCCATCTGAAGAATGATGGCTCCCGCCTCAGTTACAATCCCCGGATCGTGAGTGTAAATTGAGTCAAGAGTGGTTCTACCGTCAGCGGGTAAATATAGTATTTCCACTCCTTCCTGGCGGAGGATTTCTTCCAGCTGGCTGAATTCCTGGCTGGCTTTGGCGAGGTCAGGCGGGGCCAGAAAGCCTAACTGTTGCCATTCCTGCTCGATTTTCTCCGGGCTCACAAAAGCTTCAGCCGGTCTTTTCAATACCACCCGGGTCATCCTGCCCGTCATGCTTTGCGCGCCGCACGTTTTAGCCATAACGTGTTTATCTTAAAACAAAGCCTGATTAAGGGCAATTCTGGCGCTTCGAGGCGGGTTCGATGCATTCAAATTTTATCATTGACAGGGATTTTTTGAGGACATATATTCCAGATTGGTGGTTAGACGGGAAACATAAGGATTAGGGTGAGAAGTATTAAGGAAGTATTAAGAATGATAAAGCTAAGTGATCTGATATCGACGAAAATAAAATTAATTATTTAATGACCGCTCAGGAGGTGGAGATGAAAAAATCAGGTGTGTGGGGATTGCTCTTGATCGGGCTTATTCTGGCTTTTTTCTTTGTTTCGGCCTGTAGTCGGGAGGAAAAAATTGAGATTAAAAAAGAGAATGGTGTCACTGTCGTTTATAATCCGAAAAAACCAGCTCCTCCGCGCGGTGTGCCTTCGACTCTGTCATTAAAAGAGGAACTAGCGCTCGGGAAAACGGGCAATGAAGAAACGATGTTGCTTAACCCAAGAGCCGTTGATGTAGATCAGAATGGAAATATCTATGTTATCGATCGAAAAGCAGTTCAGATCAAGGTTTATGACCCGCAGGGCAATTTCATCAGAGCCATTGGCAGGCGAGGTCAGGGCCCGGGGGAATTTCAGAGTCCCCGAAGCTTTTGCCTTACACCTCAACAAAGCCTCGCCGTCTGTGATAACCTCTCCCGCCAGTTAGTTATATTTGATCTTGATGGCCAGTTTATTAAAGCCCTACCTGACAAGACGCGAAGTTTTATGGAGGTCAAAGTAAATAATAAGGGAGATATTATAGCCACTCAGATGGTAGTAGGTGATGAGGCCAAAGAAGAGCTGGTCTGGTTTGACTCAGACTTGAAGCCGCTTTTGACGGTGGCTTCTGTGCAGACGGCCAAATATCCAGTTTTCAATCCTTTCCCGCCCAATATTTATTTTGGTTTGACGGCTGATGGCAATGTTCTCTGGGGAGTAACGACCGACTATACATTTAATGTGGTGAATTCGGAGGGGAAAATCGTCAGGAAGATAGTCAAAAATTATGATCCGGAAATACTGACCCAGGAAGATAGGGACAAGAAAATCAAAGAATTGTTCGGAGAGGAAGGTGCTCCCGCTGGCGTCACTATCGAATGGTCTAAGAATTTTCCTGCCTTTCAAGATTTTGTCATGGATGAGCGTGGCTGGCTTTATGTCAGACCTTATACCAAGGAGAAAGTAGAAAAAGGTGTCATCTATGATGTCTTTGACGCTGACGGGCGGTATGTGGCCAGAGTGGTGCTGCCGGATAGGGCTAGAGCTATTAAGTATGGCAAGCTTTATACGATTGAAGAAGATGAGGAAGGCATGCGCCTCGTCAAGCGCTACGCCCTGGAGTGGTAAAAAATGGGGTCGGGCCAGCGGAACTAATTTATTATCAATAAGTTAATATCGGAAAGACAAAATTAGATAAAATAAATAAAACAAAACTCAATTTTCCGGCCTTATTAAGATATTAGCCTTCGAAGCGGGCTTCAGATAAAAAGAAGAAGCTGGTGCTTTGGGCCTTTTTAGATGGATAGCTATGGTCGGAAGGAAAACCAGGCATTGTTTGGTTGGATGGTAAGTTATTGATTATAAAGGACATCGGCTGGCCCGACCCCATTTTGATTGACTGAAAAGCCAGCAGATGATAACTTTAAGCAGGGAGCAAGATAGACTCGGTTAACAGAAAGGAGAGGCGGATGGCCGGACTGACTTATAAAAAGGCGGGCGTCAATATAGATGAAGCCAATGATTTTGTAAAGAAGCTCAAGCCACTGGTCAGGATGACCGAGCGGGCTGAAGTTCTGGGTTCAATCGGCGGGTTTGGCGGGCTTTTTGCCCCGCGGCTTAAGGGAATGAAGAAGCCGGTTCTGGTCGCGTCCACAGATGGGGTGGGGACAAAACTGATGATTGCCGACCTCCAGAAAAAATACGACACCATCGGGATTGATCTGGTGGCTATGAATGTTGATGATGTGGCGGTGCTGGGAGCCGAGCCGCTTTTTTTCCTTGATTACATTGCCTGCGGGAGGCTGGACAAAAATCAATTGCTGCAGGTGGTGAAGGGTATTGCTCGTGGTTGCCGGCAGGCCAATTGTGCTCTGATTGGCGGAGAAACGGCTGAGCTTCCTGGACTATATGAGCCCGGTAAATGGGATCTGGCCGGTTTCTGTGTCGGCCTGGTTGAGGCCGGTAAGATAATTGATGGGCGGCGGTGTCGCCCTGGCGATAAGGTCATCGGATTGGCCTCATCTGGGCTTCACAGCAACGGCTATTCGCTGGCCCGGCGGGTTTTTACGGAGAAAGAGTTAAAAGGTGACTGGGGGCGGCAGCTTCTCAAACCGACAAAAATTTATACACCGGTTGTGCTTCAGGCTCTGAAGAAAATTGAGATCAAGGCTATGGCTCATATCACTGGCGGTGGTTTTTATGACAATATCCCGCGGGTCATTCGCGAGGGATTGCAGGTAAGAATCAGGCGCGGGAGCTGGCCAGTGCCGCGCCTGTTCAAGGAAATTCAGCGACGCGGAGAAATAGCTGATAAAGAAATGCTCCGGACGCTCAACATGGGCATTGGCCTGGTAGCGGTGGTGGCAGGCAAAGAGGCAGAGGCTGCCGTTAAACTTTTTGAAAAGCTGGGCGAGAGGGCCTGGGTTATAGGCGAGCTGGTAAAGGGCCCGCATGAAGCCGTCATCGAGTGAGCTGACATTAAGGCCAGCCAGTGGAAAAAGACTGCCTGAAATGGTAAATTAGTAGCGAATCCGGTTAAATTTAAGGCGCTACTGAATATCTATAGCGTGTAGCATGGGCGGTTAGCTCAGCTGGGAGAGCGCGGCGTTCGCAACGCTGAGGCCGGGGGTTCGAGTCCCCTACCGTCCATTTTTCCAGAAAGGTGTACAGCTTATGCAGAATATCTGGTTGTTGATTGGGACCGCTGTGACGTTAGGATTTGTTCATACGGTCATCGGTCCCGATCACTATGTGCCGTTTATAGCTATCGCCAGGGCGAGGAACTGGCGACTGTCGAAGACCATGGTCGTTTCTGCTTTATGCGGTCTGGGGCATGTGCTGAGTTCGGTTGCTCTGGGATTTCTGGGAGTAGGATTGGGGGTAGCTATCGGCCATCTGGAAGAGGTTGAGTCAACCCGGGGAACGATCGCAGCCTGGCTGCTGATTGGTTTTGGGCTGGTTTATTTAGTCTGGGGATTGAGGAAAGCCTACCGCTCGAAGCCTCACTCTCACCTTCATCACCATGCTGATGGCGAAACTCATGTCCATCTTCACAGCCACGAAGAAGGACACCTGCATATCCACCAGGACAAGGGAAAAGAAAATATTACTCCCTGGGTATTATTTTTGATATTTGTCTTCGGGCCATGCGAGCCGTTGATTCCACTGGTCATGTATCCGGCTGCCCAGCATTCGGTGGCCGGCGTGATCATGGTGACAGCAGCCTTTGGCCTGGCCACCATTCTGACCATGCTGACCATCATTGCTCTGTCCAGCTGGGGCTTGAGTTTTGTCAAACTGGGCAAGCTCGAAAGGTATTCCCATGCTCTGGCTGGCGGGGTCATTTTTGTTTCAGGCCTGGCTGTGCAATTCCTTGGTTTATAAAAGGGGACGTGATACCCTGTCCCTCTTTTTTGCTTAGGTAACTTATTGATATAATTGAAGATAAGAAATGGGGTCAGGTAATCCTGTCCCCATTAAAAATTTATTTTATTTATTATGAATAAGTTAGCTGAGTTGCCCAGGGAAAAATCGAGGGACAGGGTATCACGTCCCCTTTTTATAGCGGATTGCATGGTGGGGAAGCTGGCCCGCTGGCTACGGCTCCTGGGCTTTGATGTCAGCTATTACTCAAAAATTGATGATGCCAGGCTAATTGAACTGGCCGAAAAAGAAAACCGCATTATCTTGACTCGCGACCACGAGTTAATCAACAAAGCGAGCAAGCGCAAGTCCCTGGCTCAAAGAATCCTGCTCATCGAAAGCGAACACTGGGAGAAGCAGGTTGAGCAGGTTCTTGATCATTTTAACCTCAGGGACGAAATTAATCCCAATTCCCGTTGCTTGACTTGCAACACCCAGCTGAAATTCCTGCCCAGGTCCCGGGCCAAAAATTTGGTTCCCCCCTTTATTTATGAACAAGCCCAGGGCTTTGCCCTCTGTCCGGGCTGCGGGCGTGTTTTCTGGAAAGGCTCGCACTTCAGAGATATGGAAAGAAAATTGAAGCGATTTACAACTGGAAGCCAATCGGTGTAAGTTATTTTTTGGCTGGCGCCGGTTTTTTGAGGTGTTAGCTATGTATTCTCAACACGGAGGGCCGAGATGAAGACAAGAAGGAGTTTGGCCGTCAAAGGTAAAAGTCTCTGGACAAAATTGTCTGTTTTGTCATCTTTTATTTTTCTTTTTTTGTTCGCTGCCAGTCAGCCATTTCTTCTGGCCGGCGATAAACTTACTCCAGCTAAAAAGCTGGCTGCCAGCCAGAGCAATCCTTCCCCATCCTCTCCAAAAATTCCTTATTCAGACGACGAGCTGTTCCGGCTTGGACGGCCTGCCCCCCACACCGGTGACCAGCTGCGTGAAATTGCCTTTCCCCTGGGTGGAATTGGCACCGGTACAATCTCACTTGGAGGCCGTGGTCAGCTCCGGGACTGGGAAATCTTTAATCGCCCCGGTAAAGGTATTAATTTCCCTTTTACTTTTTTTGCTCTCTACATTGAAAGTGATGGCCGCCGCTTCAGCCGGGTTCTGGAATCCGAGCTTTTCGCACCTTATACCGGTGCTCATGGCTATCCACGGCAGATGGTACCAGGCCTGCCCCGCTTCCGCCACGCCACCTTTCGCGGCGAGTATCCTTTAGCTCAGGTTGAGTTGACTGATCCCGACCTCCCGGTCAGCGTAACTCTGGAAGCTTTTAATCCCTTTATTCCAGGGGATGCAGAGAACTCCTCCCTGCCTGCTGCCGTTTTAAAATACCGGATTAAGAATTTGACTGGTAAAGAAATCAAAATTACTTTGACCGGCTCAATGGCCAATCCAGTTGGCTTTGATGGCCTTGGTGAATTTAACTCTCTGTCTAACCCTGTCTTCGGCCAGAATATTAACCGGCTGATTAAAGGCCCCGTTTCCGGCCTCTATTTTTATTCCAAAAAAGTCGCGCCTTCAGCCCCGGCTTACGGCACTCTGGCTCTCTCGACCACCTGGTCTGATTTAACCTATGTTTCCCACTGGGTGCGAGGCGAATGGTGGGATGATCTCCAGATTTTCTGGGACGATTTTTCCTCCGATGGCCAGCTAAGCAACCTCGAGGCTGAAGACCCATCGCCCGACGGCCGGACTGATGTCGGCAGCCTCGGTCTTAAAGCTGTCATTCCTGCCGGCGGGGAAGTAGTTTTACCACTGGTGATCACCTGGCATTTTCCTAACCTGGTTGATTATTTTGATGTGGTCAGTGAGCAGCAAGGCAAAATCTATCATCCCCATTATACCAGCCGGTTCAATGATGCCTGGCAAGTCGCTGGCTATCTCTTCGATAATCTCGAGGCCCTCGAAAAGGAAACCAGGCGTTTCCATCAGGCCTTTTTCTCTTCGACACTGCCCGCTTATGTTCTTGATGCGGTTTCCAGCCAGGCCTCCATCATCCGGACGCCAACCTGCCTCTGGCTGACCAACGGCCAGTTTTTTGCTTTTGAAGGCTGCAGTGACCGCTCTGGCTGCTGTCCGCTCAACTGCGCCCATGTCTGGAATTATGCCCAGAGCCTGGCCTTTCTCTTTCCTCAGTTGGAACGCTCCATGCGTCAGACAGACTTTTTAGTTAATGTCAGGCCTGACGGTTCTATGGTTTTTCGCACCAGCCTGCCGGCTGGTGACAAATACTGGGATTTTAAACCAGCCGCTGACGGCCAGCTGGGGCGAATTATTAACCTTTATCGTGACTGGCAGATTTCGGGCGATCTCAATTTCCTCCAGACCCTCTGGCCACAGGCCAAAAAAGCACTCGAGTATGCCTGGGTCAGCTGGGACAAGGATGGCGATGGCCTGCTCGAAGGCGAACAGCACAACACCTATGACATTGAATTCTACGGTCCAAATAGCATGCTAAGCGGCATCTATCTGGGGGCCCTGGAAGCTGGCGCTCGCTTAGCCGAGGCCGCCGGCGACCGGGCAGCTGCCAGCCGCTACCGCCAGGTTTTGCGGCTCGGTCAAAAAAATTATGAAGCTCAACTCTGGAACGGCGAGTTTTTTATTCAGAAATACGACCTGGCCCTTGAGAAAAAATATCAATATGGCGAGGGCTGCCTGTCAGACCAGCTTCTCGGCCAGTGGCTGTCTATGGTGGCCGGGCTCGGCCGTTTTCTGGATCAAACCAAAATTCAAAAGGCACTTGACTCAATCTATAATTATAACTTTAAAGAGAATTTTTATAACCTGGCTAATGTCCAGAGAACTTACGCTCTGGCCGGAGAAAAAGGCCTGCTGCTCTGCACCTGGCCCCGTGGCGGCCGGCCACCATTGCCTTTTCCTTATTCTGACGAAGTCTGGACGGGAATCGAATATCAGGTAGCCAGCCACCTGATGTATGAAGGGCTGCTGCGGGAAGGCCTGACCCTGGTCAAAGCAGTCCGGGAGCGCTATGACGGCCGGAACCGTAATCCCTGGGATGAAGTTGAATGTGGCCACCATTATGCCCGGGCCATGTCTTCGTGGGGAATCCTTCTGGCTCTGTCGGGTTTTAGCTATTCGGTTCCATCAGGCCGTCTCGGGTTCGAACCAGCCATCAAGCCCGAAGACTTTGCCACTTTCTGGTCCCTGGGTGAAACCTGGGGAACATATAGCCAGAAGCTTGAAAGCCAAACAACCTTTTCGGCCGAGCTTAAAATTGAGGGCGGGAAATTTGCTCTAAAAGAACTCCGCTGCGGGCTTCCACCTTCTTTAACTCACCCAAAAATCAAATCGGCTGAATATTCCCTGAACGGCGAAAAAATAAAAGCCCGGCTTGAACCTGACGGAACCGCCGTGAAAATTAAATTCGCTCGCCAGCTAAATCTTAAAACAGGTAGCATCTTGCGTCTCAACCTGACTTTTAAGGATGGTGCCTGAGACTTTCCCGTCAGTCATAAATTTGCCAATCGCTGGTATGGTTTTCTGGCAACTTGGTCTTTTCTTCCCACATGTGGAGCAAGTAATCCTTCTGGTCTTCAAAAATTTGAGCCTGGGCCTCAACGATTTTCTCGGCCTCAATGGAATTCATTTCCCAGGTTGCATGCACAAAATCTGCCAGGCGGCCGTAATAAAGCGGCGTCACCAGCTCGATAATTTTGAAGCGGTTTCTTGACCAGGCATGGAAAGTCGCCGCCAGTTCGTATAGAATCTTAACCCAGTTTTCAACCGGCAAAGAAAATTCTTCGACCGGCAAGCGGGCTGCCTTCTCAATGGCCTGAAAAACCTCATCTGAAAAGATCTCTTTCCACAAGGGGGAGAACTGCTGATAACCAATTCTAAATTTGGATATCAATTCGGGCAAAGTGACTTCTATTTTCTCTGGCTCCGGGGCTGCTATTTCTCCCAGGATTGGTACCGGCTGACTGCCTTTGATTATCTTCCAGTAGCTTTCATGTTCCTCCATCAGGGTAAAAAGCACCCAGAGTACCTGCCTGAACATTGCTCCGAGATGTTTGGCCGGATCCTTAACATCATGAATTTTGACACCCAGATTGGCCTGACAGATTTTAAATTCCTGAATGATGGCCTTGGTTGTCATCCAGAGGTCTATGCCGTAGCGAGCGACATCGGTTTCCCAGACTTCCTGGTTCATATAAAAATTAGCTACCGGCAAGCTGAAAGCAAAATCACCGCCGATTGGCTGTCTGATTCTTTTTCCATAAAGAGTCCTGGTCAGATTATAGACGATGTTATTGG
>Ga0265297_10012726_pt1 | contig 10042 bp, 24 predicted proteins | sample Munlanlwell13791_FD_192502 | JGI IMG/M metagenome (GOLD analysis project Ga0265297, IMG submission 192502) | Leachate microbial communities from a municipal landfill in Southern Ontario, Canada - Leachate well 137-91 | ecosystem: Engineered > Solid waste > Landfill > Unclassified | place...
AAGTATACCACATTTTGTTCTTTAAGTCAAGTAATTTTTGAAATATTCTCTATTCGTTCCTTAGCAATATTGAAATATTCTTCATCTAATTCCATGCCAATAAAATTTCTGTTCAAATTTACACAAGCCACACCAGTTGAACCAGAACCCATACAGTTATCTAAAATTATTTCGCTTTCATTTGTGTATGTTTTTATCAAATATTCTAATAATGCAACTGGTTTTTGAGTTGGGTGCTGTGTGTTACCATCATTGTTAAACTCAAGTAAGTTTGTTGGATAGCCCGTATATTCTTGAACGTATGTTTTATTAGATGGTCTAGCAAAACGATGCCCCTCTGAATCTGCTTTACAGCTTTTATCTCCATTTACTTCTTTGCCATATGGAATAAGTCCTTGGGGGAAATAAACCATCCTGTTATCTTGACCATCATGTTTTATCTTTCCATTAGAAAAAACACTAATATTCTCAGATTTTTGCATTGGTTTATTTTTACAATGAGTGAATCCTAACGCTCTGCTTTTTATCCAAACATAGTCGTACTTATATAATTCCAAATTGCTCATTCTAAGCTTACTAGAAAATGGTTCGCTACCAAATAAACAAATTGCGCCCTTGTCTTTTATAATTCTTTCATACTGTTCCCAAAGTTTATCAAATGGTATAATCTCGTCCCATTTACATGCTGTTGTTCCATATGGCAAGTCGCACAAAATCATATCAATAGATTTATCAGGAATTTCTTTCATCAATTCTAAACAATCACCTTGTAATAATTGTATCAAAATCCCTCCTTAAAACATGATAAAATGCACAATTTATTACTTTTCTGCACTAGTAATAATAATTCCATAATCACTCAATACTAATGGCAACATAAAATTATTTTCACTCCAGAGGTTGTATAAGGCGTAGTAATTGTGAAACGTATTTCCTGTGTTACTAGCATATAATTTCAACTCTTTGCCACTACTATTATCTGTGTAATGGATAATTTTATCTTTCAAATCTTTCTTTTTAGTAACATTTGGATAATCCATTTAGTCTCCTTTATTGAAGTGCTTCTTTGGCATACTCAATTGCCTGGTTATAAGTTAAAGAATGGTCATGATAACCTTGCCCATCCGCAATAACTTCTAAGGCGTGACGCAACTTTTTATTTTCATCTTTTAACTTAGCGATTTCATCATCTTTTGATTTTGTTAAAGTAAGAACAAGCTCCATAACATTCACATCTTTTACCATTTTTCCTCCTAAAAACCAAATAAAATCAAGATTTTATTGCACCACTATATAATCTTCTGTTTGTTCAATGATTGTATAGTTTACTACATTCTTACAATCAGGATGAAGAATGGAAAAGGTAGGAAATTCTAGCAGCTTCTCTTCGCTAGAAAAACTATGCAAAGCTTCCTCATATGCCAAATCTTCAAAAACTAGACCGCAATCTTCGTTACATTCACATTCGTATCCTATTAACTTAGCCATTCTTTTCTCCTTTTATAAATATGATAAAACTTTTATTTTATTGGGTTGTTGTGCTAACCCAACTATTAGAAACCGCCACTACGCTACCAGAATTATATGAGGTATTATAATATCTCGTATAATTATAGTTTATTGTTGGAAAAGTATATCTAGAGACATCTACTGATAAAACTCTAAGTTCATCTTCTATAGATTCTTTTTTCTTCCAACAATTCATACATTTTTTATATGTTGGATTTTTACTTATATTACATTTTTCACATCCCATTATAACTCCTTAATCTATTCCATACTTTTCGAATAAATGTTTTTGTGGAGCAAAATCACCAAAATAAAATAATTCAGCTTTCAATCTAGCTATTATAGCATCTTCGATATTTTCAAATCTTCCAAGATATACTTTTTTATCATTAGGAGAAATATTTGATGCAAATTTATTTCTGCTCTTATCCCAATATACTCCCATTATACCACTTGTGTTATTTTTAGCCAATGAAGCATTATAAGAATTTTCTTTTATTGTACACAACCTTAAATTATTTTTTCTGTTATCTAGTGGCTTTCTATTAATATGATCTACTATTATTTTTGAATCTTCCACATTCATAACAAATCTAGATAACAGTATGCCTCCATTGTTTGTGTCTCCTATGCATCTTCCGCTAGAATGGCACCACTTTATATTGGATACCTTATCCACGTCGTCTAAATCAATTTTTGTTCTTGCAATTTCTTCAGACCTTACGTTATATAATATTATTTCTGCATACTCATCATATAAAACTATTTCGTTCTTATCATCGACTGTTCTTTCATTGCTATCTAAAAAATATCCATAATTATCATATTGATGGTGATGTTTTTTACAGAGCATCATAGATGCTTTTCTTAATATTTGTATTTCATCACTATATCCAATCTTTCCACAAACTTCACACATTCTTTTTAATTTTTTTCTCATAATTTAACTTTTATATACTCAACATCAATGTCATTTATTTTATTGATATCATCACATCCTAAATAGCTCAATCCACTTTTCAATCCATAAGTAAATTCAGTAAAAATTTTCTTTAACGATTTAATTTTCCACCAAGGAATAAAGGTAACAGTTCCTTCATTTGATTTTTTATTCTTTCTCATTTTATTCTGGAGAAAATAACTACTCATCCCGTAGATAAAACCAAAGTTTCTACATTCACTTGCTCTGCCAAATAGTGTGCCAATCATTAATCCAGATGCCCCAAATGCTAACGCCTTTAGTCCTTGCCCTGGATTATAAATTCCGCCGTCAGCGATCAATAAAACCCAAGGATATATCTTTTTAATCTTGGCACAATCTTCTATCGCTGTTAATGTAGGACAGCCTACCCCAATACTCTTAGAAGTGAGGCACTGACCTCCAGAACCAATATTAATTCTAATAGCATCTGCGCCAGCCTCACACAATTCCACGCAAATTGAACTATCAACAACATTACCAACCATAATTTTAAAATCAAAATTATTTTCAAATCTAAAATTTTGCAGGGCTTTCAATTTATCAATAGTCACTTTATGATAAGCGGAAGCGGTATCAATTACGATCCAGTTACAATTTCTATTAGCACAAAACTCTACGAACTTTAATTCTTCTTCCCAGTTATTGATACCAATAGAAACTCCATAATTAACTTTCTTATTATGTATTTTATCTACAGCTTTATATCTTTGTTTTTCTGTTCTAAAGAATCTGTGCAAAATTCCACATCCATTAAGTTTGCCAAGAGCTATAACAAAATCTGGTTCACTAATTGATTTCATTGGAGCAGAAAAAATAGGAATATAATTTTGACCATCAGTATCTATATTTAAATTTACTTTGTCCCTGCTTGGCACTTCACTATATGACGGCAATAGCAATATGTCATCATAGTTTAACGGCCTCAACTTACTCTCTGTGACAGTCAAATTATTTCTCCTTATGATTTAGAAATTTCTGCATCAAAATTTACTTCAAAAAGTTTTCTTGAACAAACATAATCAGAAAAATGGATTAGTTTTTGCGCTTTTGTTACAGGTTTTGGCATAATCTCATGCCCACTCCTATCCTTGTTAAAAGCGCCCATATGCATGAGTATACCATCCATTACAAAATTAAAATATTGTTCAGAAATAATACCTCTTAATTCATCAATAGAACTAAAATATTCTACAGCAAGAACTGGGTGGTCAGACTTGGAAAATTTTTCTTGTGGCCACCCAGATTTTACTCCGTCGTGAATCAAAAGGGCAACTATAATCAAATCCCTTTCATCACTAGTAAAATCAGAATACCACTCTAATCTAAAACACTCCATTGCAAATCTAGCACATGCTCTCATATGCCTAATTAATCCGCCATCGCCTAATGCATATTGAGGATGATATTTAAGTGTACTGCTCGAAGGGATATGAAAAATGTAATCAGGCAAACTACTAATAGCTGTTTCCGCAAATAATTTAATCTGTGGGTTAACAATAAATTTCAATTCTTCTTCAAACGCTTTTATTTTCTGTGTCTTTTCCATATTCTATTTCCTCATTTAATTTTTCCATATCAATACCAACCATATTATTAATATCATCAACTGATACTATACCAAATCTCAAACGATAATACCCCAACATTTTTGTTAAGTTGCCGTAAGAATCCATAACTTCATCATAGGCATCACAAACTTGATCGTATTCATCATAAAACTTACCGTTCTTCAATTTATCATAAACAACAATCCCAACACAAACAACTAAAACAACAATAAAAACCCACAAAGGAACCAATATTTTCTCCTAGTATTTATGATAAAAGAGATATTTTATCATGTGCAAGACCTAACAAAATATCTCTCGTGTTCATTTCTGGATGTTCTAATACTACATCCATTAGCTCTTTTAGTAAATCCCCCAATTCTTTTCCTTGTTTGAAACCAATTTCAATTAGATCGTTTCCGTTGATTGCCAAATTTTTCATATCAAAAACTTCTTTGCTATCAACGATTTCTTGTAACAATCTCTCAAGCAATCCAATTTTTGAAAATCGTTCTTCAATGTATTTTGGATGTTGAGCACTAACATCAGCTTTTCTAATTTCAATTAGTTTCTTTGTCAAATCTAAACCAACCATATTCAACATTTTTTTCACAGATTTTTTAGTTGGCTCATAAAAATAATCATGATACAAAACTAACTTGGTAACGTTATCAATAGTTGTGTTGTCGAATTTATATTCTTTTAACCATTCATTCGCCAATCTAGCAGATTCAATTCCGTGTTGATAAAAATGATCTGCACCATTGTCTCCAGTAGTTTTTACTATTGGCTTACCAATGTCATGTAGCATAACTGCCAGTCTAACTTCTAGGTCGTTTGAATCTGACCACAACAACGCTTGTTTAGTGTGTTCACCAACATCATAAATGTGCCATTGGTTGTTCTGTTCTACACCAAAACAATTGTCTAATGCTGGAATAATGTATTCCATTAGTTTCAAATAGTGAAAATGTGCAATTCTATTAGGGTGTTCAGTAATCAGAATTTTGCAAAGCTCATCTCTAATTCTTTCCTTAGAAACATTTTGAATCAAAGAAGCATTTTTTTCTATGGCTCTCCATGTTTTAAGTTCTGGAACAAAATCTAGTTGAGCACCAAATCTTATGCATCTCATCATTCTTAGAGCATCTTCTTTGAATCTATCGTTTGGGTTGCCAACGCATCTTATTTTTTTATTTCTCAAATCTTTTGCGCCATTGAATGGATCAATCAAACCTTCTTCATCATTGTAAGCCATAGCATTGATGGTAAAATCACGTCTAGCCAAATCCTCAACTAAATCATCAACAAACTCAACTGAATCTGGATGTCTGTTATCTGAATAATCTCCATCTTTTCTGAAAGTGGTAACTTCGTACCCATTGTCGTTGAGCGCAACAGTAATAGTTCCATGTTTAATTCCAGTTTGAGTAAAATGAAGATGTTCAAAAACTTTTAGCATATCATCTGGTTTGGCTGAAGTGGTGATGTCCCAATCTTTTGCTTTGATACCCAATAATGAATTCCTGATTGCACCTCCAACTACATATGCCTTGAAGCCAGAGCTGTTTAGTTTGCCCATAATCATTTTTACATCATCTGGAATCTCAATATGCATAATTAACCTCCTAGAATAATTTTATAATATAACTCCGTTAATCCCTTTTTATTTGGACTATGTGGTAAAATAGATTCATCGTACCATGTTTCAAATTCTTTATCAAGATTTGTAGCCATTTCTAACATTTCATCGTAGGTGTATTTACCATTTTTGATGGCAGTAATTTCTTCACAATTTGGCAACGGAAACGTAATATTCCCAGTTAGCAACAATTCTTTACCTTCAGACATTAGGCGAACTAAATGGCTGGCGTGTTTTACATCATAGCCATATAACTCTTCTAATCGTCTGCGTTCTGGATTCCTATTATCGTGCCAAGAAATATAATTATCCCAAGCCTTCTTCTGTTCTCTATAATCAATTTCTCTTTTGATTTCATCCCTGAATGAATCATTAAATAATTCAAATTTGATATTAGAAACTGCTTGTAATCCTTCGCCTGAAATAATTGGGGCATCTCCTAGACCAAACATTTTCCTAGTTGGTTTTTCTTTTGGTGGGTCAACGAACCACTTACGATGCGTTTTGATTGCATTTAGTTGGCTCATTGCATAACCAGAGAATGTATATTTAGCCTTTTTACTTAGAAATAAATTTCTGTTCTTAAGAACCATATCCCACTTTTCAGTTTTAGAAATAGTTTTTGATTCTGGGATGAATAGTAATTCAATAATATTTGGATTCGAATCAGCGCATAGTTTGAAAAATTTACCTAAAGCATAGATGGTCTTATCGTCTTCTTCAAATCCAGAATCTTTTTGTTCAAAATTATTGAATGGGTCTAAAAGTACTTCGATTGGAGGAGTGCAAACTGATCTGTAATCAAAATCTGACCCTTCTGTATTTGTACCATACAACCTGCTACCAGCAATTCCTTCAAATATTACAAAATCTTGTGGGTCAAAATTCATCAAAACCTCCTGATAAAATCATTATTTATTTGCTCCATAAAGCTTTTTCTAACTGCCTAATAAATAACATACTTTCTTTATAAATGCGCTTTATTTCTTCTTCAGTCGTAGCAAGCTCCATTTGTTTTATTGCAAACGTACTGCGTAATTCAATATAACTTTTCCACCATTCAACAAGTAATTCTGGTGGCATTTCTTTGCCTTCGTATTCATTCATTATATCTTCTAAAACAGACATAATACTCCTGATAAAATCGTTATTTTATTGTAATCCAAAAACTACTGGAAAATTAAATATTACATACCAATAAAAAATTTGTAAGAAAACAATTGGAATAATAAATATAAATGAAAGCCCTTCTGTGTCATCTTTTATGAATTCTTTTAGTAGCATAAAAAATGGAGCTATAATCCATGCAATAATTTTCATTAATTCTCCTTTTACGATAAAACTTGCATTTTATCTTATTCTGGTTCTGAATCAAATGGCTTTTTATACACATCTGAATAATACCAATCATCTAAACAAGGACTATAATATTTATTTCTTGTCCGTTCACAAGTCGCACAAAAATTAATTTGTGGAACTGCATCATAATGTCCATTTGTCATTAGACAATCTGGACAATTGAATTCTTTACCTCTTGAAAAACCTCCTGTTGACATTTTTACTCCTAATAAAATCTAATTTTTATTATGTTTTAAAAAATCTTTTATTCTGATTAGCAAATTTTCCCAATCACTATATTGTACGCCAGAGAAATCACAGTAATCAATTACTTCTTGCAAAAGTCTTATAGATACTCTCTCAGGATCATTTTTTACCATATTATTAAATATAGAGTTAAAATATGCATCGTTTGGAACCATTTTACAGTTATGCCCGTTTTGCATATAATACATTTCTTTACATAAGTTACAATGTGTCAATCCATCACCTGTTGCCATAATCCTCCTTTTAAAACATAATAAAAGTTACATTTTATCCTATTGTATTCAAAATAATCATTGTGATTTCTTTGATTTCTTTTTTAGTTAGTTTTTTCATATCTCTCCTAATTAATATTACCACATATCATTCAAAAAGTCAAGGATTTTATAATAAAACAACTATTTCATGACAAAATAAATCCAGAATCAAAATCTCCCACAACAATATCACAACCAAGAAGTTTCATTCCAGTTCCCTTATCTGCCATACGACCAACCTCTATTTTTGGCAAATCAAGCACCCTGCCAAAAGTAGTTTCGCCAATATAGATTATTGGTTTACGTTGAAACCATGCCTCAAAATAAGCAATTTCTTTTTCTATATTTATTTGTAATAATTCCACGGCTATACCTTTTCAATTTTAGCAACCACAGATGCAACTGTGTTCTGCAATAAAATTTCTTTTTGTACTTTGATTGTTGCACCACAATTTGGGCAATTTATTTGATATGGAACCCAACTTTTATCTTGCAGTTGAGGTAATATCAAATCATATAATTTATCATAACCACATTCGCAAAACAGTGTTCCTATTCCTCTGCATAATATCATGCCCTATCCCTCTCATTCCATTTCTTTCTAGCATAAGCCAACATTCTATCGTCCTTGCAGAAAGTATCCCAATCTTCAGATGATGGCGACCATTTTACTTCTTGTGTTCCATCTGGATATGTAATGAGATATTCATGTGCTATAATTAATTGCTCTTTGCCTGTTTTAGTTACAGTAGTTTGCATTTTTCTCCTTTTAACATCCAATACAATGAGAACAAGATGGGTTGTCTATATCACAATTATAACATTTATCAACTTCTGATTCTGATTGATGTTCTTTTAATTTTTTGTTATACCAATATTTTAATTTCTCTTCTGTTATATCATCTTCCGTTGAATAATTATCATCATTAAAATTAGCATAATTTGTCAATAATTGACCAAGGCGTAAGTCTGGTGCCTGATGCCATAAAGATGAAATCATTCCTAAAATTCTATCAATTCTTTTTGAGTCTCTCATTTTTCTCCTAATAAAATACTTATTTTATGTCATATCTTTTTATTATATCAATTAATGCTTTGTTGTATTCCTCTACTCTCGTAGAATCTGGAAAATTTAACTCTGGGAATTTGAAAGCCAATTGTTCTCTAGCCACTCTAAATTTAGTCGAATTAGTTATGTTTATTTTTGCCAATTTAGCCAATTGTTTTACTAATTGAGAACAAACATGAGCATCATCTATTGCCTTATCAAAAATTGTCATGTTGTTTCCTCATTTCTCAAATAATTATCAACATCAGTCAAAATTTTATTTTCTTTCCCAATGAAAGCGCATACATCGTAAATCCATTTTTGTTGGCGTTCAATAATATCTTTCTGTTTATCCATATGTTCTTTGAGTTGTGCGTTTTCAACTTCTAATTCTGCTTTTGTTATACGAGCCATACATCACCTCATCATAAAATCTCTGTTTTATCTTCTTTTAATTTCTTTTCTGCTTCTTCTTTTGTGGAAAAACTATTACCACCTTCTCCACCAGAGGAAGAAATTCCTTTAGCCCCAATATTAGCATCTCCTAAATGCTCCCAAATATAAACTTCGCCATTATGAATAAAATATGTATTATACATAATTTAAATCCCACATAAAGAATAACCACAATTAATACAAGTAGCACAATGCGCCGTTACTTCTAAAGTTTTCATATGACACTCTGGACATTCTTGATATGGTTTTTTGACTAACCATCTCTTGCTAGCTTCATCCATAACCTTATCATCGGCTTCTATGGTACTCCATTCATTCCAAGGTGGCGACCACAAATTCTCTTCTGTCCCATCAGGATAAGTAATTTGAAATTCGCAAGAAGCCATTGAATATTCTCGACCAGTTCTTTTAATTTTTATATCCATAAATCTCCTTTTTATGATGAAAGATCAATTTCATCATGTTTTAATATTACTTTTAAAGAACAATAATCCCAGACGCCTTTCCATTAAGTGATTCAATGACAACAATTTTGTCATTTGTCTCTGCTATTGATGCGTATTTTCTAACCGTTCTATCGTCAACAATTATATTGTGAGTCCCAAACTTGGGATAGCTATTGAATAATTCTATGAGAGTTTCTTCCGTACAAAATAAATGAGAAGGCAAACCGCCAGTCCACGCTTCAACTTTTTCAATTATCTTTAGACAATCCTTGTGTGACCATCCATGTATTTTTATCATAGTGTTTTTCTTTGCCAATTCAGCAGATAGTCTGCCTTCCAAATATTCTACATATGAACAAGCGCCCATAGAATCTTGTGCGTATTCATCTCTGAAACTAAAATCTTTTTCCATAAATTCTCCTTAAACCTGATAAAAGTTCTATTTTATTTGTTTTGTTAAATTGTTATTTATTCTTTCTCTTTCTTTTTGCAATTGGCTAATCAAATCGTCGAGTTGGTTTATACCACGAAGAACTAATACATCAACGGGAGT
>Ga0265297_10012727_pt1 | contig 10042 bp, 9 predicted proteins | sample Munlanlwell13791_FD_192502 | JGI IMG/M metagenome (GOLD analysis project Ga0265297, IMG submission 192502) | Leachate microbial communities from a municipal landfill in Southern Ontario, Canada - Leachate well 137-91 | ecosystem: Engineered > Solid waste > Landfill > Unclassified | place...
TTTCAAGGGCCGGTATGTCCGCTGCGGTCAATCTTCTCATGCTGAATTCCGAAGAGGCGCATTTGAAGTAAACGGGAAGACCCATATTATCCGGCCGTGCCAGCTTCAGCAGCATCATGAGCCCGACATAGACTTCGTTAAAAAAGAGTATGACCCGGAATAGAGGCCCCTGGTCTTTTTGGAGGCGCAAAAGCAGATTGGTTATTTTTTTGTTCATGCTGTATACCTTTTAGCCGGCGCTTTTGTATGATCTTCTTTTATAACCTTGCCAAACACAAAACCGAGCCTGGCTATTGTGCTCTCCTTCAGATTCTCTTTAAGCCACGGGTAAAGGGTGAGATACTTTTCAGACTTTCTATGTATATCAGACCATTGCACAGTGTTTCTCGGTATAATAAGCCCTCTCGCGACGGCCCTGCTGAATTCAACCGTACCCGGATACGGAGTAAATATCTTCGGGCCGCTTATCGATGCGTACCTATTGGCGGCTACTATCTCTTGGGCAAAATCGAGCGTCTTATTCACGCTCTCGTCTGTCTCGCCGGGAAAACCTATTATAAGGGAGAGCCTCACCGCGACATGGTATCTCTCTCCTAGCCCTATCAATTTTATGTAATCTGTAAATTTAGTGCCCTTACGCAGATAGTTCAAAGTATCTTGATCAGCTGATTCGGCGCCGACGAATACCTGTATGCAACCGGTTTCGGAAAGCTTACGCAGCAGTCTGGCATCATCCCTTAAGAGCTGGTCCGCCCGGGCTTCTATGAAGTAGCCTATATCCTGGCTCTTTAAATAATCCAATATGCGTTCGGCCCTGGCCATATCCACCCAGAACATGTCGTCCCATATCCCTATTCCGTCAAGCCTTATGCCCTTCTTATCAAGCTCTCTCTTTATGTAGGCCACCTGGTCCCTGACCCATTCGAAGGAATGGGCATGCCAGTTACGCTTGCCGTCCTCTGTCCTGTTTATAGCGCCGAGCGGCTCCGAACAGAATGTGCAGTTATAGACACACCCCCTGCTGGTTATAAAATAATAAAATATATTGCTCTTCTTTTTACGATCATGTCTATCGTATTCGATCTTATCTTGGCTGTGGACTGAATATTCCTCGGGGAATACGAACTTTGTTATATCTATCTTATCCCATCTCGGGGCGTAGGCATCCATATCCTTTACGCTCGATCCGTTTATTATCTTAGGAAAGGCTTGGCCGCTCGCCAGTTTAAGGACGACATCAGGGAATGTCACCTCTGCCTGGCCGGTAATGATATGGTCTATATATTCTTCCCTTGCGCATTGTTCGGCATTCAACGATGGGTGTATGCCACCCCATATGATCGGCAAACCCGGAAAAGAGTTCTTTATGAAACCGGCCAGGTTCGCGAATAAAGTTATCTCCTGAGAAGTTATCACCGACATGCCTACTGCGGTCGGCTTCAGATCCCTTATGGCCTCCGCCATATCTTCGGTGGACGTATTCGAGGGGAAGATCTCGCATCTTATACCGGCCTTCTCAAGCGCGTCGCACAGATAAAGGGCCGCCATCGGAGGGTATATGGGCGTCTGATGTATCAATATTACCGACCTGGTCTTCATATCGCTTCTCTTCTTATCTTTATTGTATGCCTTATGCTATCGGCGAGGCTGATCTCCGGACGATATCCAAGCACCCTCTTTGCCTTATCCAAACACGGCACTCTCCGTCTTATGTCTTCATAAGTCCCGAATATCTTTTTGTACGGGATAAACTTTAATTTAAGTTTTTTGCCGGTCGAGGCGATCTTATGTATGAGACGGGCGGAGCCGATCACGCTTATCTCCTCATCGTTGCCGATATTAAATATCTCGCCGACCGCCTTATGGTTCTGGATCGCGAGCACAGTGCCCCGGACCACGTCATCTACAGAACCCATCGACCGCGTCTGTTTTCCGTCGCCGTGGATCACCACCGCTTTATCGTTAAGTATCGCATCGATAAATAAAGGTATGTGGCCGCTGGTGGACGTGAAGCTGGCCCTGGGACTGAAACAGCCAAAATATCTTACTATGACCACCGGCACCTTATATTCCTTATAATAACTGAAGGCGAGCTGCTCTGCGCATATCTTCGATACGGCATACGCCCACCTCTTCGCTGTGGGCGAGCCGATCACCAGATCGCCGTCCTCACGAAACGGGATGTCATTGGATAGCCCATAGACATCCGATGTCGAGGCAAGCAACACCTTGGCCTTGGTATTCTTGGCGGCTTCAAATATGTTGCGGGTCCCGTCTATATTGACCGTCAAGGTATCCAGGGCATTCCCTGACTCTCCTATCTTCTTGGCGGCAGCCAGATGAGCAACTATGTCGGCCCGGCGCACAAATCGGCCGAGCGTCTTAGCGTCAAGTATATCGGCCTTCACAAATTTAAATTTAGGATCTCTAAGATTATGGCGAATATTATTTAATTTACCGACGCTCAGGTCGTCAAGGCCCGTCACCCGATACCCCTTGCTAAGCAGCGCGTCCGCCAGGTGAGAACCTATCAAGCCGCATACGCCTGTTATCAATATCTTTTTCATATCCGTCTTTCCTTATACATTGGTTTTAATAATATGCGCGATTCGCTTGTAGGCCGAGCCGTCGCCGTAAAATCTCTCCGGCGAGACTTTCTTACGGCTGCCCAAGGCCTTCTTCGTCATGCGCACTATCTTCTTCGGATCTGTACCAACAATAAAATTCACTCCATTCTCTACCGTCTCGACCCATTCGGTCTCTTCGCGCAATGTCACGCATGGGACACCGAATATCAAGGCCTCTTTTTGAACGCCTCCCGAATCGGTAATTATAACGGAGGCTCCGCGCTCCAGTTCCAGCATGCGGACATAACTTACAGGCGCGATCAATTTAATATTGGCCCTCGGCTTTATACCGTAAAGCTTCAGATACTTCGAAGTCCTCGGATGAAGCGGTAAAATTATATCTCTCTTTATGGCCGATAATGCCTTGAAGATGCGCTTCAGGTTCTTACGATCATCGGTATTCTCAGCCCTATGAACCGTGCAAAGTATGTAGCCACCCGGACGGAAGGCCTTCTCAAGAGCGCCGGCATACTTCTTGATAGAATCATACATAACGTCCCCTACCAGATATACGCCGTCGGACTTGCCTTCCCGCTTAAGGTTATATACTGAGGTCTTTGTCGGGCAAAAGAATATGTCGGATATGCTGTCTGTCGCTGTGCGGTTCACCTCTTCAGGCATATTCAGGTTAAAACTCCTTAAGCCAGCTTCCACATGTGCGATCTTTATATTTAATTTAGAAGCGGCAAGGGCTCCTGCAAGGGTAGAATTAGTGTCTCCGTATACCAGGACCATGCCAGGCCGTTCTTTTTTCAGTATCCTCTCCATGCCGGAGAGCATCCGGGCTATCTGCTCCGAACGCAAACCTGGTCCGACAGCAAGATTATATCGCGGCTTGGGTATCTTCAGCTCGGAGAAGAATATATCCGACATATTCTTGTCATAATGCTGGCCTGTATGGACAACAACCTCGCTCACCCCTTTGCGCTTCAATTCTTTAGAGACAAGGGCCATCTTGATGAACTGGGGCCTGGCGCCTATGACGGTGACGATCTTTTTCATTGAGGCCCCCGGGTCGTCAAGACCGAATATAACTGTTCGAGTCTTCTCGCGTAATTCTCCGGCATATAGCCTGACTCCACTTTTTTTCTAGCCTGGATGCCGAGGCTATCCCGCAGCTTGGCAGACTCATACAGCATGAAGATCTTTTCCGTTAAACCCTGGGTATCGCCCGGAGCTACCAGAAGACCATTAACGCCGTCCGAGACTATCTCCGGTATCCCGCTCACTTCGGAAGCCACCACAGGAAGCGACATATACATCGCCTCGATAAGCGTTCTAGGGAACCCCTCTTGAAAAGAGGGCAGCGCAAATACATCCATTGTGCGCATAAGTTCCGGAATATCATTACGCGAGCCTAAAAATATCACCTTATTCTTAAGGCCGGCCCCGGAAACCATCTTCTCGAGACCTTGCCGGCCCTGGCCGTCGCCCACGATGATGATCTTAAGGGACGGTATTCTTTTATTCAATTCGGCAGCGGCCTCTATCAATATCTTATGCCCTTTCTTGGGAATGACCGAACCCACAGTGCCTACTATAAAATCTCCGCCGTCAAAACCGTATCCGGCCCTCAAGGCGTCTTTAGTTTGGATGATATTGAACCTATCGGCGTCAACGGCATTATATATAAGGTAGAACTTCTCAGGGTCAATGCCTTCCTGCTTTATAGTAAAATCGAGAACCGCCTTTGAGCAGACTATTATCTTGTCGGTCAGGCGGCTCAACAGCCTGTCCAGCATGATATGGTAAAATCTCTTCTCGGTGTACATGCTGCGCTCTTCGGTAATAATAGCATGGGGCCTGTTAAATAATGAGGCGACCCTCCCGAAAAAATTAGCGTAAAATAGCGATGTATGCAATATATCCGGTTTATATCTTTTCAATACGTTTACTATTTTAAAGACGAGGGGTAAATTATACAGGCGCGCGTTCTCATTCATATAGATAACTTCGAACCCTTCCTTCTCAATCTGACCCCCTATCCTGCCCCTCTTTTCAATGCTCAGTACCCGGCAATCAAAACGTTCTCTATCGATATTCTTGAGAGTGGTGAGAAGCCCCACCTCAGCGCCGCCGTAGTCCAGATGGACCATTAAAAAAAGTATCCTCTTCCTCATGCCGGGATCTTCTTTATTACCAGACTGAACTTCGGAGCACAGTCAGGCCATAGCGCCCTGTTTACGATCTCCACCAGTTTAGGAAGAGAGTCATAGTGATATCTAATTTCGGATCGGCAGCCCTTGAAGAGATCGCCCGTAAGCTCCGATACGTCAAAGCCCTCGTCATAATCTATCTTATCGCCGGAATTCGGAGAATGAACATCCACGTGCCTCATGATCTGGGTCTCCTGCATAGGAACGGATATCGCCCCTTCATTTATAAGCCTCTGATTAACGCCGGCGCATATCGTCTTGTAGGGGAGCGTCTGGCCGTCTACACGCGCAGGCGCCAGGCGGTTGATCATTCTATAGAATAGAGAGAGGGATCTATTGGCCCAAAACTTTCGGTTCGACTCAAACCCGGCTACAAAGATACCGGCCGGCGACATAACGCGTTTTACTTCACCGGCAAATTCAGTCATAGACGGAAAATGGTGCATCGCCGCGTTACAAGTAACCAGGTCAAAGGACCCTGAAGCGAACGGGAGACGCTCGGAGTCGCATACCACATAGCTGAACCTGGATTCGGAACCGGAAGAGAGGTTCTCCCGCGCGCGTTTCAGCATCTCATACGATATGTCGGTACAGACGAACTCGACCCTGCCTTCCGGAAGGGCCGAACCCACAAGCCCTGTCCCCGAACCTATATCAAGCATCCTTAGCGTGCCTGAAGATCTTGCCAATATATCCCGGAATATCTGTACGTAAAAACCGGACTCCGCGCCCATCCTTAAGGCATGCCTATCCTTAAAGTATCGGGATTCTTCGTCATGAAAATATCTGTTTATCTTTTTAATAAGCTCAGGATGCATAAGCACCTGTCAATCTTCGCTTCGTGGCCCTGGCAAATGTTAAGAAAAGAGGCCGGCTAAAAAGCGCTTTGATAGAAAAATAACTGCCTATGGATCTAAAGATTATGGCGGCGGATATGCCGGGTGCATTATATATATTCAACAGAGCTAATTTCAGCAGTTTAGAGCCGATGAGTGAATTGGAAAATATTGGCGACAGACCTGGATTATCCTTCATGAACGCCTTATAGATCTCCTCTATCAACGCGGCCGCATCCTTAACTGCCTCCGGAGAAGAAAGAGGTGCCTCGGCTTCCAGAGAGTATAGCGATTCGACATCTTTATCCGGGACCTCACGGCCAAGATACCCTTCTATCTGTTTCTTCACTATGGCCTTCTGGGTATTCTTTCGCCTTTCGGCATACTGATATGTGATAGAGCCTGTGTGGGACCTCCACATCACGAGGAATTCCTTCACCTGACAGATGCGGGCCTTAGGGGAGAGCCTGACCCAGAGATCGTAATCTATGCCGCTAGCCAGATCTTCGTTGTATCCCCCGGCAGACAATACTATATCTTTTTTGTAAACCACCGATGGGTGCGCCAATGCGTTTGCAAATATAAGCTGCCATCTTATAGATACCGGATCATCCGGATATATCCATTCACCCGTGATGGATCCGTCTTCATCTATGCTCTTCACATAAGAACCCAGTATGTCGGTGAGCGGATTGGATTTCATATAGGAGATCTGGATCTCGAGCCTATCTTTGCGTGAAATATCATCGGGATCCATCCTGGCGACATATTTACCTCTGGCCTCCTTAAGGGCTATATTCAAGGATTTGGTCACACCTATGTTTTTTTGGTTGTTCAATAAAACTATCCTGGCATCCCTCTTCTGAAACTCCGAGAGGATCTGTCCTGTCTTATCGGTAGAGCCGTCATTTACTATTACAAATTCGAAATCACGGTATGTCTGGCCCAGGATGCTCTCTATGGCCTGGATGACAAAACGCTCCGTATTATAAACGCTCATTATAACGGATGTTTCCGGCAAGGGCATCATGACGCATTCTCCCGGCACAGATGGCCTATAGCCTCCATCTCCATCTCAAGCACCTTATCCAGGTCGAACCTTTCCGAGACATATCTTCTGGCCTGGCGACCCATATCCTCCTGCAGCCGCGGATCTTTCAGCACAGCACTTATGGCATCGGCAATGCCCTCCCCATCCGTCGGGCATAAATAACCATTCTTACGATGCGTTATCACGGTATTTATCGAATCGACATCCGTGCCTATACACGGCATGCCGCAGCTCATGGCCTCCAGAAGGGCCTTGGAATTCCCTTCATAGAACGATGATATTATAAATATCTTGGCCTCGGCCAGTATCTTGGGTAATTGGGCGCTCTCCACGTTTCCGATCGCCGCGCCCTTTATAACTCCGTCTTTCAGGGCTGCGGACACCTCCTTAGACCTGCCGCAAGATCCTATAAAAAGGATTGACAGGTCCATGCTCTTATTAAGCATGGCAAGCGCTTCCAATAATCCCGCTATATTCTTTTCCGCGGAATTTCTGCCCATGAAGACCAGGTCATATTTTTTTCTGACTTCCGGCATCGCAATGAAACGGTCCGTCTCCACATAATTAGGAATGACCCTTATCTTATCAGCGCTCACGTCGTACCTTTCGACTATCCAATCACGATCACTTGGGGTTGGGACGGATATGATATCCGCGTTCTTGAATGCCTTTCTCTCGTTCGCCGATATATTTTTAAGAGAGCCGAGATTGGCCATGCCGAGGCCATGGCGCACAGCGATATGGGCCAGGCGCGATGCCACATAGCCGCATCTCACAAATAGCTTTTTATGATAGAATCTCTTGGCCATGACCGCTATATCCGAACCGCTTATCTGGTTCGTCTTTATGATATCGGTTTGGCTTAAGGTATCATTGCAATTTAAAATGGCCAGAAGAAAATTTAACGGCGCAAGATAATTCGACAGCCTATGCGGCCTATGTATCCAGCTGGAAGCGGCCAGGGCGACATCTCCCAGTTCACCGCGAAAGCTACGATCGGCCCTTCCGCCATATGTAAGAAGGCTGACCTTCCCAAGTTTATGGGACAGTCTTTTATATAAGGCAAGCTCGCGCTGCAGGCCCCCATTCGCCTTCCATACCTCGAGGCCGACTCCGCCTGAAAAAAATAGCGTCAGTTTGGCGTCCAATACATCCTTCATGAAATATCAGTCCTTCTTCTTTATCAGGAACCATGTGGTATTATTGAATATATTTATCATGCGTTTCCTGTTCATTCCTGATAATAAAAATCTTCCTATCTTTGAATGCCACTTTTCAAAATCGATAGTATGCAGAACCTCTTCGATCTCATAGCCGTTCTTTCCGGATCGAGAACGCACAAACTCTATGGCCTCCTCTACATTAAAGAACCATCGATGTCTGTCCTTAGGTATCTCTACCGGCAGGCCGTAAAATTTCATGAATCTTCCATATCCTTCCTGGGCCCTCTTGGCGCCGGAATACTCCCTTTCCATAAGATACGCGCTTATACCGGCAAGCGCATTAGGCAGGCTTATTAAAACATAGGAGCGGGAGACCCTGCAAAGCTCGTCAAAAATTAGATGAAAATTCTCCAAATGTTCCAGCACCTCGGTGCAAAATACGAGATCGAAGCTTTCGGACTCGAACGGCAGCTTCTTGACAAGATCCAGATCGAGACAGATATCCGGAGAGCCCTGCATATCTATGCCGGTATATTCTACTCCGGATGCCATGAGGCCTTTCAGCTGCCTTTCGTCGCAACCGACATCCAGCACCTTGGCGGAGCGATTAAATACATCCTTAAAAACGGTAACCGTCCACTTAGGCTTATCATCCCTTGAGACATATAATTTTACATGTCTTCTCTTCTTATCCGGTTTTTTAAAATATTTATTCATGCATCTACCCGCCTATAATCGTATTAATGATCCCTATCCGTATACTCAAGTCGTTCCTTATGCGGGCTTATCGCCGCCCACATCATGAAGCGATATCGCATATGCCTCTTTTTTAAAATATTCTATCTCCCGCTTCAGCTTCTCATATTCCTCCAATTTCCATTGCAGAAATTGCCGTGTGAGCTGCGCTTTTATCTTAATGCCTTGCGGGGTAAATAGGTACATATAGGCTATTTTATTCTTGGAGTTCTTGAAGTTCCTGATCTCCACCATGCCTTTATCGACAAGGGCATTCATAAGAAAATTGATCTTGCCTAGGCTTATGGAGCATTTTTTGGATAGATAACGCTGGGTTACCCTGGGATTAGACTCTATCTCTTTGAGTATTCGGAAAGCATCTTCTGAATTGAGGATGTCTGATCGATTATATCTGTTCATGATATGAACATATGATACCAAACGCGGATATTTCAGTCAAGAAAATCTTACCTTTTAAAGCTTATTTTTCCTTTAAGAAATCGAGGACTATTCCGGCGATATAAGCTATATTGTCCTCGCCCAATTCTGGATAGACAGGTAATGCCAGAGTGGATTTGGCGGCATCTTCTGAATTTGGCATATCGCCGCTCTTATAACCTAACCCTTTGTAGCACTCCTGAAGATGCAAAGGGATGGGATAATAGACCCTGCTCTCTACGTTCGATCCGGCCAAACGCTCGATCAGCGCCTCCCTCTTTTGCGGAGGCACCTTTATCACATATTGATGGTAGACATGTGTATTGCCGGGCTCTACGTATGGGGTTACAACAGAGCTGCCTTTAAAAATTTTATTATAAATTTCGGCGTTAAGCTGCCGTTTTTTGGTCCATTCGTCAAGGTACTTTAATTTTATCCTAAGTATAGCGGCCTGCAGATTATCGAGCCGCGAATTGGTTCCGATAACAGAATGTATATACCGTTTCGCACTTCCATGCAGCCGCAAGACGCTGATCTTCTCGGCCAAACCACCATCATTGGTAACGACCATACCGCCGTCCCCAAAAGCGCCGAGATTCTTGCTGGGGAAGAAACTTATGCAGCCCACATCACCCATCGAACCCGACTTGCGCGTCTTATAAGTAGCGCCGATAGCCTGGGCATCATCCTCTATTACCTTCAGACCGCTGGAGCGCGCTATCTTAAGTATCTTATCCATGTCGGCACATTGCCCATAAAGGTGAACAGGCATTATGGCTTTCGTCTTTTTGGTTATGCACCTCTCTATATTTTTAGGATCCATATTATAAGTACGCGGATCTATATCACAGAATACGGGCCTCGCGCCGGCGTTGCTTATGGATCCGCCCGTGGCCATGAACGTAAAAGGAGTCGTGATAACCTCATCCCCGTCTTTGATATCTATGGCCTTCAAGGCTAATATGAGCGCATCCGTACCCGACGCCACGCCTATCCCGAACTTGGTCTGGCAATATGCGGCGATCTCTTTTTCGAG
>Ga0265297_10012729_pt1 | contig 10040 bp, 8 predicted proteins | sample Munlanlwell13791_FD_192502 | JGI IMG/M metagenome (GOLD analysis project Ga0265297, IMG submission 192502) | Leachate microbial communities from a municipal landfill in Southern Ontario, Canada - Leachate well 137-91 | ecosystem: Engineered > Solid waste > Landfill > Unclassified | place...
TCCTGGAGGCGCATGGAGCGTGCAAGAACGGGGAAATTACCGAGATTGCCCCCGCCGCGCTGGAAGGAACGGAAATTACCGGCAAGACGCTGGGCCTCGTCGGATTCGGAAACATCGCCCAGCGCGCGGCCGACATGCTCCGGAAAGGCTTCGACGTCGAGGCCATCTGCTATGACCCGTACGTCTCTGCGGCCGAGGCGGCGACGCGTGGCGCCGTGAAGTTCGACGCCCTCGCCGAGGTCGTCTCCCGCGCTGACCTGGTCAGCGTCAGCGTGCCGTTGACCCGGGGGACGATGAACTTGATCTCGGGAGACGTGTTCAACCATTTCAAGCCGTCGGCGTTTCTCGTCAATGCCTCCAGGGGGGGCATCGTCAACGAGCAGGATCTGTATCGCGCGTTGACCCGCGGCGGGTTGGCCGGTGCGGCGTGCGATGTGTTTGCGGAAGAGCCGCCCACGGGGAAGAATCCGCTGCTGTCGCTGCCCAACTTTGTCGCGACACCGCATATCGGGGGCTGCTCGCGGGAGTCGCTGCTGAGAGTCGGAATGGAATGCGTGGATCAGGTCTTGAGCGTCATCGACGGTGGAACCCCCTTGCATCCAGTTCCCTGAACGAGCCACGCGTCGATGTGGGACTGCGGCAAGGAATCACGCCAATCAAAATCCTGAAGGGTGGAGGAGGTCAGCACCATGAGAAGCCTGAAAAGTCTCGTCGTCGGCTGCACAGCAATTTGCCTGCTGTCCGCGCTTCTGGTCTGCGGCAGCGGCAGCCCCGCCGCGGCGGCGAAGGCCGCGTTCCCGAGCAAGCCGATCACGATGATCGTGCCCTTTGCCGCCGGAGGAAGCACCGATGTCGGAGCGCGGCTGCTGGCGGCGGAGGCGGAAAAACTTCTAGGCCAGCCGATCGTGATCGTCAACAAGCCGGGGGCGGGCGGATGGCTGGGCTGGAGAGATCTTCTGCAGGCGGAAAAGGACGGCTACACCATTGCCCACCTCAATGATCTCGCCATCATCCTGGGCATTCTGGATCCGCAGCAGAAACGGAAGAATACCCTGGATGATTTTGCCCCGATCGTTGCCCACGTCATCGACTACTCGACCATATCAGCCCACCCGAAAGAGACGAGATTCGGCACCATCAAAGAGTTGATCGAGTACGCCAAGACCCACGAGGTCACCGGCACATCGACCGGGCCGGTCAGCGACGAATACCTGCTGATGTTGTCCCTGAACGAGGCGTTCAAGACCAAGTTCATTCCGGTGCATAACAAAGGGGCTGCCGAATCGCTGACTGCCGTCATGGGCCGCCATGTGGATGTGATGTTCGGCAATGTGGGGGACACGGCCGTTCCCGCCTCCAACGGGCAGGTCAAGGCCCTCGCCGTGGCCGCTGAAAAGCGATCCAAGTTCATGGCGGATGTTCCGACCGTCAAAGAGGTCACCGGCGTGTTCGTTGAGGGGTACTCGTCGCGCGGGATCGGCACGCGAGCCGGGGTGGATCCGGCCATCCTGAAGATTTTGATTGACGCATTCGAGAAGGCGGCAAACTCCCAGGCATTCAAGGCCAACATGGCGAAACAGGGCTTTGAGAGCTCCTGCGTGACGGGCGCCGACTACATGAAGATGATGAAGAAGGAAGAGGCCGACATGAAAAAGTATGGGCCTTTGCTGGGCTGGAAATAGCCGCATCGGCAGGGAGTTTTCCTGCGTGGCGTTTCGGGTTGTCGGGGGGGGGCTGGACCGGTGGGCTCGCTCGCCGGGGTGGCCGCCCCACGCCATTCCCGGTGAATCGGGCGCGGGGCTCCGGCGCTGCAGGCGGCTGACACGATCCGGCCCGTTGGCGCGGAGTCTCCGCGCCAACGGGCCGGTGAGTAGCGCGGAATCCTGACTCGCCGCGACCACAGTGGTGACGGCCGAACGATCCGGCGGCCGTGGCGCGACAGCAGCCAGCGGACGCGGAATGATTTCGAGGGGGTCGTCTGGCGGCGAGAGACCGTCAGCGGCTCCGATCGCGCCTTGCCGGCGCGGTGCGGCATCGGCACCCAGACTCTTCCCCTTCCCGGACGACTGCGGATAGCCCGTTGCGGAGCTTGCCGACGGAAGCGGGCACAGATCTGACGCAACAACCGGACAGGAGTTAACCGCACTGTCTGGAGGAAATCCTAGGGTTCACAAGGCGGGGAAGGCATGAATCGCAGTGATCTGAAATTATCGACGGTCGTCACGTTCGTTCTTATCGTCCTCTCGTCTGCCTATTTCCTGGAATCATTCAACTTCGTATATTGGCAAAAATACGGACCCGGTCCGGGTTTCGCGCCACGCTGGGCCAGCCTCATCACGCTGGGGCTGTTGATTCTCTGCTTCTTTCAATCGTTCAAAGGCGAGGGCATAAGACTGTCCGAGACATTTCCCAAGGGGGACGGCAGAGTCAACATCCTTGTCACCTGGGCGAGCTTGATCCTGTTCGTGCTGTTTTCCAAAACGCTCGGCTTTACCGTCACCAGCATTGCCATGCTGACCGTGCTCTTTGGCAGAAACATGAAGTGGCCCAAGGCGGTTCTCATCAGCGTGATCGTGTCGCTCTGCTGTTTCTTCATCTTCAAGTCGCTCTTGCAGGTCCCCGTGCCGGTCAACAGGTTTGGCTGGTAACTGAAGGAAGCCGCCCGTCATGGATACCCTCTTTCACCTGATTACCGGCTTTACCAACGCGCTGGCAGGCATGAATCTCCTGTACTGCGCGGTCGGCGTCGTGGCCGGCATGTTCGTGGGGATCTTGCCCGGTCTCGGCCCCACCGCCGGGACCGCTCTGTTGCTGCCGATCACGTTTGGAATGTCGCCAACCGAAGCGATCATCATGCTGGCCGGCATCTATTACGGGGCCATGTACGGAGGCACCATCACGTCCGTCTTGATCAATGCTCCCGGCGAGGCGGCGTCCGTCATCACCTGTCTTGACGGGTATCCCATGTCAAAGCAGGGCAGGGCGGGAGCGGCTCTGGGCGTGGCCGCGATCGGATCTTTCATCGGCGGCATCTTCTCGCTGATTGGCCTGCTCATCATCGGCCCGCTGGTGGCCGAGCAGGCGCTGAAATTCGGTCCGCCGGAGTATTTCTGCCTGATGCTGATGGGGCTCACCCTGGTGGTGGGCCTCATGGGCAAATCGCTGGTCAAGGGGTTGATCGTCGCGCTCCTGGGGCTGATGCTGTCTTTGATCGGGACCGATCCCTCCATCGGCACCATCCGGTATTCCATGGGGATCGACAATCTGATCAGCGGGCTTGATTTTGTCGGAATCGCCATGGGCGCCTTTGGGCTCGCCGAGATCTTCGAGAGCCTGGAGCAGAATTTGCGGGCGGCAAAGGAGCTGCCCAAGGTCAGCGGCCTCTTCCCGGAAAAAGAAGAGTGGCCTGTTGTCCTCAAGGCAATTGCCCGGGGGAGCTTCCTGGGGTTCTTCATCGGGCTGATTCCGGGAACCAACTCCATCATTCCTACCGTGATCAGCTACTCGTACGAAAAGAAGCTGTCCAGGCACCCTGAAAAGTTCGGGAATGGGGCCATCGAGGGGGTGGCCGGACCGGAAACCGCGAACAACTCGTATTGCGGGGGGGCGCTGGTTCCCCTCTTCACATTGGGAATTCCGACGTCGCCGGTCATGGCGGTGCTGATCGGGGCTTTCATCATTCATGGGCTGACGCCTGGGCCGACCCTGTTCATCAAGCATGCCGACCTGGTGTGGACCGTGATTGCCAGCATGTTCATCGGCAATGTCTTGCTGGTCATCCTGAATCTCCCGCTGGCGAAGGCCTGGGCGCAGGTTGCGCGAATCCCGGTCAAAATTCTGTTTCCCATCATCATCATCGTCGCGCTGCTTGGCGTGTATGGAATCAACAACAACATGTTTGATGTCGGCAGCATGATCTTCTTTGGCATCTTCGGCTATTTCATGAAGAAGGCCGGCTTCCCCATGGCTCCGTTGCTGCTCACCTTCATTCTCGGCAATCAGCTCGAGGTTTCCCTGTCTCAATCGATGACCATATTTCGAGGCGACTTCACCCGGTTCTTGACTCGGCCAATTTGCCTGGTCCTGCTATCGATAGTCGTGATCACCTTGGTTGCCAGTGCCGTTACTGGCACCAAGAGAAAAGAAGCCTTCGGAGACAAAGAATCTGAAATGTAAGCCTGAAGGGCAATCCCCGGACCGGCCGAAAAAACGATCCAGCCCTCATCTGAATTTGAAAGGCGAGGATACGCCGTTGCTGCCAACCTGGTGATAACCACGCCGCAGGACAGCCCCAGGGAGGGTGGGTCGTTTGTGTCAGGCTCGGGGTATCGGCCTCGGTGGTAACGACATCCCGCGCCGGGGCGGGCCTGCTGGCGCAGGAGCCGTCGGGTGGCGAGGCGAGACTGCCCGGCGCGGGAGGAGAGACGCGCGGGGTCGGCGGGCGGGATTGGATGGCGGGAGACGGGCTGCCGGGGACGGCGCACCCAGCCGGACCTGGCCGGTTCGACAGGGCCTGACACCGAGGGAACTGCTTCCCCCCGCGCCGCTTGACAGGGGTGGCTGCCCCTGGTAAGTTCCGCTCCCGGGGCATGGGGCTTTTCTCTGCCCTTGTTCATTTTCTTCTCCGCTTCTGGGCAGCCTGCGGCGTTTTGGGCAAGCCGGTTTTCCGCCCGCTGGCGGGGGATGGCGTTTGCCGGCGTCGCGGCGCGTCACCATCGGTCATGCGTCCGGAGGCTTGGTGCGCGCGCCAAGCCGGCGGGGGCAAGACACGTTGCCCCGCAGGGGATCTCGACGGGCAAAGGAGGCAGCGGTGCGCAAGATCGTTTTTCTCGCCGGAGTGCTGTGCTGCGTGGGGATGAGCCTTTGTGGACTGTGGCCGTCCCCGGGACTCGCCGGCACCCCGGCCCGGGTTGTCATCGGCCTCAACTCGGACGTGCGGAATTTCGACCCGGTCAACACCCTCGACACCACGACGGACCGGGTCATCACGCACATCTACGAGTACCTGTTCGTCCGCGACCTCGAGATGAAGGTCACCCCGCTCCTCGCCGAGTCCGGGCGGCCGGTGGACGACCTGACCTGGGAGATCAAGCTGCGCAAGAACGTCAAGTTCAGCGACGGGGAGCCGTTCAACGCGGAGACGGTGAAGGCCAACCTGGAGTACATCGTCAAGAAGGAGAACAACTCGGCCCGCCGCGTGCGGATCAGCCCGGTGAAGTCCGCGACGGTGGTGGACGAGCACACCGTCCGCGTCTCGACCGAGAAGCCGTTCCCGACCCTGCTCGAGGGGCTGACGGAGATCTACATGGCGCCGACCAAGGCGATCAAGGCCGGCCCCAAGATCCTGACCGACAAGCCGATCGGGACCGGACCGTACCAGCTCAAGGAATGGCAGCGGGAGCGGACCATCACCCTGGTCCGCAACGAGGGCTACTGGGGGGGGCCGCCTCGGATTGCCACGGTTGAATTTCGCATCATTCCCGAGGTGACGGCGCGCGTCTCCGCCCTGCTGGCCGGCGAGATCCACCTGACCCCCGACGTGCCCCCGCAATTCATGGACCAGGTCGCCAAGTCGGGGACCACGAACATCCGGACGGTCGCGGGCCGCCGGGTGATCTTCGTGGCCTTCAACACCCTGAAGCCTGGTCCGCTCCAGGATGTGCGGGTCCGGCAGGCGGTCAACCACGCGGTCGACGTGCAGAAGATCATCCGGACGGTGATGGAGGGGAATGCCAAGCAGATGGTGGGCCCCCTGTCGGTGATCAGCCGCCACCTGGACCCGGCCCTAAAGCCCTACGCGGCGGACCCGGCCAAGGCCAAGGCGCTGCTCCATGCGGCGGGCTACACAGGAGAGCCGATCACGCTGCACACCCCGAACGGGCGCTACCTGAAGGACAAGGAGGCCGCCCAGGCCATCGCGGACCAGTTGACGCAGGCCGGCTTCACCGTGAAGGTTCAGGTGGATGAGTGGGGGACGCTGCTGGATCTGGTCAAGACGGGCAAGGTGGACGGCATGTACTTCTTCGGGCGGAGCGACACCACGCTCGACGGAAGCATGATCCGCGACTGGTTCCGGACGGGCTCGACCTGGGTGACCTACTCCGACGCCAAGGTGGACGCGGCCATCGACAAGGCGCTGCCGATCGTCAACCCCGAGAAGCGTCGACAGGCCTTCCACGCGTTGCAGGCCCAGGTCCAGGAGCAGGCCCCGTGGCTCTTCCTCTGGACCCAGGTGGACGTCTATGGGGTCCACAAGAACCTGGAGTGGCAGCCGCGCGGCGACGAACAGTTCAACCTGAAAACCGCAGGCTGGAAGTAGCGCCGCGGGCGAGGTGGCATGGTCCGCTATCTGGCGAGTCGGCTGGCGCTGACGCTCCTCACCGTGTTCCTGGCGCTGTCCTTCATGTTCGGCGTGCTCCATCTGGCCGGGGATCCGGTTCTCCTCTTGGTGCCGGTCGACTCATCGGCCGAGCACATCGAGCGCATGCGGGTGCAGTGGGGATTCGCCGATCCCCTGTGGGTCCAGTACGGACGGTTCGTCTGGCGGGCGTGCCACGGGGATTTCGGCACGTCGCTCAAGTATAACCTTCCGGCGCTGTCCCTGGTCCTGGAGCGGCTGCCGGCCACGGCGCTTCTGACCTCCGTCTCCATCCTGTTCGCCGTCGTGGTGGGGTTGCCGCTCGGTGTCCTGGCGGCCATCCGGGAGGGGCGGCTCGCCGACCGCCTGGCCACCGTCGGCTCGGTGCTGGGCCAGTCCATCCCCAGCTTCTGGCTCGGCCTGCTCCTCATCCTGGCGTTCTCGGTGACGCTCGGGCTGGTGCCGACCGGTGGGATGGGAACCCCGGCTCAGCTCCTCCTGCCGGGGGTCACGCTCGGCCTGTACTCGCTCGGGCGGGTGACCAAGCTGACCCGCGCCAGCGTGCTGGAGGTCCTGCGCGCCGACTATATCCGGACGGCCCGGGCCAAGGGGGCGCGGGAGACGACGGTGCTCTTCCGCCACGTCCTCAAGAACGCCGCCAACCCCATCGTGACGATCATCGGCCTGCAGATGAGCGGCCTCATCGGCGGCGCCATCGTGGTGGAGACGATCTTCGCCTGGCCGGGCCTGGGTCGGTTGATCGTGCAGTCGATCCAGTTCCGCGACTTTCCCACCGCGCTGGCGGCGGTCTTCTTCACCGCGGTCACGGTTTCCCTGATCAACCTGTTCGTGGATCTGCTCTACGGGCTCCTCAACCCCCGGATCGTCCATGAGTGAGCGGCAACCCCCGGCGGGCTCGCGTCTCCCGGGGCCGAAGGAGGCGGCGGGGACGGCCGGCCCGCCTCCCGGGGCGAGGCGGCTGCGGCCCCGGCTCGGGGGAGGCGCGGCCTGGGGGATCGCTGCCGGTCTCTTTCTCCTGGCGGAGGCGATCCTGGCCGTGGGGGCGCCCCTCTTCACGGGGGCCAGCCCCCTGACGGGCGACCTGGAGCAGCGCCTGCTGGCCCCCGGGACCGCCGGTTACCTGCTGGGCACGGACCAGCTTGGCCGAGATGTGCTGGCCCGTCTGCTCTACGGCGCCCGCGTCTCGCTGCTGGTCGGCGTGGTCGCCGTCGTGATCGCCGGCGGCTTCGGGGTCTGCGTCGGCCTGATCACCGGATACCGGGGGGGGTGGCTGGACCGGGTGGTCTCCCGGCTGGTCGACGTCCAGCTCAGCTTTCCCTTCATGGCGCTGGCGCTCAGCATCGCCGCCGTGCTGGGGGCCAGCCTCACGGGCATCGTGGTCACCCTGGCGATCTCCTCCTGGGTGCTGTACGCGCGGCTGGTCCGGGGGGAGAGCCTGGCCATGCGGCAGCAGGAATTCGTGGAGGCGGCGCATGCCCTGGGGGCGCCGAGCTGGCGGATCCTCGTGCGGCACGTCCTGCCGAACGTCATCGGGCCCGCCATCGCGCTCGCCTCGCTCGAGGCCGGCCGGCTGATCGTGGCGGAATCCTCCCTGAGCTTCCTGGGGTACGGGATCCAGCCCCCCATTCCGGCCTGGGGGAACATGCTGGCCGAGGGGAAGGACTACATGGCCAAGGCCTGGTGGCTCACGGTCCTCCCCGGTCTGGCGGTCTCTCTTACCTGTCTTTCCACCACCATCCTCGGCGACTGGTTGACCGAGGTCTTCGATCCGCGTCGCCGTCGATGATGCGGTCGGGGCGGGATCGGCCTGCCTCGACGCGCGCGGTACGACACCCTGGTTGCTCGGAGGCTCCCACCATGTCCATACCGAAGCTCATGCGGGTGGCTACGGCCCTGAAAGACGCGGGGCTCGATGCGCTCGTGCTCCTGCCCGGTCCGAACCTGTATTACACCCTCGGCATCAACCAGATGCTGCGGAAGCGCCCCCTGATCTACGCGGTGTTTCCGGATGGAGGGCTGGCCGCCTCGCTGCCGCTCCTGGAGGTGCCGGATTTCCGCACCCGGTACGCGGAGGCCCAGGTGGTCTCCTGGACCGACGCCGAGGGGCCGGAGGCCGCCGCCGCGGCGCTCGGGGCCATCATCCGGGAGCGGGCCGGGACGGGGACGCCCCGGGTGGCGGCGGAGCACTTCACGCTTCGCCTCTTCGAGCGCGGGCTCCTGCTGGCCGGGTTGCCGGGGAGCGAGTTCGTCCCCTCGGAGGGGTTCCTGGACGCGCTGCGGATGGTCAAGGACCCCGAGGACGTGGAGGCCATGCGGCAGGCCTGCCGCATCGCGGAGGAGGCGCTGGAGCGGGTGATGGGCCGCTTCCGCTGCGGCATGACGGAGCGGGAGATCGCCAACGAGCTGAAGATCGAGATGCTGCGGCTCGGCACCGAGGAGCTGCCCAAGGAGCCGGTGATATCGGCGGGGGGGCGGAGCGCCTTCCCGCACACCAAGACCTCGGATCGCCCCGTGAACAAGGGGGAGGCCCTGATGATCGACACGGGGGCCCGCTACCACGGCTACTGCAGCGACATCACCCGCACCTTCTTCGTGGGCACGCCGCCGCGGGAGTTCGTGGAGATCTACGAGGCGGAGCTCACGGTCAGCCGGCGGGTCCTGGGCGCCATCCGGGCCGGCGTCACCCTGTCGGAGCTGGACGAGCTGGCCCACAAGGTGGTTGACGACGCGGGTTTCGGCCAGTACTTCCCCCACCGGGTGGGGCACGGCCTCGGCATCGAGGGCCACGAGTGGCCGTCGGTCGTGACCGGCAACCGCATCCGCACCACGCCGGGCCTCACCTTCACGGTGGAGCCGGGCATCTACGTGCCGAACCTGGGCGGCGTCCGCGTGGAGGAGAACGTGGCGGTGACCCCGGACGGGGTCGATATCCTCACCGCCTATCCGCGGGAGCTCCGGACGCTCTGAGTCCAGCCGTCCCCTCCCGCGCCGCCCTCTGCCTGCCGCTTCCGGGGGCTTCTCCGCCAGGCCGGAGAGGCCCCCGGCCCTTTCCGCTCCTCGCAATGCTCCGGCATGAACCGCGGTCCGGTTCGCCGCCGCCCCTCGCGGCGCCACGGCCCGGAGCCTGCCAAGGCCCTACCGCGCCAGGCGACGGATAGCCGTCTCGAGGGTTCGCGCCGCAGCCGCCAGCGACCGGGCGCGCCCGGCTCGCCAGGCCTCCTCGCGGGCGAGGCGGCGGGCGCGCTCCTTCAGCATGCGCTGGACCTCCTTCGCGCCCGGCGAGCCCGGCAGGGTGCGGCTCTTCAGGATCTGGGCGACGTCCAGCGCGTTCCGGACGGTCTCGGGGGAAAGCTTGAGGGGCTTGGCCCCGATCGCCACGGCGGCCTCGTCCACCATGGCGGGAGTGACGTCGGCGGGGGAGATCCCCTGCTCCAGGCAGCTCCGCACCAGCTTCCCGACGATCCGGTGGGCGGTCCGGAAGGCGAGGTCCTTCTGCTTGACGATCTCGTCGGCAAGCTGGGTGGCCTGGCTGAAGTTGGCCCCGGCCCGCGTCCGCATCAGGTCGGTCTTGACGGTGAGGGTGGCCAGGACGCCGCGCATGAAGCGCAGGGCGGCCCGGGCGCGGTCAAAGGTCCGCCAGGCGACGGGCCCCGTGGCCTCC
>Ga0265297_10012731_pt1 | contig 10039 bp, 8 predicted proteins | sample Munlanlwell13791_FD_192502 | JGI IMG/M metagenome (GOLD analysis project Ga0265297, IMG submission 192502) | Leachate microbial communities from a municipal landfill in Southern Ontario, Canada - Leachate well 137-91 | ecosystem: Engineered > Solid waste > Landfill > Unclassified | place...
CCTTAGGCCGGCGTTATCCGGCGTGCCCCGGGTTCAAATGTGCAGATACTGGAACACCAGGGCAAAGGCCGAATCCGTCACAATGATGAGAAAAATCGCCGCGACCACCGCGGAGGTGGTGGCGGACCCCACCGCCTCGGCGCCCCCCCGGACCTGAAAGCCCCGCTGGCAGCCGATCCCCGAGATCAACACCGCAAACACCCCGGACTTGATCAGGCTGGTGATGATATCCAGCAGGGACAGGCTTCTCTGGGTCTCCTTCAGATAGGTGTAAACCGTCAGGTCGAGGCCCATGACGCCCACGATCACCCCGCCCAGGATGCCGAACAGGTCGGCATAGAGGGTGAGCAGGGGCACCACGATCATGGTCGCCAGGACCTTGGGCACGGCCAGAAACCGCACCGGGCTGAACCCCATGGTGGTAAGGGCGTCCACCTCTTCGTTGACCATCATGGTGCCGATTTCGGCGGCAAAGGCCGATCCCGACCGGCCGGCCACCAGGATGGCGGTCATGATCGGTCCCAATTCTTTGACAATGGCAATGGCCAACAGGGAGGCCACGTAGATGTTGGCCCCGAACTGCTTGAGCTGCAGAGACGACATGAAGGCCAGAATGAGGCCCAGCAGCAGGCTGATGAGGCCCACGATGGGCAGCCCGTCCACGCCGGCCCGTTTCATGTAGAAGGCCACGTCATCCCAGCGCACCGACCCGGGATGGAAGAGGCCGTAGACCAGGGCCGTCAGGAGTTCCCCCAGGAAAATCACCACTTGCTTGAAGTCGTTGAGGACCTTGAGGGTTTCGTCCCCGATCTGTTCGAGGATAGAGCCGGTGCGGCGCTCGGTGATCAGCGGCGGTACGGTCAGGGCCTGAGGGTCGATGAGGCCCATGATCCCCCGGGCCTTGTCGGTGAGATTGATGAACTCAAAGGTCACCGACCGGCGCCGGGAGGCGCTCTCCAGTTGCAACAGGGCCAGGGCCCCGGCGCTGTCCAGATAGGCGACCCCGGCCAGGTCCACGGTGAGGCGGACGGGGATCATCTCGCCAAGGCGGGCCTGGACTTCGGCATCGAAGGCTTCGAGATTATCCAGGGCGACCCGGCCCGAGACCGCAAAGGTGACGTGCTTGCCGCGGTCGCCGCTCACCTCGATATGATAACCATGCCCCGGGTTTCTGGCTGTTTGCATAATTATTGAGCAGGTGCGCGGACCAATATTTCACCCGGTTCACCAGTTCCGCGGGGGAACCTCTCTGAGGCAAGGCTATTGGCCGCCCGGCCAAAGCGCCCTCTCGGGTTTTCCGGCCGCGCCGCCAAACGGGAATCAGGTATTAAAGTTCAAGGCCAGGAATTCTTTCTCGGTAATCCCCCATCTTTGTTTGGCTTCCTCGGCGTTGATGGCGATGGCGGCCAGGCCGATCACCTGGTCAGCACCGATAATAGGGGCGCAAATAATATAGAGGATGGCGCCGTCCTGTAAGTAAAACCTCTGCTGCTGTATCTTTTTAGTATTAACGGTCTTGGTCACCAATTCATAATTAGAGAAATTACTGGTGATCTCCCTGGGAGGATATATCGCCATAGTCTCACCGTAACGATTCAAGACGCCGATACTGAAAGGACACATCCGGCATAACTTTACGGCTTGGGGCTCAATTTGCTGCAAAGTGGATTTGATGCCGTTCAAGTCACGCTTGGTGATCGGCGCTACCAGGTCGACGGAGAGCTTGTCAAGGCAGGCTTTCACTTCTTTCTTGAAGGCCTGGGCGCCGGCGCTTAACGGCACCGGCTTGGCCTGGCACCCCAGGAAAAAGACGATCGCCGCCACCAAGACAGCTCCAAGACAGGACTTCAACGTAGATCCCTTACTCCAAAAAGTCGATCTCATAGGTAACTTACCATCTTGCTTTATTTCTTAAATGCTTATATCCTATTTTTCGGTTATCTGCCAAGAGAATTGGCGAGCCGGTCATACCGGCGAAGAAAATCGCCGGCCCCGCCCCAGTGGCGGGCCGGCATCCCGGAAAGACGGGTTAAAAATTTCCGGTTGACAAACGGCGTCAAAAGCCATTAATTATAGGGCTATAATTGGGATAAGTGCGGACGGGCCGGTTCAGGCCCGAACCGGGTGCTTTACTCATACTCCGGGAGGATGAGGGTATGACAGGTTTCAAGTGGACGAGACCGTACCGCCGCGGGTCCATCGAGATCAGCAGCCGGGGGTCGCGCTCTCGCCGAGAGGGCGAGTATGGGTTACCCGGCTACGGTCCGGCCATGTGGTGGGATATCCCGGCGGCCAGGTCCTATGCCACCCTGGAAGAGGAAATATCGGACCTGTGGTGCCGGGCCCAAATGCTGACCCAGGAACTGGCGACCATCCAGAAGCGGATCGCCGAGTTGCAAAAGGTAGTGGAACAGACCCTGGACGGTTAAAGAAGTCTGTCCCCCAGCGAAGGCACCGGCAGCCGCGGCGGACTCGTCAGGTTGGCCAGCGCGTCGGGCGGCAGGAGGCCTGGCACGCCGGCTCCAGGTCGCGGGGGTGACTGCTCAGGGGTAAGCGGGGCTGGTGCGGCCGCCCCGATCCGCTGCCGGGTCAGCCCCCGGCCATTTAGGCCCGATTAATCGACCCTACCCCCAAGCTTTCCTTACTTAAGCCTTCCCGGCTTCGGCCTGGGCCAGAGCCAGTTTGGCTTGCAGCAGTTTCCGATATTTATCCGCAGCCTTGGCCAGGTTATTGGCCTTAACGGCTTTGAGCAGGTCGCCCTCCAGTTCGGCCACATCCAGGCGCTGGTAATAGTCCATAGTCTCCTTCAAGTGAGCCAGGACGATCTTGCCCGTCAGGATGGGGTGGTTGTTGGTGACGTTGGCATCAGAGAAGCGGGTGCCGTGCTCCAGTTCCACTTCCAGGCCGGTGACGAAATTCTCCAGGGGGATCGGCATGCCCTCGACGTTGACTTCTTTCAGAATCACCTTGGCCTCTTCGGGCGAGACTTTCCCCTCCGTCAGTCGGGTCCAGTCCTTAAGGCCCAGGGCCTTGCAGACGCGTTGCACTTCCTCCACGGTGATATACACGGGCAGTTCCATCAGGCGCTCCTTTAGTTCGGTTTTCCTGTTGCCTGCAAATTAATTCTTTTACTTCATTGAGCCGAAACTCTTCTTAAGCCAGGCGCTTGAAGTCGAATATCTCCTGGGCCAGGTCCTCTTTGAGGGTGCTGATGTCCCGTTGGTTCTTGATGGCGAGCTGGATTTCGGCGTTGCCCCGGATATCGCCCAGGAGGATGGCCCCCACCAGAAAGTTGTCCCGGACCACCAGTTTGCGGTAGGTCTTCCTGGCCTCATCCTTATGGACGATGGCTTCAAGCTTGCCGTCGGCGTCAATGTCCCCGGCGGCCACCAGGTCGATCCCCACCACCTTGAGGACATTGGACGGCAGGGTGCCCCCGTAAGTGGCGGCCTGGCCCGCCATGACCGCGCCGGCCACCCTGCCCTGCTCCAGGGCCGCAGGCCAGATGCCGTACAGACGCCCCCGGTGTTCGATGAGGTCCCCCGCCGCGTAGATGTCCTCCCGGGAGGTCTTCATATTGTCATCCACCTTGACGCCTTTGTCCACCTCCAGTCCCAGGGCTTGAGCCAGGGTGAGATCGGGCCGGACTCCGGCGGAGATCAGCACCAGGTCCCCCTCGAGCTTGTCGCCGCCTTTGAGATAAACCTGAAGCCCGTTCGGGCCGGCGGCGATTTTCTCGGTTGTGGCCCCCAGGTGAAAGGAAAAGCCCATGTCCTCCATCTGGCGTTGCAGGATGGCGGCTCCGGCGACGTCCATCTGGCGGGGCAGGAGCCGGGGAAAGAACTCCACCACGGTGATCTTCAGGCCCAGCTTGCGCAGGCCGTTGCCCGCTTCCAGACCCAGGAGGCCCCCGCCGATCAACACCGCGGTTTTGGCCGCCCCGGCCCTTTGTTTAATCCGGTCGGCGTCGTCCAGGGTCTTCAAGGTGAACACCCCGGGGCTGTCCGCCCCCTGGATGGGCGGTACAAAGGCCCGGCCGCCGGTGGCCAGGAGAAGCTTATCGTAGAGGAAATTATCGCCTTTCTCGGTCGAGACCATCTTCCGGCCGGGGTCGATCCCGGTGACCCGGGTGTTCAGGCGCAGGTCCAGGCGGTGTTGATCGTACCACCCCAGGGGGTGGATGATCAGGTGATCTCCCGGTTTTTCTCCGGCCAGGTACTCCGGCAGGCCGGGCACATAATAGAACGGCCGGTTCTCTCGGGAAAGGATAACGATCTTGCCTTCCGGATCGTATTTGCGAATATTTTCCGCCGCGGCATTGCCCGCCACGCCGCTGCCGATGATCAGATAGGTGGTCATGCTGTGCTCCTTTAGGCCGGAATCGTCGCCGCCGGGCCAGGCAAAGCGCGGTCCTGCATCCCTAATCCGGACGGCCCGCAGAACCTCGCCCGGCCGCGTGGGAAGAGAAGAGCCGCCCATAAAACATTCATCAGTTAATAACCGGTCCTTTGACTGTCAAGGCAACGGCGGCATTTTGTGGGACCCGGAAAAAACTTCCCGGATTGAAACTGACCGGAATAATTATCGGTTTTCTGGAAGGCCGCGGTTGCCTGCCATAATCATGGAACTATGGTTCAATGCTAAAAAAAACTTGACGGCCCTTCCGGCGTTCATCTAATATACCGACCAGTCAGTATACCTGAAAGGATGGCAGAGGATGAGTCCCCGCCCGCGCACCCGCGAGGTCATTTTGGACGCGGCAGAAGAGTTGGTCCTGAACGTCGGCGCCGCGCACATGACCCTGGAGGCGGTGGCCGAGCAGGCCGGCATCAGCAAGGGAGGCTTGATCTACCACTTTCCTGCCAAAGAAGCGCTCCTGGAAGCCATGGTGTCCCGGCTGCTGCAGCGGTTCGCCGAACGACAGGCCGAGACCGCCATGAGCCTGCCGGAGGGTCCGAAACGCGAGCTGCTGGCCTATCTGATGGCGTCATTCACCGACGCGGAAGCAACCAAACGCCTCAGCGCCAGCCTCCTGGCCGCCTCGGCCAATGATCCCAAGTTGCTCGACCCGGTGCGGGAGTATTTTCGGGACTGGTTTGCGAGGTTGGGCACCTGCGGTCTGAAGTTTGAACGCGCCGCGGTCATTTCCCTGGCGGTGGACGGCCTCTGGCTGCTGGAGCTGCTGCAACTGTCCCCTCTGGACCAGGGGCAACGGGCCGGAGTTTCCCAGGAACTCTTTCGGTTGGTGGACGGCAGCGCATGATTCCGGGCCTATTCAGCCGCTTTGGACTACTGGGGCGGGCCGGTCTGGCCGCCGCCCTCCTAGCCGGCCTGGTGAGCGGGTGCGCCATGGTGGGACCGGACTACTCCCGGCCGCCGGTCAAATTTGAGCAGACCTGGCTGGAAACCGCGGACAAACGGGTAAACACCACCTATGAGGACCAGAAAGACTGGTGGAAGGTCTTCAAAGACCCGGCCCTCGACCAGCTCATCGATACCGCCTACCGGGAGAACCTGACCCTTCAGATTGCCGGCGTCCGCGTCCTGGCGGCCCGGGCCCAACTGGGGATCGCCACCGGCCAGCTCTATCCGCAAACCCAACAAGCCACCGGCCAACTGCAAAAACAACGCATCAGCCCCGGCGAATTCATCACCACTACGGGGCCGAGTACCGCGTCATTCGGCGGCCTCAGCCTGTTTCAAGCCCAGGTGGGCCTGACGGCCAGTTGGGAACTCGACTTCTGGGGCAAGTTTAGGCGGGCCATCCAGTCCGCGGACGCCAGTTTGCTGGCCAGCGTGGCCAATTATGACAGCACCCTGGTCAGTCTCACCGGCGACGTGGCGAGTTTCTACATTGCGATTCGAACCCTGGAAAAACGCCTGATTATCGCCAATGAAAACGTTGGGACTCAGAGGGAAAGCCTGCAAATCGCCGAGGCCCGGTTCGCGGGCGGCACCACCTCGGAGCGCGACGTGGAGCAGGCCAGGACCGTCCTGGCCAGCACCCAGGCCACGATTCCGGTTCTCGAAACCCAGTTGCGCCAGGCGAAAGATGCCCTTTGCGTCCTTCTGGGGATGCCGCCGAATAACCTGGCGGACCTGATGAAGGGTAATGCGGTGATCCCCAAACCACCGCCCGAGGTGGTGGTGGGCATCCCCATAGACCTGCTGCGCCGCCGGCCGGATATCCGGGCGGCCGAATACAATGCCGCGGCCCAATGCGCCCAGATCGGCGTAGCCAAAGCCCAACTCTTCCCGGCTTTGTCTTTGAGCGGCACCTTCGGGATGCTCTCGACCGACGTGGGCAAGGCTACCCTGGCCAACATGTTCAACTGGCGCAACCGGGCCGGCTCCATGGGGCCGACTTTGCAATGGAATATCTTCAACTACGGGCAAATCACCAATGACGTCCGGTTCCAGGACGCCCAGTTCCAGGAGTTGCTCATCACTTATCAGAACCTGGTGCTCACGGCCCAGAAAGAGGTTGAAGACAATCTCATCGCTTTTTTGAAAACCCAGGAGCAGGCCAAATTTCTGGGAGAAAGCGCCGATGCCGCGTTGAGATCCCTGAACCTGGCGGTTCTGCAATATCGGGAGGGGATCACGGATTTTACCACCGTGCTGACCGCGCAGCAGTCTCTCTTAAGCGCGCAGGATAGTCTGGCCAGCGCCCAAGGCAGTATCTCCAGCAACCTGGTGGGGGTCTTTCGGGCCCTGGGCGGCGGCTGGCAAATCCGGGAGGGTCAGGATTTTGTGCCCGCCTCGACCCGTGAAGTCATGGAGAAACGCACTAATTGGGGGAAATTGTTGACTCCGGCAGGTCAGGCGGCGCCAGCGCCGGAGCAGCCCAAGAGCCTCATCCGGCCTCCTGATTGGTAATTGAGAAGATATAGGCGCCGAATGGAATCACCACTGGGAGTTCGGGAAATGATGTCTAAAGAGCCAAGGTCATTCAGGAAGAAGACACTTACCGGCTGGGTTGCGCTCTGCGGGGTTCTGCTCCTCCTGGGCTGCGGCGACCGCAGCGCGTATGCGCCGCCGCCGCCCCCCAAGGTCACCATCAGCCAGCCCGTGACCCAGCCGGTGACCGATTACCTGGAGTTCACCGGCACCACCCAGGCCATCAACACGGTGCAGTTGAAGGCCCGGGTGGAAGGCTACCTGGAACAGGTTTATTTCAAAGACGGCGACCGGGTGAAAAAAGGGCAATTGCTCTTTCTGATCCAGCAAAACACCTATGAAGCCAAGCTCAAGCAGGCCGAGGCGGACATCCTCTCCCAGAAAGCCAAACTTTTGCACGCCCAGACCGAGTACGCCCGGTTCTCGAAACTGGTGACTCAAAAGGCCGCGGCCCAAACCGATGTGGACAACTGGCTCTACCAAAGGGATGCGGCCAAGGCCGCGGTCATGGCCGCCGAGGCCCAGCGTGATCTGGCCAAGCTCAATTTAAGCTATACCAAGGTCACCTCGCCCTTTGACGGCCGCATCGGCCGCCGCTTGAAAGACCCCGGCAACCTCGTGGGCGCCGGCGAAGCCACCCTGCTGGCCGACGTCGATCAGATCGATCCCCTGTACGTCTATTTCACTATCAATGAGCGGGATCTCCTGGACGTCACCAAGGCGACCAAGGAATCGGTGGGCGAAGCTATTCGCCGGAACGTCCCCCTCTATCTCGGTCTCACCAACGAGGAGGGCTACCCCCACCAAGGCTACCTGGACTTCGCCAGCATCAGCCTCACCGCCACCACCGGCACCTTAACGCTCCGGGGCGTCTTCCCCAATCCCAAGGGCATGATGCTGCCGGGGTTGTACGCCAGGATCCAAGCGCCGGTGACCCATGACAAGGCTGCCCTCCTGGTCCCCCAGGTGGCCGTGGGCTACGACCAGTTGGGCCCCTACGTCCTGGTGGTGGACGATAAGAACGTGGTCCAGCGCCGGGCGGTCAGGCTCGGCACCCAAGTGAAGGACCTCGTGGTCATCATCGAAGGGGTAACGTCCCAGGACTGGATCATCACCAACGGTCTCCTCCAGGCCATCCCGGGCAACCAGGTCACTCCCGTCAAGGAAGCGCTGCCGCAGGCGGAGAAGCCGACGACGCCGCCGGGCGGACAGTTGAAGAAAGCTGCCCCATGATCTCCGAATTTTTCATCGACCGGCCGATTTTCGCCAACGTCATCGCCATCATCACCATCATTCTGGGGCTGGTGTGTCTGTTCGTCCTGCCGGTGGCGCAGTATCCCGAAATCGTGCCGCCCACTATCCAGGTGACTACCCGGTATCCCGGGGCCAGCGCCGAGATCATCGCCAACACGGTGGGGATTCCCATCGAGCAGGCGGTGAACGGCGTGGAAGGCTCCATTTACATGTCGTCCACCAGTTCCAGCTCCGGCAATTACACCCTGACCGTGACCTTCAATGTGGGCACCGACCTCAACGCGGCCTTGACCCTGGTGCAGAACATGGTGAACGGCGCCACCGCCCAGCTTCCCAATGAGGTGCAGTCACAGGGCGTCACCGTCCGCAAGGTCTCCACCAATATCCTGCAGGTGGTCAGCCTGTACTCCGACAACGACCGTTACGACGCCACCTACCTTTCCAACTATGCCATCATCAACCTGCAATACCCGCTGGGCCGGCTGCCGGGCATGGGCCAGGTCCAAGTGTTCGGGGCCGGGCCTTACAGCATGCGGGTCTGGCTCAACCCCGACAAGCTCAAGTATTACAATCTGACCACCCTGGATGTGGTCAATGCCATCCAGCGGCAAAACCTCCAGGTGGTGGCGGGGCAATTGGGCGCCCCGCCGGTACCGCCGGAGCAGGTCTATCAGCTCACCGTCAACGCCTTGGGCCGGCTGTCCGACGTCAAGCAGTTCGAAGATATCATCGTCAAAAGCGTCCGCGGAGAAACCGCGCAGTTGGTGCGGGTGAAAGATATTGCCCGGGTCGATTTGGACCAGCAGTTTTATAGTAATTTCGGCGGCTTGAGCGGCAAGCAATCCTCCCAGATCCTGGTTTATTCCCTGCCCGGGGCCAACGCCATCGACGTCGGCAACGAAGTCAAAGCGGCCATGGCCGAAATGAGCAAGACCTTTCCCGAGGGCCTGAAGTACGCCATTCATTACGACACCACCAAGTTCATCGGCCAGGCCATTCACGCGGTCTATGAAACCTTGTTCGAGGCCGGCATCCTGGTGCTCATCGTCATCATGGTCTTCCTGCAAAATTGGCGGGCCATGCTGGTCCCGGCCACCACCGTGCCCGTCACCATTATCGGCGCGTTCGCGGCCATGGCCTTGCTGGGCTTCACCGTCAACCTGATGACCCTGTTTGCCCTGATCCTGGCCATCGGCATTGTGGTGGACGACGCCATCGTCATTGTGGAGAACTCCGCGTTTTATATAGAAAAGGGCCTGTCCCCCCGGGATGCGGCCATCAAGGCCATGAGCGAGTTGACCGGGCCGGTCATCGGCATCACCCTGGTGCTCACCGCGGTCTTTCTGCCCGCGGCGTTCATGCCGGGCATCACCGGGCAGCTCTTCCGGCAATTCGCCCTGGTCATCGCCTCCACCGCCATTATCAGCGCCCTCAATGCCCTGACCTTAAAGCCTGCCCAGTGCGCCCTCTGGCTGCGCCCCCGGGTCGAAAAGACTCCCAATTGGTTTTACCGGGGATTCAACCGGGCTTACGCCATCGTGGAGAACGCTTACGTCGTCCTCATCCGCTGGATGGTGGCGCGCACCGGCGCTATGGTCCTGGTGTTCATTGCCCTCATCGCCCTGGCCGGCTGGCGTTTTACTCTGCAGCCCACCGGTTTTCTGCCCACCGAGGACCAGGGCTACTGCATGGTGTTGGCCCGGCTGCCCGAAGGCGCGTCCCAACCCCGGGTCAAACGGGCCTCGGACCAGATCGATGCCATCCTCAAGCGCTCCCACGGCATCGAGGCCTGGGTGACCGTCGGCGGCTTTTCCATCCTGGACGCCACCAATGTCTCCAACATCATGACCACCTTCGTGATTTATCAGGATTACAGCAAACGCGG
>Ga0265297_10012732_pt1 | contig 10039 bp, 8 predicted proteins | sample Munlanlwell13791_FD_192502 | JGI IMG/M metagenome (GOLD analysis project Ga0265297, IMG submission 192502) | Leachate microbial communities from a municipal landfill in Southern Ontario, Canada - Leachate well 137-91 | ecosystem: Engineered > Solid waste > Landfill > Unclassified | place...
CGCCAACATCAGGTCCTTGGTGCCGATGAAGCCGGTGGAGAGATGGCATTCCCGCGCCTCGATGTTCTCGACCAGATACTTTGCCGCGAGCTTCTCCTTCTCGCCATCCACGTGGCCGACTCAATCAACAGCCCACACTCAGACACGGAGAACATGTTTTCAAACACCAGTTGCAGACGGCATCCGGCCATATCTTTGTGCCGAGGTCAATCCGGCTGTCTTCCCAAAGCGGCGCTGAAGATACCATGCATCGTCAGGACGTGTATAACGCCAGCAGCTTCAAGGCCCATGATATACCACGGCCACTCACCGATGAGGAAAGGGTTCGCTGCGATAGGCTTCTTGGCCAGATACATATAATTGGCGTCCACAAGGAAGTTTACAAGGAACACAAACACTGCCACGCAATTGACTGCGAGAAACATCCGCAACCATCCCCATTTGCGTGGACGCCAGTGATTGAGAATTGTAGTGACAATGGGGATTGCAATAAGACTCGCGTGGACAAAATAATAATCAAACAACAACCAAGGCGTTCTTCCTTGAGTCAGTTCGGGGGTCATGATCGAATGAAATCCTGACGGAATACCTAAGTAAACGGTCCATTCGTATATCGACTGATGGCGACTGAGAAGCGACACTGCTGCGATTATCGCAGACAACCGACAGAGATGAAGTGGCAAAGAGTCCTGAAAAGACCAAGTGCCTCTGACGAAGGCGACGTAGAAATGTGTCGCGGCAATTTCAGCCAAGAGTATCGCTCCGAAGATCTTGCACAGCCGGGCAGACGCGCCTGCATCGGATCGTCTGGCCCAGACAATTGCCAGACTGATAAACACAATGCTGCTGGCGACTCCAGCAGTCCACATCGCACTGAGTGGCCTGATTGCATAATGTTCAACCATGAACGGTTTCCAGTGGTGTCGGTCAACTAACCTGGCGCGTCTTCATAAACAAGACGTATGCGAGGACGAGAAAGAGAACCCATACAACTGCCAATATAGCGAAATTCTTGACGGCCATTGCCGAACCATACCATTCGCGCGCCATTCTGTAGGCCCAGTAGTTCGTCGCCATAGCACCCATGGGGATTAAAAGAAAGGGCACAACGGATGTCACCCCTGCTTTGTCGGAGTCGGCGTATAAAAAGAAAAAGCCGACAAAGAACACGATGATTCCAAGCAACAGATCTAGACTTTCTGGCGACTCAGCCCCCATGCATTCCTTAAACTCGCGCAATTCGTAAGCGCGAAAGCAAACCCAGAGTGCTAGCATGCAAAGCGCGATGAGCAACAAATAATTGCAGGTAACTAGGGGCGCTTTGCTTACCACTGGAAAGGTTTTGGCCAAGTAGACTACGAGAACAACGAGGTAGATTGTCAGCCACAAACCAAGGGAGAAGAACCAGACATTCACAAGATTGGCGTGCATCATGTTCTTGTCCAGCCAATGGTCGCGCTCCATCTCCACCCTCCGGAGGAAAGCGCGCGCCCCAGCCACGTCACAATCGCCTTTCAGTAATCTTGCCGCGATCTCCGTAGAATGCACGTTCTTCCACTTTGCGTTCCCAGCAGCCGGTGGCGACTCTGCAAATTCACCGTCGGGCGATACAGACTTGGAAGCGATAATCTTGTCCCTAGCTTTCATCGCGGCTGGTCCATAAGGGGCGCGCAGGTCAGCATTGTTGAAATTGCCCGTGCTCAAATCCCAGAGTGAGAAAACCGAGGCGATGATGATGGCCAGTAGCACGACTGTTGCCGGTTGCGTAAACCAGAGAAAGACGGGCGCTTGAGCTTTCGTTAGGAAGTTCGTTGTCAGATGGTGAATCAGCCCCCACGCGGTAAGGATTGCCAGAAACACTATGGGAAGAAAAAGCGCGGAGAACAGATATCGGTTTGGTGAATTGGTGAACAGCAACCAACCATTAGCTGGATTCGCTCGATACTGGAACGCAAGAAGAATCGTCGGGGCATTCGCTAGTATCGTCAGCACGATGGCAAACGTCATCACGAGCCGCACGTTAAGAATCTCGTCGATCATCTTTGCTCTCGTTCGCACAGGTTATCGTCCGCCTTTCAAATATTCCTCCGCTGATTTGGCTGCTCAACATCCCGATGACAGGCTGAGCTTGCTGTGCCGGACAGCCATACAGCCCGGCTGTCTACTCTGATGGCGGCTTGACGGCTGCCCTTCGGCGTGGGGACGGTTTCCTCGCTTCGATGCAGCGGTGAAGCATATGCTCGAACATTCGCGGAAACTCCATCATGAACATCCGGGCCTCTTTACCTCCGAACTCCTCCATAAAAGGCCCATCCATCCACGGTCCATGCATGAATCTTTCCGTAACACGGCTCAAACGTCGAACCTCTTTCTCCGCGGCTTCCATATCGCCGGATCGGATTCCGTGGTAGGCTTCGACGGCGATTTCATAGAGCCAAGGCATTTCTTCCCGTACAATGCTTGCAGCTAAGAGAATTCCTATGGGGTCTCCGGGCTCGCCACCCATGTGCATAATCTCATCAAACATCATTGGATGGAAACGTCGCAATCGACGACGGCGGATAGGATCGCCGCTTTCAGCCATTCGATCCGCCACGCGCAATGGCAAATCGCGAACCAGACCTTTCATTTCCTCCAAAAACTTTGCCAGAGGCTCTTCCTCTGCGGCTTTTTGCTTTTCCCCTCGATGAGAAAGACGTTCGATAATCTTGTCGCTCGTCGTCTTAAATACCTTCACTTGGTCTCGGATGACGTCCGGATCAGGCTCGCAGTTCGGAATTCGACTGGTCAATTCATGAACAAGTTTGCTTAATGCTTCCTCGGTGTATTCACAGTTTTGGAAATGAAAGAACGGGCCGGTCTGGAGGCGTGTGAGGGGAACTCCAAAAGCAATCGCACGAACCCGCGTCTCTAATTTCGCTTTCGCCAAGCCAGCTTCGTAGAGAATCCATGGTCGATCAATGCTACGCTCGGTGAACAGACAAACCACCTCCGAAGCAGCTTGGAGCTTCTTCATCAGAACGCTATACCACTCGTCGCCATACTGGAAACCCTCGGTTCCTTTCTTGTCAGTGGATCGGAAGCATTTAAGCATGCCAGCACTGACGCTCTTGAGAAGTTTGCTGAAAGCTTCGGCAAGTTCAGCATCACGGCTATCATGACTTATGAACACCAGTGCACCTGTAGATGAGCCTGTTAATCCATCAGTGTCCGGTTGGATCGATTTGTTCTTGTCTGTATCTGACATCGGATTCTCTCCTTCTGGCATTATCACGCTCGCGCTAAATGTGGGCAAGGACTTTCTTGTGACGCGCGTGCGACAATCGGACGCAAGCACAAAGCTCCCGCGCTCGGCTACATGGAAAGTGTCAAGTAACAGGTAACGGATGTGGCGGCCAGCCGCTATGGTTCTTCCGGCGCGGGCAAGTGGTCGGAATCGGCTTCGTAGCGCAGCTCCAGCGGCGTCCGCGCTTCATGTTGTTATTTCGCCGTCGTTCCAAACTTGTAACTCCCCGCCTGCACCTCCAGCACGGCGCGGTCGGCTTCCATGCGCAGGAACTTCACGCCGGGGGCTTTCGCCAGCGGCTTGCCGCTCTCGGTAATCGCTTCGGCGCTCTTGGTGGGGACGAGGACGGTGGCGGTGGTGTTCGCGGGGATGGTGACGCTGAGGGTGAGTTTGCCGCCGCTCTTCTTCCACACGGTCTCAATGCGGCCGCGGATGCTGTCGTAGCGAACGTCGGCGCTGGTGAGTTTGCCGCCAGGCGTCGGGGCGATGACGATCTTCTTGTAGGCGGGACCGTCGTTGCGAATGCCGCCGATGTTCTCGACCATCCACTGATAGACTGCGCCGAAGCTGTAGTGGGCGAAGCTGTTCATGCCGGGGTCACCGAAACCGGTCTCGGGCGTCCAGCCGTTCCAACGCTCCCAGATGCTGGTGGCGCCGTGTTTGATGGAGAAGCCCCACGACGGGAACGTGTCATTGTGGATGAGCCGGTAGGCGACGTCGTTGCGGCCAATCTTCGCCAGCGCGAGCATCAGGTCCTTGGTACCGATGAAACCGGTGGAGAGATGGCATTCCCGGGCTTCAATGTTCTCGACGAGATACTTCGCCGCCAGCTTCTCCTTCTCGCCGTCCACGAGGCCGACGACGATCGCGAGCACGTAACAGGTCTGGGTATCGCCTTTGATGCGGCCATCCTCGGCAACATAGGCTTTGTTGAACGCGGCTTTGATCTGGGTGAACAGATCGCGGTATTTGCCGGCGTCGTTGGTCTTGCCGAGCACCTCGGCGGCGCGTGACAGCAGCTTCGCGCTGTAGGCGAAGTAGGCGGTGTAGATGATGTCCTTCGGCGTGTCGGCGTTGATGCTCAGCCAGTCGCCGAAGCAATGATACTTCGCCGGTGGCAACAGCTCTGGCGTGCTGCGCTTCCTGCAGAACTCGACGAACTTGCACATGGCCGCATAGTTCCGCTCCAGCACGCGTCGGTCACCATAAACCTCGTAGATGGTCCAGGGGCAGATGACGCCCGCTTCCTGCCATGCGGGGCCGCCGTCGGGACCGGCAACCTTCACGGGCGCAACCATCGGGAACTGGCCGTCCTCGCGCTGGCTGTCCTGGCAGAGGTCCACGAGCCACTTGTTGAAGAACGCCTGCACGTCGGTGTTGAGCGTGGCGGTGCGGACATAAACCTGCGCATCGCCGGTCCAGCCAAGCCGCTCGTCGCGCTGCGGGCAATCGGTCGGGATGTCTATGAAGTTCATCCGCTGCGTCCAATAGATGTTGCTGTGGAGCTGGTTCAGCATCTTGTCGGAGCAGACGAACTTGCCCGTCACCGGCGTGTCGCTGCTGAGCGCGATGCCGATGACCGTGTCGGGCGCGGGCTTACGACCCAAACCGGTGATCTCGACGTATTGAAAACCGTGGAAGGTGAACCGCGGCATCCAGACCTCGGTGCCACCGCCCCGGCAGATGTAGGTATCGGTGCAGCGCGCGCTGCGGAGGTTGGTCGTGTAGATGGTGCCGTCAGGATTGAGCCGCTCGGCGAACCGCAACACGATTTTCTGGCCGGGCGCGCCCTTTACCTTCAAGCGCGCGACGCCGGCGAAATTCTGGCCCATGTTGAGCACATAGATGCCTTTCTTCGGCTCGGTGATCTTCTTCGCCTTCAACTCCGCGAACGCGACCACCGGCGGCCCCGGATGCGCCTCAACCTTCGGTTGCACCTCGCTGCTGCCGACGACGACCGGCTCCCACTTGCTGTCGTTGAAGCCGGGAGCGTCCCAGCCATTCATTGCGAGCCGCGCGTCGTAGGTCTCGCCCATCAGGAAATCGCTTTCGAGCAGCGGACCGGTCGCAGCCTTCCAGTTCGGCCCCGTGCCAACGACCGCGGTCGAGCCGTCGGCAAACTCGATATTCAGTTGCGCGCGCACGCGCGGCAGCTTGCCGTAGTGGTCGCGGTTGTTGCCGTAGCCGACATAGCCGCTGAACCAGCCGTCGGCCAGCACCGCGCCGAGCGCGTTGTCGCCGGCGCGCATGAGCTTCGTCACGTCGTAGGCGCGGCAATAGACACGCTTCGTGTAATCGGTCCAGCCGGGGTTGAACCAGGAGTCGTTGACGCGCTTGCCGTTGAGATGCACGTCGAAGATGCCAAGCCCCGTCGCGTAGAGCGTCGCGCACTTCACCGGCTTGTCTGCGCGGAAGGCCGTCCGCAGGAATGGGGGCGGCGGCAAGGTCACTGACAGCAGTTTCGCCTTCCCCCAAGGCTGCATTCCATAATCGCCGAGCACGCGCGCGGCGGGCCACGCTGCGATATCAAGGTCGCGCTTGTGCCAGTTCGCGCCGGGCGAAGCGGCGGTCTTCCACGAACTGTCCGTGACATGCGTGATCTTCTTCCCGTCGGCGGTGGTGATGACGATTTTGGCAATCAGTCCCGCCGGGCCCTCGGTGGCATTCCAGACTTCCGCGCGCAGGCTGTTGTCGCCGGCGTGGAGGCGCTGGGTCACGTCGGCAGCCTTGGCGCGCTGCCATCCCGTGCCGCTGGCGACCATATTCGAGTTGACCACGAACTTGTAGTTGTCGTCGGACAAGGCGAGCAGTTCGGCCTTGGCAATCTTGATGTCGGCGGGTAACGCAAGCGTGGAAACAAAGAGCCGATGGCTCGGGGGAGCGTCCAACGGCTTATCGGCAGCGTGCCAGATCCACTTCGCGCCCTCCAGCGGCGCGTCCGGCAACTCGGTGTTCAAGCGCGCCTTGTCGTAGCCGATCCACTCCGCCTTCCAATCTTCAGGCTTCAGCAGCCCCATCGTCCACGTCGCCGGCGCGCTCCACTCCGACGGCACGCCGTGACGATCCCACACCTTCACCTTCCAAAAACAACGCTGGCCCGACACAAGCGGCGTGCCGGCATAAACCACGCACGCCGTTTGGTCGCTTGCCACCTTGCCGCTGTCCCATAGGTCGCCCGTCTTCTCTCCCAGCGCCGCCTCACTGCTGGCTACAAACACGCGATAAGCCACCTGCCGCTGGCCCCTTGCAGATTCTCCCTTGCCACTTGCCTCGACCATCCAGCTCAACCGCGGCGCGGTCTCGCCAATGCCGAGCGGGTTGACGAGGTACTCGCAGCGAAGCTGGCTGGGCGTGAGACCGGCCTTGGCCGTCGCAGCCGGGCAATCCGACGCGAGGGCAAATGCGAGCGCAGTCAGGAAGAGAAAGAATTTGGTTTTCATAGTCGTCAGGTTTCTTGTGAAGGTTCCAGCGGCAGAGGTCAATCTGTTTTCCCGTTCATCTCGAACAACCGCGGCGATGAACACGCTGGAGCGACGGTTTGCTGGAGACAAGTTCTTCACCGCCTTCTGTCAGATTCTCAACGCCCAAACGCTCAGCAACGTCACACACTTTTCTTCGGAACTCTTCAGAAGTCGGACGGTTCAAAAGCCAAGCAACCGCAGCCTTCACTTCCGCCGGAGCGGGGTCAATCTCCACTAAATCGCGGAAGTGACGCAACGCCTCTGCCGGATCCTTATCAAGCGCGCCCAGCAACTTGAGCGCAGCCAAGTCCCGGCGATGAAGCCACAGCGCCCGCAGGCATGGCCCGAAATCCATCCGCCGCGCCCGTTCGATTGCGCCCGGTGGCAAGCCCCAGTTGGCATGAACCAGATTGGCCTTGTCGTTAAGCCAGTCTGATGGAAGGCGCAAATCAGTCGCGACGCGCGCTACAGCCCCATGCAACTCGCCACTGAACTCGCCTCCAACAATCCGCAGCGGCGCCCGACGGCTGGTCAAACCCAACACATCCACGTCCTGTGTGCCGCGAACGAGCAAGTCCTGACAAGTCAACGCCGCAGCGCCGCACACCAGCAAAGACACCGGCTCCGCCTTCTCCAGCGCCAACCGCCGCCCCAATGCCTCAAGCGCGGCTAGAATCTGTTGCTTGTCCCTGAACATCAGGCGCGCTCCAGCGGCTTGAACGTGCCCCCTTCCGGCTCATAGTAACCTTCCTGTTTGAGTCGGACGATGCGCATCGAGCCTTTCGGGTAATGCAGTGGGTCGGGCAAATTCGCGAACGAGATCACCCAAAAGCAACGCGCTTCTTCGTCCCACCGGCCAATGTCACTGTTTCGCCCGATGCCGCGATACCACTGGCCGTCTTTCAACTCGATGATGGGAATAACGGCTTCTTCGGGCTTCCGGCCCCAACGCAGGAGCGCGTTCCGTCGTGCTGCCTGCCGCTTCGCCTCGGAACTGACACGGCCGCCACGCCGACCGATATGTGCATGGTGTTTGGAGATGATCGCTTTCACGCCGGCACTTTATGCCAAGCGGCTTGGCATGGCAACGGCTTTTTCATCTCGGTCGGTCGGGGTTGGGGCGGCCAGCCAATGCCGCATAGGATCCGGATTCTCCTTCTTTCAATGGGTTCATCGAAGTCCTCCTCCACTGCGTATTCCAAAAAAGCAGCACCGCGCCGATGCAAACCAGCCCAACCAACACGAACCACAACGAAGTCCTGTAGAACTATTTCATTCCAACCCGCCGAAAAGGCCGGCAGCCATCACGACGCCTTGTGTTCCATCCAGAACGGCGTGGCAACAAACCACAACGCCGTGCCGGCGAGCATCCACCCTTGCGCCTGTGCGAGATCGAGCTTGTCCGCGAAGAACAGGCACGCCGGCGCCAGCGTCACGCCCAGCGCCAGCCAAGAGAGGATTTCAAGGATACGTTTCATCATCATGAGAAAGTCATTTCATCAAACTCGCAGCAATATCTTGACGCCACCTCTTCCATGACAGGATCACCTCTGGCCACCTAACCACCGAAGCATTTCTGTGAATCACGTCCAGCTCGGCCTTCTTTACGATTTGACGATCGGGATAACCATAAACACGAAACTCCTTCGACAATAAGACACGTCTTGGCAGGTTGCCGCCCAAGTCGAGTCGGGGAAGATGGGTTTCGAGGTCCCCAGGAACCACCCACACGTGAAGACATTCTTTGGCAACGTAATCTTTGTGTGCTTGGCCGTTCCGACCTGCCCAGTCAACGCGACACGATGCAGTTCCTAGCAAGGCAAAATGCAGAATGCGGGAATCTCCGAAGTATTCCTTGAACCATTGTCGATCCTCTCCTTCAATGTCGGTCAATCTCCACCCGCTCGGTGCTGCGGCTATTACTTTGTCACGAACGGCTGTCGCGCTGCAACTCACGGTGCGCTGCACACTAAATATGGCTGCCAACAATCTTTCGGGAAGCAACTCAACGCATGTCCATCCGCAGGCCAACGTGAAAAGCACGAGATAGGATGCAAGATTGGCTTTGAAAACGGCACGCCGCACCGATGTCGCATCTGAAGTCTGCCACCACCTAACGCAGACAAGACGTTCCAGCCATACGGATGCAAAGAATGACGCTACCAGCAAGGACGTTAGAGCCATCGGAATCATCCAGTGCATCTGCGTCTCGGCTGGTGGCAACCATGCACTGCCGATCACACAACCTAGGAGAGCCAGAACTGGCGAGTTGAGATTTGAGTGCAAGTGATCCAGCGTAAGACTTAAAGGCAATCCAACGATAAACTCCACTGCGAGCATAGCAAGCCAAGCCAAAGGAACACCCAGAAGCGTGGAGGCAAGATTCGCAACAGCGACTCCGGCGAAAACGGTTCCACGCGGCAAACGCAACCAGCGACGAACGAGCAAGGCTTCAACGAAGACAACCGGAACAAGAGCCGCTACCATCAAGGGCATCTGCAGGAATATCATCGGCACTCCAACGTCAGCAAGAATAGGTGTCACGGTCCAATTCCTTAATGTGATGTGCCACCATGAAAGGCCGTTCGCGTTTTCTGACACGCCTTACTCAACACGATGTAAAGAACCGCCGCTACGAACCACCCCGGCAAGCTGACGAAGTAGATTTGCACGCCGGCAAACTGCACGAGCGCGGCGCAGACAGCCATCGTCAGGAACCACGCGAGGCCGGCGGCCCAGTTGAACGTCGCGCCGGTGGCCTCGGCATAGTTGCGGCGCAAGCCGAAACGCTCCAGCAGCCAGAAGTCCACGAAGATCACCGCGCCCATCGGCATCAGGATCATTCCCCATAGCGCGACGAAATCGAGCAGCTTCATCGTCACCAACGGGAAGATAGCGGTGACGCTCGCCACGAGGCCAGTCAGCAGCGTCACCCGGAACCGCGACGACGAAGGGACGAGCGATTGGAAAGCGAGGCCAGCGCGGTAGAGCGTCGGGTTGGCGGTGGTCCAGCCGGCCGCGATGACACAGAGCAGGCCGGCGATGCCGCACGCGCGATACGCCAGCGGGCCGGGCAATACGGCCGTGTTGGATGGGTCCTGATTCAGTTGCAGCGCGTAAAGGATCGAGGCGGCGATCCACGCCATGAAGTGGCCGATGAACATGCCAGCGGCAGAGGCTACGCCATACCACGACTTCTTCGCGTAGCGGAACAGCGAGAGATCGGCCATGCCAATGTGCCACGCCATGTTGCAGAACCACGCGAAGAACATGACGTGCCAAAACGTGAATT